>Ga0315293_10007348_pt1 | contig 10233 bp, 11 predicted proteins | sample YL17G13_20_MG_FD_203071 | JGI IMG/M metagenome (GOLD analysis project Ga0315293, IMG submission 203071) | Sediment microbial communities from Yellowstone Lake, YNP, Wyoming, USA - YL17G13_20 | ecosystem: Environmental > Aquatic > Freshwater > Lake > Sediment | place: USA: Wyoming | collected... | reverse complement strand
AATGTCCTTCCTGAGGTCGGCGGTTTCGGTTTCGTGATTGATCTCCATCTCTTCTCCGGACAGATTGGTATCCCTTTCTTTAAGGATTATGTTCCCGGAGACGAAAGTTTTTTTCAGGTTGGGTTCATATCTTAGATAATTGCTTTTCATGGCCGCGAAGCGGCGCCGGCCGGAGCGGTCTTTGCCGGTAAAAGCCACTTGGGCGATGATCCTATATTTGCCGGTCCCGTAGACCTCCACGATCTTACTGGTGCGATAGGCCTTGATCTGGGGGGCGGAGAGACGCTTTACGATGAGATCCCCGTCTTTATAGAAGCGGCCGCCGGTTATATCCGTGAGGTTGGTGAGTTCCTTGTCTTTGCCCGACCAGCCGTAACCCGCCTTAAATTCCCAGACCTTTTTGCCCGCCTCATGCCCGGCAAAGTCGGCGTTCCTGAATTCCAGTATTTTTTCTATTTTTTCCGTTCCATAATCTATTTTTTTGGGAAGGGCGATAAAATAGACCAAAAGCAACAGCACCAGGGAAGCCGCGGCCGAAATTATGATCAATCTCCAGGGGGCGTGTTCCATGCTTGAATTTTATCATATTATCATGATATAATCGCAGGTTCGTAAAAAAAAGAAAGGGGAGAATGTATCATGGCAAAGATAAAAGTGGGGATCAACGGATTCGGCAGGATCGGCAGACAGGTTTTGCACGCGATGGTCGAAAAAGGAGTGTTGGGGAAGGAAATGGAAGTGGTCGCGGCCGTAGATATCTGCACGGACGCGAAATATTTTTCCTATATGATGAAATATGATTCGATCCACGGCCGGTTCAAGGGCACGCTGGGGACGGAGGGGGAAGATGTGCTGGTGGTCAACGGCAACAAGATCAAATGCGTTATGGCGACCAAGGAGCCGAGCCAGCTTCCCTGGAAAGACCTCGGGGTCGAATGCGTGATTGAATCCACCGGACTTTTTCAGGATGCTGAAAAAGCCAAAGGGCATTTGACCGCGGGCGCTAAAAAAGTGGTGATCACCGCTCCCGGCAAGGGAGAAGTAAAGACCATCGTCATGGGTGTGAATGACAACGAATACGACCCCGCCAAACACCACATCGTTTCCAATGCTTCCTGCACTACCAATTGCCTGGCTCCCTTGGTGCACGTAATAGTCAAAGAGGGGATCGGGATCGAGACCGGCTTGATGACCACTATCCACTCCTATACCGCCACCCAGAAGACCGTGGACGGGCCCTCCAAGAAGGATTGGCGCGGCGGTCGGGCGGCGGCCATAAATATCATACCCTCCACTACCGGTGCCGCCAAAGCGGTAGGTGAAGTACTGCCCGTTACCAAGGGCAAGCTTACCGGCATGTCGTTCCGCGTGCCCACCGCCGATATCTCAGTGGTTGATCTGACCTTCCGTTCGGTCAAAGAGACCTCGATCGAAGAGATCGATGCCCTGATGAAGAAAGCTGCGCAGACCTACCTTAAAGGAATATTGGGAGTTGCCGACGAAGAGGTGGTTTCCACCGATTTCATCCACGATGACCGCTCTTCTATCTACGATTCCCTGGCTACCTTGCAGAACAACCTCAAGGGCGAAAAAAGGTTCTTTAAGGTGGTTTCCTGGTACGACAACGAATGGGGCTACTCCTGCCGCACCGTGGACCTGCTTAAACTGATAGCCGGCAAAATATAGGAAACATGGCCAAGCAGACCGTAGAGGATATAAAGGAACTCAAGGGGAAAAAGGTCCTGGTCCGGGTGGACTTTAACGTTCCACTTGACGATAAGCAGAATATAACCGACGACACCCGCATCCGGGCCGCGGTTCCCACCATCAAATATCTATCGGAGAGAGGGGCCAGGGTCATACTGGTTTCCCATCTGGGCCGCCCCAAAGCGGGGCCGGACGACAAATTAAGATTGGCTCCGGCGGCCAAGCGCTTGTCTGAACTTCTAAAAAAGCCGGTCGCTAATACCAAGGATTGTATCGGACCTGAAGTCGAGAAGGCCGTGGCCGATCTAAAAGACGGCGAGGTCCTGCTTCTTGAGAATGTCCGTTTTTACAAAGAAGAGGAAAATAACGATCCGGGCTTCGCCAAGAAGCTGGCCTCATTGGCAGAGATCTATGTCGATGACGCTTTCGGCACGGCACACCGCGCCCATGCCTCGACCGAAGGAGTGACCAAATATCTCAAGGGCTATGCCGGGTTCCTGATGGAAAAAGAGATCAAGTTCCTGGGGCAGCTCATCGAGAATCCGGCCCGGCCGTTTGTGGCGATACTGGGCGGGGCCAAGATCTCGGGCAAGATCGATGTCATAAAAAATCTCCTGCCCAAAGTGGACACTTTGATCATCGGAGGGGGGATGGCTTACACCTTCTTTAAGGCGCGGAATGTGGAAGTGGGAAAATCGATCGTCGAGGAGGACAAGATCCCGCTGGCCAAGGAAATATTAAAACAGGCCATTGATCTGAACAAGACCATCATGCTGCCCATTGACCATGTGATCGCGGACCAGTTCGATGCCGCCGCTAATTCGCAGGTAGTGACCCGGGCCGGGATAATGCCGGACTGGCAGGGTATGGATATTGGGCCGGAGACGGTCATTAAATTCGGCCATGCCATTAAGAAAGCCAAGACCATTTTCTGGAACGGTCCCATGGGGGTTTTTGAATTCGACAAATTTGCTCAGGGAACCATGGCCATTGCCAAGCTGGTGGCCGAGGCCACTCAAAGGGGTGCCGTTTCGGTGATCGGGGGAGGGGACTCGGTGGCGGCGATCGAGAAGGCCGGTCTGGCGGACAAGATCACCCACATTTCCACCGGCGGCGGAGCTTCTTTGGAATTTGTGGAAGGCAAAGTTCTGCCAGGCATCGCCTGTCTTCAAGATAAATAACGCGGGGCGGTAGTTCAGTTGGGAGAACGCCCCGGTCGAACCGGGGAGGTCGAGGTTCAGATTTTCATGTATTATGTTTATATTCTAAGAAGCTTAAAAAACGGCAAATATTACATTGGATACACTAGCGACCTCAATAAAAGAATTCGAGAACATAATGAAGGCAAAACAAAAGGGAATCGATTTTTAAAGCCTTTTGAGCTAATATATAAAGAAGAATATCAAAACGCGACCAGTGCCAGAAAACGCGAATACTATATTAAGAGACAAAAAGATAGGCAATTCATCGAGGATCTGATTAATGGGGGTGTAGCTCAGCTGGGAGAGCGCCCCGGTCGGACCGGGGAGGTCAGGGGATAATCGAATACTAATTAATGGGGCGGTAGTTCAGTTGGGAGAACGCGGCGTTCGCAACGCCGAGGTCAGGGGTTCAACTCCCCTCCGCTCCATTTGAAATATTCAATAATAAGAGCGCCCCGGTCGGACCGGGGAGGTCAGGGGTTCAACTCCCCTCCGCTCCATTTGAAATATTCAATTATAAGAACGCCCCGGTCGGACCGGGGAGGTCAGCGGTTCGATCCCGCCCGGCTCCACATTTATTTCCCCAGTCCCCAGTCCCTAGCCCCCAGTCCCTATCCCGGCTTTTCTATCTCCCTGTATTCCCCCGGTTTTAATCCTCCCAATTCATGCGGTCCGATGCTTATTCTGATCAAGCGCAAACAGGGGTATCCTACGGCGGCGGTCATTTTACGGACCTGGCGGTTGCGCCCTTCATTAAGGGTTATTTCAAGCCAGGAGGTCGGGATATTTTTCCGGTAGCGGATGGGTTTTGGGCGCGGCCAGAGGTTTTGCGGCTCATTGATGCTTTTTACTTTTGCGGGGAGAGTTTTTTTGCCTTCGATCATTACTCCTTTACGCAGCGCAGCGAGGGATATTTCATCGGGCGTGCCTTCCACCTGGGCCCAATAAGTTTTGGGCTGATTATTTTTTGGTGAACTCAGGTAATGGTTGAGTTTGCCGTCGTCGGTCAAAAGCAGGAGGCCTTCGCTGTCGAGGTCGAGGCGGCCGACGGGGTAGACATCTGAAAACGGGATAAAGGTTTTCAAAGTCGGGCGTCCGAGCTTATCGGTGAACTGGGGCAGTACGCCGTAGGGTTTGTTGAACAGGATATATTTGTACCGTGGTTTTCCCATGGCAATAAGTATAGCATGGCCGCTTTCTTAATCCCCAGTCCACCCCGAGCTTGTCGAGGGGTTCCTAGTCCCCAGTCCCTTTTTATGCTATAATCATAAATAAGATGAGCATAAGGCATAAGGCTTCAATGAAGTGCGAATGCGGCAAAACCGTTTCCAAGGGAAGCGTTTTTTGCCCGCACTGCAGGGCGGAGATCAATCGGAAAAACGTCAAGACGATGAAAAAAGGGGAGTATAGTTTCCAGAAAAAGATGAGAAGCAAGGTGAAGGGGAAACGGTAAACGGGATACGGGAACGTGAAAAAAATAATATTGGCCTTCCTCTTATCAGCAATTTCTGCCTCGATGGTGTTGGCGGCCCAGTCAAGCTCATTTTATTTCACCTCAGCCCTGCTCCAATCGATATACAAGTTCAACGAGGCGCACCAGGTAATGAGCAAGTCGCTCGATAGGGAAGACAAAGCGATAGCGCTCCGGGAGATGGAAAAGTCGATAAGTTTAATGAATGAAGCCAAGAATATTATCCGACCCTGGATCAGCGAATCGGACGATCGGATAAAGCGGCCGGCCAGTGCGATCGATCAGGGCCTCGATGTTTTTATTGCGGACGCTAAGACCGCATTATCGTTTGTAGAGCGGGCGAACAGAGGGGAGACGGTGGGTGAGGATGAGGGGATCGATTACGCGGTGGAGGGTGAAAAGCGGGAGGATGCGGCGTACCTGAACATGGGGAGCGAGATTGCTAAATACGATCCTCAAGGATTGTCCAATAGTGAACGCCGTAAGCTTTTGTTAAGGATCTTTGTCCTTTTCGACAAAGATCTTAAAAAGTACAGGTTCCACCCCACGGAAGTTACTGAAGTAACGATAGGTATCTCAGCGCTCGAAAGCCGCCTGGAGGGCAAGAAAGTCGAAGAAAACCCCTATTTTAAAATGCTCATAGACGGCGAACCGCCCTTCAAGAAATAGTTCCCAGTTTACCCCGAGCGACCCCGAGCGAGCGGAGCGAGTCGAGGGGAAGTCGAGGGGTCCCCAGTCCCTAGTTCCTGTCTCATTTTTCACCACCCCAGCAGTTTTTCTCGTCATTTTGCCCGCTTTTATCCTTAAATTCTTGGCATATAAATTGCTATCCCTCTATCAGAGGTGATGGAGATGAAAGAAATAATGCCGATTGAGAGGATCGAGAACAAGATTTTCCTGATACGAGGGCAAAAAGTGATGCTGGATAGGGATCTGGCGGAATTATATGGGGTTGAGACCAAGTATCTAAACCGTCAGGTAAAGCGCAACCGGAAACGATTCCCAAAAGAATATATGTTCCAGTTAACCAAGACCGAGAAAGATGAACTGGTGCCAAATTGGCACCGGTTCAATTCCATGAAACATTCCACCTCATTGCCTTATGCTTTTACCGAACATGGAGTAGCCATGCTGTCCGCAGTTTTAAACAGCGAACAGGCCATAAAAGTAAGCATATTGATCATCAACACATTCGTACGCCTCCGCCAAATACTGGCCAGCCATAAGGAGCTAGCCCGAAAAGTTGAGGAATTGGAGCGCAAATATGGAAAGCACGAACTGGAGATCACGGCCGTTTTTAAGGTGCTCAAGAAGCTGATGCAAAAACCGGTCGAGGAGCGGCCGCGCAAACGAATAGGGTTTCAGCTATGAGGGAAGAGCGTAATGCGTCATGCGGTAGCGAAATGCGTAGGGCGTAACGCACCACGCATACACGCAAAACGAAACGCGCCTCGCGCCCGCGCCACGCCAACACGCAGAAAGAATAGTTCCTTGTTTCCCCCCAAATAAAGCGTAAAATACCCCCATGGACTATATCTTCCTAGTGGGCTTACTCGCAGCTGTTTTGACAACAGCGGCCTTTATACCTCAAGTCATCAAGGCCCACCAAAGCAAGCACACCCAGGATCTCTCGCTCTCGATGTATTTATTATTCGCGATGGGGATAACACTTTGGATAATATACGGTTTCGCCCTGCGCTCCATACCCGTTATTGCTGCTAACTCCATGACGCTGATCTTGAGTTTATATCTCATCTTCCTAAAGCTCAAATACGGTTAAGATCATCCCATTCCCCATTTCCCGTTCCTCAATCCCTAGTCCCTGTCTCATTTTTCACCACCCCAGCAGTTTTTCTCGTCATTTTGCCCGCTTTTATCCTTAAATTCTTGGCATATAAATTGCTATCCCTCTATCATAAGAGGTGATAGAGATGAAAGAAATAGTACCAATAGAAAGGATAGAGCAGAGGATTTTCCTGATCCGGGGCCAAAAAGTGATGTTAGACAGGGATTTAGCTGAGCTTTATGGAGTTGAAACATTCAATTTGAATAAAGCCGTAAAAAGGAACTTGGGGCGGTTCCCGGAAGATTTCATGTTTCAGCTTACGAAGCCAGAATATGACGCTTTAAGATTCCAATTTGGAATGTTAAAAAGAGGCGCGCATTCCAAGTATTTACCATATGCATTCACGGAAAATGGGGTAGCCATGTTATCTTCCGTATTACGGAGTGAACGAGCTATCCAGGTGAATATTGTCATAATGCGTGCTTTCACGCGCCTCCGCCAAATACTGGCCAGCCATAAGGAGCTAGCCCGAAAAGTTGAGGAATTGGAGCGTAAATATGGAAAGCACGAACTGGAGATCACGACCGTTTTTAAGGTCTTGAAAAAGTTGATGCAAAAGCCGGTCGAGGAGCGGCCGCGCAAACGAATAGGATTTCAAATATGAGGGAAATGGGAAATGGGGAAAGGGAAGCGGTGAGGGATTTTTGCGATCTTAGAGTGTGGAAGAAGGCGAAGGGGCTGACGATCAAGATATATCAAATGACGAGGAATTTTCCGAAAATTGAAACTTACTCATTGATTGATCAAATACGAAGGGCTTCCAATTCGATCTGTGCAAATATCGCGGAAGGGTTCAGCCGCTATCATGCTAAGGATAAGATTAAATTCTATTACAATGCTAGAGGATCAATAAGTGAGATCCGGAGTCATATTTTTATCGCTAAAGATCTCGGTTATATATCTAACGATGGTGCGAACGAGCTGCTTAATGAATTTGAAGCCGTTAAGATGATGCTTAACGGATTGATAAATTCCATCAACCATCATCACCACTCCCGCCTCCCTTAACCCGTATCCCGTTTCCCGTATCCCGTTCCCCGTTTCCAATCCCCAGCCCCTTTAGCCCGAGCGAACCCCGAGCGATCCCGAGAAAGCGAAGCGAATCGAGGGAGAGTCGAGGGGGTGTCGAGGGCTTGTTTTTTTCTTATAAAAAGAGTAAAATTTGAACTGAAATGCCCATGTCAAAAGAAAACATTGAATCTGCCAAATCTGAGATCATAAGATTGATTGATGCTTACGAAAACCTCAAAAAATCCGGCGGACTTGGATCATTTAATGAAGACGAAACCTGCAGGAAATTTATCCTTCCTTTATTCCACGCGCTGGGATGGGACACGGAAGGAAAGAAAATAATCGATGAAGTAACCGGCCAGAAGATAGCGGGCGGGCAAAAGAGAGTGGACTATTCATTTAATGTCAGCGGCCAGCCTATTATGTTCCTGGAGGCCAAACAATTAAGCGCGGATCTGGACGATCCCCAATATGCCAGGCAGGCCGTAAATTACGGCTACAGCAAGACCGTCAAGTGGGTGGTTTTGTCTGATTTTGAAGGAATAATTGTTTTCAATACCCTTCTTAAACTTAAAAGAGAACGCATTAGCGAGAGAACGGTTTTAAAGCTTAAATACACGGAATATCTGGACAGGATTGACGACTTATGGCTTCTCTCCAAAGAGAGCTTTTTTGAAGACAAGCTGAATAAACACGCGCAGAGCATAGGTCATGTAACCAACAAAATCCCCATCAACGAACTCCTTTTGTCGAAACTTTTGGTTTGGAGAAACGAGCTTATAAAAAATATCGCGCGCGATAACGACGGTTTAAGCAAGGAAGATGTCGCCGAGTGTGTCCAGCGGCTGCTCAACCGGCTTATATTCATTAGGACCTGTGAGGACCGGGAAATAGATCAGCGGAATCTATTGAGAAATCTAAATAAGGAATGGCAAAGCGGGGACAAGCGTTTGGACAAAATGCTTCAAGAGGTTTTCAGGAATTTTGATGAAGGCTATGACAGCAGTCTTTTTGAAAAGCACTTGGTGGATACCATAAAGATAAACAGCGATCTTTTGTTTGATGTTATCGGCGGGCTTTATGAGGACTTTAAAGAAGATGTCGAATTTGATTTTGCGGTAATCGATGCCGATATTTTGGGGAGCATTTACGAGCAGTATTTGGGGACGATCCAGAAGGGAGAAGGGGCAAAGGATAAAGAAAAGCGCAAGAGCCATGGCATTTACTATACGCCGAAATACATCGTTGATTACATAGTCAAGAATACGCTCGGCAAGATACTTGAGGAAGCGATCAAGGACAAAGATTACGCGAAGATCGGCAAGCTCAAGGTGCTCGATCCCGCCTGCGGTTCCGGGTCTTTTCTTTTGAAGGCGCTTGAGATGTTTGATGACGCCTATGGGAAAACACCGGATTTCGCCAAATATCCAAAGGGCCGAAAAATAAAAACACTATGCAATAATATTTACGGCGTAGACCTGGATTCGGAAGCCGTTGAGCTGACCAGATTAAATCTTTTATTAAGCTCCACTTATTCAAGGAAGAAACTCCCAAATCTGAGTAATAATATAGAATGTGGTAATTCTTTAATTGACGATCCAAAAGTTGCGGGAGACAAAGCGTTTGATTGGAATAAGCGGTTCAAGGAAGTAATGGATAAAGGCGGGTTTGATGTGATTATCGGGAATCCGCCTTATGTAAACAATAGAAATCTTAATGATAAGGATAAGGAATATTTTGAATCGAAGTATACTACGGCATATCAGCAATATGACATCTATGTTCTTTTTTACGAATTAGCTCTTAAACTTTTAAATCCTGGCGGTTATTTGGCCTTTATTGCGCCAAACAAGTTCGCAATAACCAATTATGGGATCCCACTAAGAAAATTGATGCTTCAATATAAGATAATCAATGTTGTGGATGTTTCGCAGATAGGAGTTTTTTCTGAGGCATCAACCTATCCATATATTGTGATAATCCAAAAAATAAGCACAGGCAAAAACACCATAAGAATTGACCTGCCTGCACCAAACAATTTTAATGAGATGCAAAGTGTTTCCATGGCCCAAGATTCTCTTGATGGGGAAAATCCATTTTTATTCAATGCAAATAAAAAAGAAGTTCGTATATTAACAAAGATAAAGGGCAAGGCCATTATCGACATATATAGGGCAAAGCCGACCACTAAGGATATTAGTGACAAGGGAGCTGCCTATGCTATTACAAATAAAGAGATAGGGCGATATTATATTCAATCAACCGAGAATCGAATCAATCCAAATGAGGAATGGGAAATAGATACCCCCGCGATACTTATGAAAAAGGTATGTTATACCCCAACAGCATCAATTCTGACCTTAAAGAGATTAATCCCAGTAAACACTGTGTATGTATTGCATTCAAAAGATAAAACGGTCCCGCTTCAATATCTCCTTTGTATACTTAATTCAAAACTTATTGGATACTATGCTAGGAAGAAATATGGCATCACGGCCATGCAGGGCGGTTTTATTGAATTAAGAACATTTGAAATTGAAAGTATCCCTATTAAGATCGAAGCGAAGTTAGTTAAGCCGTTTTTCAGGCTTGCCAATAAAATGCTCGATTTTAATCAATTATATGCCAAAATAAAAGACAAACACACGACTGAAACCGATAGATTAAAAAGGCAGATAGAGGAAACTGATCAGGAAATAGATGAGCTTGTTTATAAAGTTTATGGGTTGACGGAGGAGGAGATAAGGGTGGTGGAGGGAAGAAGCAATGACAAATGAAGCAAATCTAAGTATTCAAACCTTAAATAGCGTAGACATAAATATATTCTATTGGTTTTATGGTATAACACCTCAAGCATTTGGGGCAATTATCGCAGCAATAGGGATGGTCGCTGTTTACAAGCTTTCTGATCAAAGAGAGAAAACTCGAAATTATATTAAAACATTTATTGGCCTTCTTCAAAATAGTGGGTTTATAAGGGCAGGAGAATATAACAT
>Ga0315293_10007346_pt1 | contig 10234 bp, 10 predicted proteins | sample YL17G13_20_MG_FD_203071 | JGI IMG/M metagenome (GOLD analysis project Ga0315293, IMG submission 203071) | Sediment microbial communities from Yellowstone Lake, YNP, Wyoming, USA - YL17G13_20 | ecosystem: Environmental > Aquatic > Freshwater > Lake > Sediment | place: USA: Wyoming | collected... | reverse complement strand
CCTTTGCAATCTGGCTCCAGTTTCTCCTTACTGTCTCGAATCCTTTTATCTTTATGAACCCTTCCTTCGAGAGCAGGGCATATTTTTTCTTTGCTCCATATGCTTTTCCCTTTGCAGCAACAAACAATCCTGCAGGGTATATTTCCTCATAGTCAAGCTCCATCAGTTCCGTTAGTTCCATGTTCACAGAGTCCTTGAATTTCAATGCATCCTCTTTTGTTTTTTTGTTCAATGCCAGGAAAACAGAATCAGTGTCAGAATACAAAACACTGAACCCGCTTTTCTCAGCTTTTTCAATGACGCCTTTTATGTAATGCCTTCCGTAGGCTGTGACTGAAAGAGCGCTTTCAATGGAATACCATCTTGCTGCTGAAAACCCGAGATAGCCGTAGAATGAATTTGACAAGACTTTCAGGCTCTCCTGCCTTGCATCAAGGAGGTTTTTTGTTTTCTCATCCTCCGCTTCTTTCATTATCTCCTTTACTCTCATTCTCCTTTTTATCAAATCCTCAATTATTTTTGGTATGAAGCCTTTTTTCTTTTTGCAGAACCAGTAATTTGCCTTTTCCACTGGCGCAGGATTTTCCCTGCACTGCTCATGCTCGCACTCAAATGTCATTGGAGAGATGTTATGCGATGCAATTATTGAAGGATAAAGGCTCCTGAAGTCAAAGATAGCTATGTTGTGGTACAATCCCGGCGTAGGCTCGTAGACAAATGCTCCCTCGTAGGTCTGCATCAGCCTTCTTCTCATTTCCCCGTGCTCCGGCTTGTTTGGAGCAATTTCATCAAACTCCTTTTCTCTCCTAAGGAGATACCATTCAACAAGCTGGCTGAATCCCATTCCTATGACATCTGAAACAGGAAGCCCTACGATTTTTACAAGCTCGATTATGTTGGGAAGAAGATGGGAGGCAAGATCATAGGTTATTTTTGCATCCTGAAGATTGTATTTGCAGTAAAGCTCAAGATGCTTTCCACTGTCCCAGTCAGATGCAAGATTTTCCACCATGACTTCCTTGCTTTTCCCCTCTCCAAGGATTTCAGTTGCAACATCATTTAGTTTGTTTGATTCTGTCTTTAATTTTCTTGACACAACCCTTTTTATGAATTTGTAAATGTCAAGGTTTGAAATTCCTGATATTTCCGTGGCTTCTGATCTCAGGCTTGTTTTGAGCAAACTGAAATCTGCACCCATATCCAGCTTCACCCTGTTTTTTTCAGCCCTGGTTTTTATGTAGGGCCAGTCGAATGTGTCTGAAAAGTATCCTGTGATTATATCTGGCTTGAATTCATTTATCACTTCCCTTGTCTTTTCAAGAAGCTCGGCTTCATTGTCTGCAAATTCTATGAAATCCTCTGTCTTCCTGAATCTCTGCCAGGTTATTACTTTCCTGAAATTTTTTCCGTAAAAAGCAATCATCAAAATCGGATTCTTTTCCATCTCAATCGCATTTGAGGGATTGTAGGTTTCAATGTCTATTGAAAGAATTCTCGGCTCAGCAAGAGAGTCTTCAGAGCTCTGGCTTATTTTTTCTGCCATGAAAACAGGAACCCTTGAATGGCTTTTTATGAATTCGCCTTCTGCTGCTGTCAATGTCATTGGAAAGATTCCTTTGTCAATCAGGTATCTCCTGACAAAAGGAATGTCCGCTTCATAGACATTTTCAACTTCTTTCATTGATTTGACAGCTTCCCTCAATGCAGGCACAAGATTAGGAAGATTGGCAAAAACTTTCAGCAGGGTTATTGGCTTTCCAAGAAGCTTTTTGTCAGCAAATTCCCTGCCTGTTATGAATGCTTTCTCACCCTTTACCTCTATTTCAAAGGCAGATATCTTCATAAGGAAGCTTTCAGAATCAACACCCACCTTAAGGGCGATATAGAAATATGGCCTGAAATCTTCATCAACTACGCAAACCTTCTCCCCTTCTTTTGTTGAGCCGTAAATATATATGGCTGCCTTGTTGTTTGCTATCCTGTATTCAATATCCACAGGGTAAAATTCAATTGATGCCATATAATATTAATGGAGGGAGAGTTTATAAAGATTTTCGGAGGATTCTGGAGTTTTGCCTTAAAGCAGGCTTATATGCAAAATATACATTTTAACTTATATTTTATATCCGAATAATGCTTTTATAGCAGCATGCAATTTATGAATTCATGGTTCTATCCACAGAGAAAAACCCAGACTATGGCGAGAGCACAATCACAGTTGTGGGAATAACAAGGGAAATGGACAGCCGTCCGCGGTATTTTCTGGTTAATTGCGACGGAGGCAAGGAAAAAAAGCTAAAGTTTCCAGGGCTTCAATTTAGGGCCCCAAAATCAGAAAAAGAAACTCTTGAGGACTGCGCAAGGGAAAGATTCAGGGAGCAGACAGGGCTTACCATTGACAAAATGCTTGGGCTGAGGGCGATTCTGCCAACAAGGAGCAGGCATGACAACCAATGGATATTCAGGAACATTTTTTTCGGCGTTGTAAATGATGTTCAGCACAGGGAAAAGCCGGACTATGACAGAAAACTGTACCTTGCAGGTCCCGGGCTTGGAGTTTTTCCAGGACAAGAATATGTAATTCCATTTGGAGAGCCAGGAAAAAGGTTTCCCCTACAATGGGTTAAATCTGATAATCAGATTATTGCCAGAATCGCAACAGATGTTCTTTCCAATTTTGACTGGACCAGCCAGTCAACAGACTGGTACAGGCAGATACCCTGTGTGGGAGCTGTTCCACAAACCAGCACTTCTGAAAGGGTGCTTGGCTGCGGGCTTGCAGTTTCAAGCATAATGCTGCTCTACCAGCCGAATGAGAATGAAAAGCAGCAAATAATTCTGTTGAAAAGAAAAGGAGACAAGTACCCAGGCTATGCAGGAGGGAAAGTTGAAACTCCAAAATCAAAGGAGTCGCGTAACATCGATCCTGTAAGCTGCTGTGCAAAAGAAGGAGCAGAGGAGTTTGGGTTTCCAATAGTCCCAAAGGCAATGGTGTGCTGCGCAATAACTCCCCTTGAAGTGCCTGGAAATGACAGTTCAAGGTTTTACAATAGCATAGTCACCTATGCTTTTGTTGCAGAGCCTTTAAATCCCCACATGGTTGAGGATGCCCTTAAAAATCCAGGAAGCTATCTTGAAAAAAAGATGGAAAGCTATGTGGTTGAAAGCCTGGATGAGCATAGGGATAGGGTTAGGAGGGATGAGCTTAGAATGCCTGACATGCATCTAGTAGGCACGCAGTTTTTCAAGAGCTCTCCTGGAAATTTCATTCCTTTGACTCAAATAGTGTCTTCTGGATGCAAATAGGTTCTTTTGCAACTTTTGCGTGATAAAATCAAAAATCCGCAAATTAAAAAACTTTAAATATAAGAAGCAGGCTAAAATCAAACCATGAAGTCTGCTAAAACAAGGGCATATTTTCTTGCTGCTGTTGCGGCAATTCTCATTGTTGCGGCGTTCATCTTTGCTTTCTGGGGCAGTGTACCTTTAATTCCTCCTGCCCAAAATCCTGTGGCAAACATAACCCACAATGAAGCTGCTGAAAAAGAAAATGCAACAGCCGGGGCAAATGAAGTGCCAAAGGCATTATCTTTCAGCAACATTGTTCCTTACTCAGAGGGGCATGTTTACAAGCTTGCGTGGGGCGATTATGATGGTGATGGGCTTCCTGATTTGGCAATAGCAAATTACAACAGGGACAATTATCTTTTTGTGAACAACGGCAACGGCACATTCACAAGGTATCCTGAATTCGGCAGCGGATACAGCGTTGACATAAAATGGGCTGACTTTGACAAGGACGGATTTCAGGATGTTCTTGTGCTAAGGTACAATGAGCCAAGCTCGCTCTACTTCAATAAAGGGGACGGAACTTTCGAAGAAAAGAAGGTTTTTACAGAAGGTCATGCAAAAACAATGGCTGTTGATGACTTTAACAATGACGGCTATCCTGATGTTTTTGTGGGCCATGACGGAGAAAATAATTATGTTTACTTCAACAACCAGAACAGAAGCTTCACTGAGGCAAAAATTGAAAACTTCGCCTCTCTTCATGTAACTGCTTCTGATTCCTGCGACCTTGATAATGATGGATTCAAGGACATTGTTGTTGGAACAGATTTCCAGCAGGATTATATCCTGATAAATGAAGGTGATGGCACATTCACGCCAACTCCTGCTTTGGGGACTGGCATGCACACAAGGGCGATTGTCTGCAGGGATTTGGACATGGATGGAAAGCTTGACGTTATTGTGGGAAATGACAAGGAGGCAAGCAACATAGACAGGAATTATATTTATTTCAACAATGGCAATTTTAATTTTACCCAGAGCCCCCAGATTGGGGAATATACCACCTACGCAGTTGATGTAGCTGATTTCAACAATGACGGGCTTCCTGACATTGCCGTGGGAAACTACAACCAGGAAAGCTACATTTATTTAAATCTGGGAAAAGGGCAGTTTAGCGAGGGTGCTGTTCTTGAAAAAAATTATGTCAGGGATATAAAGGCAGCTGACATTGACAATGACAATTATCCTGATGTTTCAGCAGCCCTTGATAAGAACGGGGTTGAAATATTCATGAATGAAGCTGGAAAATCATAAAATTTTTATATTTCGCCTGATTATTGGTTTCTATGCCTTTACTCACGGATGCAAATTTTGAGCGCGATGTTAAGACAGGCGTTTCCGTTGTGAGATTCATTTCCCTTTGGAGCATGGACTCGAGGGCATTTGAGGACCAGTTCAGGGAGCTTTCAGAGGAGTTCAGGGGAAAGGCGAAATTCCTTGTTTCTGACATAAATGCAAATCACCTTCTAGCAAAGAAGGAAGGGATAACAAAAATCCCCTTAATTGTTATCTATGTTAATGGAGCTCCTGTTGCCAAAATAGCGGATGTCACAAAAAGAAGGCTTAAGGAGCAGGTAAGCTATTTTCTCGGCAAGTACAATGAAAGCCTTGGCTGAAGCAATTGAATGAGAAATTATATAAATGCCTGAATTTGAAACATGATAAAATGAGGCCTGTCTACATTGTGAATTTTAAGACATATAAAGAGGCAGCAGGAAACAGGGCGCTGGTTCTCGCTAAGGTTTGCGAAAAAATAGCAAAAAAAAGAAAGGCAAAGGTCATCGTTTGCCTGCAGCCTGCTGACATATGCATCTCAAAAAAAATTTCAATTCCTGTCTTTGCCCAGCATGTAGATGCTGCTGAGCCGGGGCAGACAACCGGCTATGTTACTGCCTATGATGTTAAAAAGGATGGAGCAAAGGGAACCCTCCTGAATCATTCTGAGCACAAAATGCCTTTTTCTAAACTGAGAAAAGCAGTTCAAATCTGCAGAAAAAAGAATCTTGCTGTGGTCATATGCGCATCTTCCCCTTCTGAGGCAAAAAAAGTTTCAAGGCTGAAACCAGATTACATCGCAATCGAGCCTCCTGAATTGATTGGGGGGAAGATTTCTGTTTCAGAGGCAAAGCCTGAAGTGATTGAAAAAACAACAAGGGCAATAAGAAAAATTCCAATACTCTGCGGTGCAGGAATCCACCAGAAAGATGATGTGAAAAAAGCATTCCAGCTCGGCGCAAAGGGAATTCTTGTCGCATCTGCGGTTGTGAAGGCAAAGAATCCTGCAAAAGTGCTTGATGATCTGATTGTTTGAACAATAAGAAATAACTTATCTTGCTCTCAAATAAATCTTCTGCACATCCCCATATTGCTGGTCAATGTTGTTTGAATCTTTGTAGGTTACCCTGCCGTTTATGATGTAGGTTCCCTGCTGTGCCCCTGTGTTCTTGATGTAGATTGCGTAAACATTGTCTCCATTTGGATTTATTGCAACAGTTTTCGGAGCATATAATATCTGGATTTTCGGGCAGGCAGAGGTTGCCAAATAATCTCCCTCACTCTGGTCTGTCTTAATGAATTTATCACAGCTTACATCAAGGGTGAAATCAGTGGAGGCAGTAAATCCAATGCTGAATACTCCCAGTCCGATGGTTTCATCCTTGCCTGCAAAAAGCTCAATTTGAGTTGGATAGGCAGCAACCCTGTTGCCCTGGTTGATTATTGTGTTCTCAATCTCTCTCCTTGTGTTCTGGTCCACCTGGTTCTGGTAGGTTTGGGCCTTTCCAAAGAAGTTGAATGCAAAAACCAGCCCGGTAATAAACACAACAAGGGAGATTATTATCACGACAAGAAAGTTAATCCCAATTTCTATTCCTTTTTTTCTCATTTTAAAAAGAAAAGTTAAAAAAAATAAAAAATTACTTTGCCCTCTTTGACCATTCATAGTCGCGCACAAGCATGGCTATGAATATGATGAAGACAACAATTCCCGCTGCAATCATCAGCAATGAATCAGTTATGTCTGCCTTGACTGCCATGAGGTAGGCGCCGTAAACAATTACGACAGTGCCAACCCATAGGAACTTGTCAAGTACCATCTTCATCATCTGGAATTCCTGGTCAGGTGTGAAAGTCCTTTTTCCGGTTATTTGTTTTGCCATTTTTGCCTCCTTAGCCAGCTGCCTGTATTTTAACAATCAGCGATGTGCTCTGATCTATTTTTGCTGGTGTTGCAGTATCTTTTGCAGTCAGTGTGCAGGCAAGGGCATCTCCTGGGCTGAAAGGATAAGCTCCGGCAATTTTCAGCATGGAAAGAGATGTCTGGTAAGATGCAAACTGGTTGCTTGGGATCGAAACCCCTGAAACTTTTGTGAATCCTATTTTTGCATCCGATGCAGGTGCGATGTTTACAGTACCGCCTAAGCTGTCTGTACAACTCGAAAGTGCAATGGTAATACCCTCCACTGTTGCAGGGTTTGTGTTGTAAACACTCACAGATACAGTTGCTGATGGATTAGTTGTGCTTAAAATCACTTCTCTGTCAGCCACCAATGGCCTGTCTGCGCTTGCAGGGTTTGTTGTTTCCTGCGAACTCAATGCCTTGAATGTTGTTGTCTGGGCCTTTGCGAACATTCCTCTTATGAACAAAATTCCTATTCCCAGAACTACCATTGCTATGATTAAAATTACAATGGCGTTAATAGAAAGTTCCATTCCTCCTTTTCTTCTCATTAAAACACCTCTTGTTGTTTAATAGACGATAAATTGAATGTTTTTATATAAATCTCCTTTATAAACATTTCTATTCTGTTTAGAAACCTTTAAAAATAACCTCCAAAAAATAAAAGCCATGGCAAAAGTCAGAAAATTTGTGTGCTACAGAAAGATTGAAAGGCCTTTTACAAGGAAATCAAAGTATTCCCAGAAGAATTTTGTAAAGGTATATCCTCCTTCCAAAATCCAGAGGTTTCAGGTTGGCGATGCAACAAAGGTGTTCAGGTACAGATTTCTTGTAAAGGCAAAATCCGCTCTGCAGATAAGGCACAATGCCCTTGAGTCAGCAAGATTAACAGCAAACAAGGCGCTTGAAAAGAATCTCGGAAAGGACAATTATTTTCTTAAGATGAGGGTTTTCCCACATCATATTCTAAGGGAGAATCCCCTTGCAGCAGGAGCAGGAGCAGACAGAATGAGCACAGGAATGGCTCACTCCTATGGGAAGAACGTAAGCACCGCAGCCCAGATTAAGGAAGGCCAGCCTGTTTTCGAAGTTGATGTTGATGAGGCAGGATTGAAGACAGCAAAACTGGCAATGCATAGGATTTCCCACAAGCTTCCATGCAAGTGCACTGTGCAGGCATTTGACACAAAAACAAAGAAAGAGCTATTTGTGTAGTCACTAAATAGTGGTTAATAATGGAAAGATTTATATACTAGTTCTGGCAGCGATAGAAGCATGGCACCTAAACCCCCCTTAGACAGCGAATTAAGCTATTTGTCTGATCTTACAGGCAAACCACTTGAAATGAGGATATTGCCTGCTGATGACAAAGGCGATGAAAAAACAGTCGCAGCCATACATGCAATAAATCTTCTAAACATAGCTGAGACAACAATGCCTGATTCAAAGGATACCTATGTTACACCTACAGGAATTTCAGAGGTTGAGTACAAATTTCTTTTAAGGCTTTTCAAAGAGTTCATGAACCTTCCAAAAGAATGGGTTGACGGAAGATTGTTCGCATACTCATTGATGAAAGCCCCTGAGATAAGAAAAGAATCAGAAGGGATGCAAAAGTTATATTCAGGATTCCGTGATTTTTTTGGAAATTTAAGCATAGGAACAAAGGTACTAATTATGAACTCCCTTGACCCTCAGCAGGCTTACAGCAAGCTTGAGAAGATGACAAAAGACGAAAGAGTTCTTGAGTCAGTTTACAAGTATGTCCAGAAAAATAAGGGCCAGAAATGGAGCATACTGCAGACTGTTGACGATTGCTGGGGAATGGTTTTCAATGACCAGTATTCAGAGGCGCTGTCGGCAAAACCGCAGGTATATCTTCCTAAAATCCAGAGAACAGAGCCGGCAGTAAAGCTTGTGAAGGGAATGGTTCATCAGGTTCTTGAGGACGGAAAGATTGATGATGTAGAAAAGGAGATAGTCAGAAATCTTCTCCTGAAAAGATTTGACGGATTTGAGGACGTCAGCCAGAACTGCATAGACAACATGTATCATGAAATTTCAGTAAAGGATATGCTCTTCAACTTCGCGCTTAGCGGAAAGCTTGATGGCGTTAATGTTCCTCAGACAATAAGCAAATTAACTAATGAGATTATTTTCAAAATTCCTCAAAAAGTTGAAAGGGCAAAAAGTCTTCTCAGGGAATTTGAAGGAAGAAAAATTGACAGCGAGATTCTGCATCTTGCAGTCTACACCCTTCAAAACATTGTAGGTATAAGAGGGCTTTCAAACTGCAAGCTTGCGCTTTCTGACTATGATGTGAGCAGGGAGAAGCTTGAGGAAATTGGACTGCACGACATGCCTGCAGTAAAAAAGATGCAGTGCGACCAGGACTATCTGAGAAACTGCGAATTCCCAGAAATCAAAGCGCTTGCAATGGAAAATCCAGGCAGGTTTTAATCAGAGTTAACTTCTATTTTTTTATATGTCAGAAATTGCTCTCGACGCACACTTCGTTGCTTTAGCTCGAGGTAAGGACGAGCAATTTCTGAGCATGCTCAAGAACCCCGCGCCTATGAATTGGCTTGTAACACGCCGCCTGCTTTAGCAGGTGGTTCTTGCCATTTCTCGCTTTCCTTCAATAATTCTTCAGAAAGCTCTTCAGGATTTTTTATTCCTTTAATCTTACTTTCAGTAATGTCTGTCTTGCTCACGTAAACAATAACTTTTTTTCCTGTTTCCTCCTTTATTTTTTCAAGAAGCCTTTCCTGGTCTTCAATGGGATAGGTTTCAGTCGGGTCAAAAATATAGACAATGGTGTCAGCAGCATGCTGCATTGCAACGTATGCCTGCCTTTCAATGTTGTTCATCCTGTCAAACCTGTTCAGGGTTCCGGGAGTGTCAATCAGCTGGACGATTCTTTTGCCGTCTTTTTTTATGTAGGCAGTGTTCAGGTTTTTTGTTGTAAAAGCATAGGCTGCAATTTCAGGCTTTGCGCCTGAAAGTTTTGCAAGAAGCGTAGATTTTCCGACATTGGGGAATCCCGCAATCGCAACAGTGAAAATGTTTTCTTTTATTGAGGGAAATTCAGACATTAGGATTCTTGCGCCCTCCAAAACCCCGAGCTGCTTGTCAACCTGCTTCATTGCAGAAGAAACCCTGCCGTAGTACATCCTCCTGAAATCATTTATTTTCTTGAAGTCCTTTGTTATCCTTATTTTATCCTTGTAAAAAACAAAAAATTCGCTTATTTTTCTGGAAGCCCAGTTCATCGCCCCAAGGGCCTTTTTAATTTCATCAATGTCAATGTAGCATTTCACAAGCTCCAGGTAAAACCTGCCCAGGGTTGAAAATGAAGGAAATGTGGAAACAATTTTTGCCATTTTTTTTCCGATGAGGTCTCTCACTGCCCTCATTTTTTCAAGCTCCACTATCTTTGATTTCTCAATCATTTGTCTTTCGCCCGAAAGATTTTCCCTTGCAAGCTTTGCCCTTTCATTGGCCTGTTTGAAGGCAAGATTTACATAAAACTTCGCGTTCTCAACTTTCGGAATTTGCATGAATGACATGCAATTGTTCCAATCCAAACCTTTATAAATATATCTCAACTCTCGAAGGGGATTGCTGAGGCACCCTTAGGGCGCTGCTTAAAGCGGCTTGGCCTCGGGAGGATAAAATGGAAATAAAATTAGTGATTTCTGACAC
>Ga0315293_10007345_pt1 | contig 10234 bp, 6 predicted proteins | sample YL17G13_20_MG_FD_203071 | JGI IMG/M metagenome (GOLD analysis project Ga0315293, IMG submission 203071) | Sediment microbial communities from Yellowstone Lake, YNP, Wyoming, USA - YL17G13_20 | ecosystem: Environmental > Aquatic > Freshwater > Lake > Sediment | place: USA: Wyoming | collected... | reverse complement strand
AGCAATTTTGCCAATTCTTTTTGTACCCCTTATATTTATCGTCGGCGGGATTATCGCAGGCCGCCAAAACCATGCTTTTTGATTATATAAATGGAATAAGCGAAGAAAATGTAATAAGGATGTTGCCGTTTATTTATAAATTAATACATCCCCAGGTACTTAAACGGGTGGTAATGCCATATTGGTTGGGAGCAGTTATGCAAAATATGACAGGAAAAATGAAAGCTTTTACCAAAGAGATCTCAAATAAGATCGATTTGGCAAAAATACGGATAAAATTCTTGAAAGAATTAATCTCAGATGTAAACAATATAAAACTTCCAATTAAAAGCAGCAATTGGCATAAGTATTATGGGGATGATGAATGGTCGTCTTTGAATGGAGAGGCGGAACGGAATCAAAAACAGCAATTGATCGTTGAAATTATTGGCAGATTAAAGCCCGATTCGGTGCTGGACATGGCTTGTAACCGGGGATTATTTGCGATTCAGGCGGCATCCATGGGGTCCCGCGTAATTGCCTTTGATAAAGACGAGAATTGTGTGGCTCAATTATATTTGGACGCTAAGGAAAAAGGCTTGAAAATATTGCCGTTGGTAATGGATGTTTTAAATCCAACCCCGGCATTTGGCTGGAATTCACGCCAATTCCCCTCGGCGGTTGAAAGGTTCCAGTCGGAAATGGTTTTCGCTTTTGCTATAATTCATCATCTGGTGTTCCGGCAGTATCAGAATTTCGACAGAATTGCTGAAATGTTAAGCGCCTACACAAAAAATTGGGTATTAGTAGAATTTCCCTTGCCCGAAGATGAAAAGGTTAAAGCCATGTGGCTGGATCGGTGTTCCTGGTACAATATGGAAAATTTTACCAGGTCCCTGGGTGCTTATTTTATAATTGAGGGCGTTTATGATTCTTTTCCGAGTACCAGAAAAATATTATTATGCCAGAAAAAATTAAAGTAATATCAATCATCGGGAGATTAAGTATCGGCGGGGCCTCTCCTCAGGTTGTTTTTATTACTCAATATTTAAATAAAGATCTCTTTGAGGCCAAATTAATCGTTGGGCAGAAAAATATCTACGAAGGCGATATGTTGTACTATGCAAAAGAGCGGGGGGTCAGCCCGATAATAATTCCTTATTTACATAATGAGTTTAAGCTTGATGTGGTTAATGATGTTAAAGCCATCTATGATATATATAGAATAATAAAAAAAGAGAAACCGTATATTGTTCATACTCATACCGCCAAAGCGGGTTTTCTGGGAAGAATAGCTGCCAGGTTGGCAGGGGTGCCCATAATTATCCATACTTTTCACGGTCATCTGTTCCACAGTTATTTCAACCGGATTAAGACCAATATATTAATCTGGGGCGAAAGAATATTAGGTCTTATCACCAATAAGATAATAACGGTTTCCAAGAGCTTAAGAAAGGAACTTATAGAATATAAAATTGCCCCAAGAGATAAGATTATTTCGATCTCGCTCGGATTGGAGTTAGAGGAATTCATAAAAAACGAAAATAATAAAGGGGTGTTAAAAAAGGAATTGGGGCTATCAGATGATAATTTAATAGTTGGGATAGTGGGCAGATTGGCGCCGATCAAAGGGCATAAATACTTTATTGAGGCCGCATCCATTGTTAAAAAGAGCATAAAAAACGTCAAATTCTTAATAGTGGGAGACGGAGAATTAAGGGAGGAATTAATAGATCAAGCGAAAAGATGTCAATTGCTGGATAATATGTTGTTCCTGGGATGGAGGAATGATCTGGCAATTATCTATTCAGATATGGATGTCGTGGTTTTGTCTTCCCTGAATGAAGGATTAAGCGTTTCAATTATCGAGGCGCTGTCCTCAGCCAAGCCGGTAGTGGCTACGGCGGTGGGAGGCGTACCGGAATTGATTGTTGACGGAGAAACCGGTTTTCTGGTCGAACCCCGGGACGGGAAAGCTTTGGCAGAAAAAATATTGTGGTTGTTGAAAAATCGGGAGGAAGCAAAAAAAATGGGACGCAGGGGGCGGGAATTGGTTTATCCGAAATATGATTGCCATAAAATGGTAAACAATATGGAAAACTTGTATGTCAGTTTATTTGATTCCTTGTATAAAAAATCCAATTAGTTTATAATCATTGCCATACAAAATGGCGTATTTATTGACCTTTATAGCATCTTTTATTCTTGCTTTATTACTTAGTCCTGCAGCTAAATGGCTGGCTTTCAGGATTGGCATGCTGGACCGGCCAGACCCCCGCAAAATCCACAAGGTTCCCATCCCCTTGATGGGCGGAGTGGCGGTCTTTTTAACCTTTGCCCTAACCTCGGCCGTCTTTTTATATTATCAAGAATACAACTTCTGGATGATCTTTTTCGGCCTGATCTTCATTCTTTTTGGGCTGATAGACGATAAAGGCGTCAAAATCCGCGCCCGCTATAAGATCTGGTCGCACCTCCTATTTTCTGTTCTATTCATATTGACCACGGGAATTCAGATCCAATTTTTCCGGCTGGAATGGCTGAATCTGATCATTACCGCCGGGTTTATCACTTTCATGACCAATTCCATGAATATGCTGGACGGCATGGATGGCTTGGTCAGCGGAATTTCAGCCCTGGCCTCCGGTTTCTTTTTTCTCCTGGCCTTAAACAGCGGCCAAAATGATCTGGCGATGCTTTCCTTGATCGTAATGGGGGCCTGTATAGGTTTTCTGCGTTACAATTTTAATCCGGCTTCGATCTTTTTAGGAGAAGCGGGCTCGACTTTTTTGGGATATATAATGGCCCTGCTGGCCATAAAGCTCAATGCCATGGGATTATGGGATGTAGCCCTGACCCTGCATATCACCCGGTTGCAAATTGTCTCTTTCATTATTCCCCTGATCATTTTGGGCATCCCCATTTTTGACACCTATTTTGTTTTTATCAATCGATTCCTGCACCAAATCAAGTTCAGCCAGCCGGGCAAGGATCATTCCCATCATCGGATACACCTGATGGGCTTTTCTCAAAAGGCCACGGTCTTAACGCTTTATGCCATTCAGGTTATATTGGGTTCCATTGCCCTGGCCATGATCCGGGCCGATGTCCAGCAATTCTTTGCCCTGCTGGCCATTGTGGCCGTATTCTTCGTTGGATTTACCCTGTTCCTTTCCCGCTATGAGCCTTATGATATGGTATAATTACCCTCTGTCGTGAAAAATCCCAAAAAAATAATTATCATCGGCGCCGGGCCGGTAGGCTGCTATCTGGGCCGCCTGCTCAAGCATTCCGGCTTTGATCCCTTACTGCTGGAGGAGCACCCTGAAGTAGGCAAACCTGTTTCCTGCGCCGGCATTGTGGGGAAGGATGTCTTTTCCGATATGATCCTGCCGCCCTCTAAAAAGTCGGTTCTCAACACCATAGACGGGGCCAAGATCTCGTATAACGGCTCCGCCTTCCTTCTCAAGCGTCCCGGGGTGGCTTACATTATAAATAGGACCCAGTTCGACCAGGAATTAAGCCAGGGATTAAAAATTGAATTTAATACCCGGATGGAGGACTTGGGCCGGTCAGGCCCGGGTTACCGGATCAAGACCAATAATGGTGAATATTATGCGGATGTGCTGGTCGGTGCTGACGGACCCAATTCCAAGGTGCGTAAGATACTGAAGTTTGACCATAACATGCGCCTCTATAAAGGGGTGCAGTATCGGGTGAAGATGGCTATAGCTGATACTGACCGGGTGGAGGTTTCCTACGTTAAACCTTTTTCCCTCTTCACCTGGCTGATTCCGGAAGGGGATGGAGTGGTGAGGGTGGGGACCATATCTGATAAACCGGTTGCAGAACTTGAAAGGTTCATGAAGGAAAGAAACCTCAAGGGGGAGATCATAGAGCGGAATGCCGGTCCCATACCCATCGGAACCTGCCAGCTTACCAGGGGGAACGCGGCCCTGGTTGGGGATGCGGCCTGCCAGATCAAGCCCATTACTTCCGGCGGCATATATTATGGTATGAAATCCGCCGAGCTTCTGGCGGAAGCCATTAAAAATGGGGATTTAAACCAATATGAAAAGAGATGGAGTGAGGAATTCGGGCAGGAGATCCGCTTTTGCCTTTTGGCCCGCTATATCATGGAGAACATGGGAGATGAGGTTTTAAACAAGGTCTTTTCCTATGTCAGGGACAACGCCTCGCTGATAGAACGGGTGGGGGATTTTGAGAACCATTCCACCATTTTCTGGTCGCTTTTGGCCAACCCGCGCACATATTCCACAGTGGGAAACCTGCTCTTTGAAGTTATAAAAAAGCCCCGCATCCTGATGCGCCTCCTGCGCCGCCGCTAAAAATTTTCAAATCAGCTGAAATTTTTCAAAATCTCCTCCGATAATATTACGGAGGTTCATGAATGCCAAGAGGATATTGCAATAGTCCCGCTCATTTGCGCGACAAGATAATTAATTATCAGCCGCAAGACAGATTGCTGAGACCGGAAATTACAAGGAGAGGATCTGCAGGCCCTAAAATTACTTCGGAGCCTCAATTTCTCCGCGGCGTTGATAGCCCGCAGGTAAGAGGCGGCCGTGGAGAAGATGGTTATTCTACTTTAGGGTTCCTCGCTGATATCACGATTTTATCCGCGGCCATAATCGCCTCCAAATTGCTCTTTGATGTGGAAGTGGGGAATTATGTGCCGCAGGAAGTCAGCGGAGATTTCGTAAAAAGTTGGCTGGTTCCCGGACTCTTGGGATTGGTGCCGGGCGCAGTTGTAATTGGAGCGCGCAACTTGCTGTTTAGAGGAAGCGAAAAACCGGCTCCGGCTCCCGGAACAAGCGAAGTGCTCACTACCGCCATGGAACGCACTCAGTTTAGCATGGTTCCACCCTCACCTTCATCCGGATCCGCTCCGCCCCCGGCGAAGCCGACCGCAATCACAGGAGAAACCCCTAAGGTGTTGGTCATCCCGGCCGGGATACAAGCTAGACCCGTCGGTTCATCCACGGAGACTTCACCCCTGGGAACCAGTGTGGATGTGAAGATTGGAACCGAAGTTTATGGCGGCTCAGTTGTTACCGTGGAAGATCAAGAAGTGGAGGCGGCAAGATTTACAGCCGCGCTGGCCAATCAGCTGGGCGGAAGATTCAAGATCGGGGGTTTGATCGGGAAAGGGTCTTTTGGCCAGGTTTTCGAGGCCACCCAGATAATAATGGAAAGAACCGTAGCTTTAAAAGTGACCGATCTCAGCAAATTGGACGATCCTTCCCGCAGTTTAAGAGAGATACAGATCCTGGCGAAATTGGATGACCATCCCCACATTATGCGGGTGTTTGACGGCCAATTGATAAATATAAACGGGAATAAATATCTGGTCATGAGCTGTGAGTATTTAAAAGGCAAGGATATGGAAGAAGAAATCAGGGAAAAGAAAACTCTTCCGGAGCAGGAGGCCCTGCGCATTGTCTATGAGGCGACCCAGGCTTTATACGAGGCCTTTAAAAGAGGAGTGATACATCGCGACATCAAGCCGGCCAATTTATTCATACTGGAGGGGTCCCGAAGCGTAAAAGTGCTGGATTTCGGTATGGCCAAGAAAATCTTTGAAGGAGCGGCCCACATGACCCATGACGGCAAAGTGGTGGGCACTCCTCATTATATGGCGCCGGAATTGTTCCTGGAGGGCTTCCCCCGGGACCACCACATGGATATTTATGCTTTGGGGGTGGTGTTATTTAAAGCCCTGACCGGACGGCCTCCTTTTGAAGGAGACAGCAGCAACCCGGGCGCGGTTATCATCAAGGCGGTCAAGGAAATTGCTCCCAGAGCGAAAACCTTAAATCCCAAGATTACCCGCGAAGCCCAAGCGTTATTGGACAGAATGCTGGAAAAAGACCCCCGGAAACGAACTGATTATCCGGAGCTTATAGCCGCCCTTGAAAATTTGTTGAAAAAGTGAAATTTCCCAAATAAACAGTCGAAATATATATAGGTGAGAATAAGTACAAGGAGGAGTAAAAATGGGTTTTAAAGCGGGATTATCGAGAGTAGTGGATGTTTTTAGAAGGAACAGGGTACCGGGAATGGTGATCAGGTCTCCGCTGGTGCATGCCGCCGCGGCAGGCTTGGCAACCTATGAAGTCATTCCCACGGAGAAACTGGTGACTTTAGCCAGCACTATTTCACGGCTGGATGTTAAAACCGCGGGGATCTATCTGGCGGCGGCTTTAATAACTTCCGTGATAAGTGCCGGAGTATACGCTTTAAGCCGAAGCATAAGAAGCATCCTCAACTTTAGAGAGATTAGGGCGTCCAGAAGATTAAGTGATAATTTGACTCAGGTTCGAAGTGAATTATCTGGCGCACAAAGACAAGCGGCTGAAAATAATACTCGAGCGGATAATTTACAAGCTTTTCGCGACCGGGCAGAACCCCTGTTGCGGCAATTATCGGCAGAAGAAATCCAAGTATTACAGCAACGGGCGGCTGCTCCAGCGGCCCCGGTGGCAACTCCACCAGTAGCCCCCGCGCCGGCAGCTCCAGCCGCCGCTCCGGTTGTTACTCCGGTAGCGACTCCGCCAGCGGCCACCCCACCGGCAGCTCCGCCAGCTAAACCGATTGCTCCGCCTCCGTTACCAGCAGCTCCGGCAGCTGCACCTGATGTATTACCTGCTATGCCACCTGTGCCGATTACGCCTCGTAAGCCGGTTGCGGTAGTAGAAGCGGGAGGGGATACAGGGGCTGAGACCACAGTTCTTGGTAGAGAAGAAATGCCTGATTTATCTGGAGCGTTGGCAGAGGCTTCAGGTGAAGCAGCGGCGGCATTGCCGGCCGCTCCGGCTGTCCCAGCAGCAGCGCTTGCTCATGCAGTAGTTGCACCGACGCCATTGGCAGTAACGCCAGCCGGGGCATTGCCGGGAACGCCTCCTCAGCCACTCCCTGCTTTTCACATGGAGTCCTGGGTCCCGCCCGTGCCCGCAGGAGGTACTGCAGTGGTAGACCCTCAAGTAACCCTGGCTTATTCTCAATTATTTGAAAGTTTAACCGATCCATCCTCCAGAAAAGGATTGGAATATCTTTACAAAAGTTTACCGCCGGAAATAATTCTGGGATTACAGAGACGCGATCCGGCGATTTTGGCCCAACTGCAGTCCATGCAGGGGCTGCCGTCTGATGTGGATTCCCTATTATTGGAGATTTTCTAGGAGGAAATTATGGTAACAACTGCAAGAGCTGAATTTTCCAGCCCGCATTTAAGGAGTCTTTTCACGCCTGGGGTTAGAAGGGAAAGCAAGTTGCTGGTCATTGGCCGGGCGGTGGATATGGTTCAACAGGGAAAGTTTTCAGCCGATGAAGCCCGCGACGCCCTGCGGGGCTGCCTCCGCGAAGATCCCGCCCGGGGAATCGACGCTGAAATGGCGCAGAAAGCAAAAATTGAACTTAGAAGGCTTATCGAAGCCCAGCGGCCCAAAATTGAGGAAGTTACGGAAATAAATTTAGATACTGTCCTTAATGATCTTACTGATATGCGGGTCAAACTATTAGGCGTTTCTGCCGCGGTTAAAACCGTGTATGACCTGGTGGTCAGCGGAGAATCGGCCCGCCCCGTCTTGGCAAGAGTGGGGGAGCATTGGGGTAGATTGGAACAATTTGCCGCGACTATTGACTATGGCCTAATAGACCGGCAGGCCGAACTGGGGATCGTATCAAGGGAAGAAGTGGAACAAAAAATACAGGGACAGCCGCAGGAAATTTTAGCCCGGCTGGCTTATATCACTAAAGTTGCCGGCAGTATCGCCAATACCGCCAAAAATCTAAAAGAAAGCAAGCTGGAGGGATCTATTGGAGCGGAAAATCCTTCGGTGGAAACCATTTTTACAGCTAAAGTTTTGGAGGGTTTGGGACTTTTTGAAGCACAGGCCAAGCTTTTCTCTGCCGCCGGTGAAGGAGAGGGATTGGCCGGTCTGGCCAAGCGGGCTTTGGATTTGGAATTAATGGCCCACTCTTTAGGCGTGAAAAAGACCAATCGGGTCACTGTTTTGGAGGGGATGGCGGATGAGAAAGGCATTCCTGAAACCGTGGCGCGGATGCGGCAGGAAATAGGGATGCTGGAGGAGAAAGTTCAAAATATTAAAGAAATTTTGCTCCAGATTCAGGTATCCGCAAAGGGAATTGAAGATGCGACCGGGCAAGTGATTATAAATTTTGAAAAGAGAAGGATGCCGGCTGCGCCGCCAGCCCCGAAAGCGGCGACCCCTGTGCCGACAGCTCCTAAGCCAGCTGCGGCACCACCGCCAGCGCCACCTGTCCCGCCACCTGCAAGGGCGGCTGCAGCCGCTCCTCCGGCTCCGCCACATATAATTCCTCCGGTTGCCCCGCCGACAGCGGCGCCAGCGGCAAAACCAGCACGAACGGCAGCACCTCCTCCGCCGCTGCGAAAAGCAGCGCCAGGGGCAGGAACAACTCCTAGACCAGCAAGTCCACCAGCACCTTATCCACCGGGAGTTCCTATGGGTCCGATGCCGATGCCACCGCGGGCCGCAGCAGCTCCGGGAGCGGCTCCACTGCCGGTTAGAGAAACCCTAAAGGGCGCGTCGACCTCAGCGGCGCCGGCAGCCCCTGCAGTACCGACTTTGGATGTCTCCAAGGGTGTAGTGGATAATATTATCGTACTTCACCGGGCTTTGAATCCGGAAAACAAGGGTAGAGATGCGGATTTAGAAAGGATTGCATTTTTATATTTAGGAACAGATGTGCATACCGATCAATTACAGCAATTAGCGCTTGAGCCGACAAATGCCGGCAAAATGGCAGAACAAATATGCAGTTGGCTGGCAGGACCAGCAAAATAATTAAGTAACTTTAAGTTACGGGAAAAGAGAGGTAAGATATGCCCACCGCGATAGCAGAGAGATTTAAGATTTCCGGGGATCTCAGAAGATTCAATTTAAGACCTCAGACCGCCATGCGGGTGCGTCAGGACATCGGCCCCATAGAAACTTTAGCCCCTGAAATAAAAGACGGCACACTTCCTACAATCAGCCGCGTTCTAGAGCTCCAGCTTCAACATGACTGCCTGACCCATACTTATATCACTTCCATCCAAAAGATAGAGAAAACAGAAGGACTAATTGCCATAAGATCCGGCGTGTTAAAGGGGCTTGAAGCTCAACCTCAAACCATGGATATCCAGCTGGTAGCAGCTAATGTGAAAGAGAGCATAGAGAGAAAACAACAGGATTTATCTCGATTGCAGGAAGAAATAAGAGATCTGCCCCGGCAAATACAAGATTTAAAAATCAATATTGCGACCGAACTGGCGCAACGGGTAGAGGTGGCCGCCCCGGTCGAGCCGGCGCCGCCCATAATGCCTGAAGTTAAATTTGAAATTGGAGGGCTGACGGGAAAGGGCGGGAGGCCGGATAAAGATAATGAAGATTATATAATAACCTTTAAATTGGATGAATACCGGGATGTGGTCGTGGTATGCGACGGCGTATCCAGGTCTGCTTTTGGGAATGGGAAGGAAGCGGCCCGATTTGTGGCGGAAAACATGAAAAAGTCCATGGTGGAAGAGGATCTGTCCCTGTTGCACGCGTTGGCTCTGGCCAATCGCCGGTTATATCGCAATAACATGTGTAATAAACGGAATGAGCACGTTAGTAATTACAAGCGCAAGCCGGGAGGCACCACCACCTTGGTGGCGATGCTGATTGACCGCCGGAATAATAAGCTGTCAGGTGTGGCCTGCGGCGATTCCCGATTAAAAGCCGGGAATGCCGGGGAAGAGTCCTGGAATTTGACTTCAGACCGTTCGCTGAAATGGAAGGTGGGGTTTGAAGAGGTAGTTGACGGGAAAAAAGTCCGAGTGGAGCCCCTTACCTATACTCTGCCCCTTTCCCAGGCGGATCTTTCAAAGTTTGACGAAAGATTGGGACCGCTGGAAATTCCCAACACTCCCGATGTGATAGGCCTGAAACTGGACCAAGATTTTGATTATTTTGAAATTCCGCTGGAACCCTCACCCCAGGGGAGCACGGCGATTTTATATTCCGACGGCCTGATCAATAAAACCCGGGAAGATCAGGTGGCGGAAATAATAGGCCAAAATTTTGCTTCCATGCAGGATCTCTCCAAAGCTCTATATGATAAGGCCATGGCGGATAGATCTGAGGATAATATTTCCGTGATAGCAGTGCGCCTGCCTTATCGTATCAAGTGTGAAGAAGGGCGTTATTACCGGGATGCCTTAAAGACC
>Ga0315293_10007344_pt1 | contig 10234 bp, 10 predicted proteins | sample YL17G13_20_MG_FD_203071 | JGI IMG/M metagenome (GOLD analysis project Ga0315293, IMG submission 203071) | Sediment microbial communities from Yellowstone Lake, YNP, Wyoming, USA - YL17G13_20 | ecosystem: Environmental > Aquatic > Freshwater > Lake > Sediment | place: USA: Wyoming | collected... | reverse complement strand
CCATCCCTGGCCTCACGTCGCTCGGCAGGGGGTAGGCTACTGTTGTGCTGCAACGGAGTAGAGGAACCACCGCATCGGCTTCCGATCCCTGGTCCACTGTGGCTTGCGGTCGAAGTAGATGGTCATGGCCTGGCCGCTCGTGGTCCTGATGCGATAGAAGTGCTTGCGCGTGTAGAGCCAGATCCTGTCCTTGCCGACGCCTGGCTGACGCGTCCGCCAGGTCCTGAGCACCAGCGCGACGTGGTACTCGCGATCCCGCCAGGTGAAGACACGCGGGATCCCCGGCCCACCTCGTGCCATCGCCGCCGTGTCGAAGCTGCCGGGCTTGGGCGTGATCGGCTCGTCTATGAATGCCTCGTGTTCGCGGTCCTCTCCTGGCATACAGAGGGCATTCGCCGCGGCAGCGCCGCCTCATTGTGCGGCCGCGCGCTCGGCGGCTTCGCCCACCGGCTCCGGCGCGGCGCGCGCGGTGATGACCGCGAACACGACCAGGCCCAGGGCGATCAGCCCGCAGCCGAGCATTACCCGAGGCGAGGGCGTTTCCCCGATGAACAGGTAGACCCATATCGGGTTGCAGATGGGCTCCAGCAGCGCGATCAGCGACGCCTCCACAGCCGAGACGCCCGATATGCCCCAGGTGAAGAGGTAGTAGCCGAGGCCGAGCTGGCAGAAGCCCATGATGGCAAGCGCGCCCACCTCTCGCGGTGTGTCCGGCATGGGCACCCGGAGGATCAGCGCGAGCGAGAACAGTAGCGCGCCCGCGATGATGTTGATCCATACGTTCACCGAGGCCGCGGGGAAACGGGCCAGGCTCTTCAGCAGCAGCAGGAACGCGGCGAAAGCCAGCCCGCTCAGCAGGCCCAGCGCGATCGACGCGCGATTCGCGCCATCTCCGCCGCTGGTGACAATGAGGAGCACCGCAAGAGCGGTGATGACGGTCGCGATGATCTCGCCGGCGCGCAGTCGCTGATGATAGATCAGCCACGACCACAGGGCCACCACGGCCGGCGCGATATACTGAAGCCAGATGCCTTGCGCCGCGGTGCCGAGCTGCATCGCGCCCATCAGCGTGCTGACCAGCGCGGCGAAAAGCAGACCGGCGATGGTCAACTTCCACGCCGGCGGGCGCGGCTTGTGTATGCCCGGCAGGAACACGAGCGTCGTGAACAGCGACCTCGTGCCCGCAATCGCCAGCCAGTGCACACCCGGCAGGCTTTTCAGGATGAGCCCGCTGATGCTCCAGGCGAGCGCGGCGCCGACGATAAGGAGTCGTGATCGGGCGACGGACATGGTGGATCAGGTCATCATCTGGAAACAGCAGCGGTCCACTATAGTGTCATTCTGAGGCGAAGCCGAAGAATCCCGCCGTTGCGGCGTTCGGGAAGAGGGGATCCTTCGCGTCAGGCTGCGCCTTCGCTCAGGATGACAGCTTCCGCCGGCTCTGCGCATGCATCTCCGCAATCCGGGCAAAGCTCCTCACCACCTCAGGGATGCTCAGCAGCCGGGCCATATCGTGATAGAACCGCTCGGCCGCGCTCTCGGCGCTCCTCGCGGCCGCCAGCCGGCCGCTATCGCTCTCCGGCGGCGTCAGGTCGGGCTCATAGCTCGCCGCGTTCGCGCTGTCGATGGGCTCCAGCAGCATCTCGTTCACCTGCTGCCGGCGGACCTGCTCGAGCTTCCGCGCGTTCGTCTCCCCAGCCGCGGCAAGCTCGTTGAGTACGCCTTTCAGGGACTGAGCGTCGGCCGCTCCCGCGGCCTCTGCGTAGAACTGGGTCAGGCGTGACTCCAGGTCGAGGGCGAACTTGAGGACGGCTCCGAATGTGGTCAACTCCATGTGGTTCTCACCATCGTGTGATAACGACTTTCTTCTCCGTGAGGAAGTCAATGGCGTCCTGGCCCTGGCCGTGCAGATCACCAAAGAACGAATCCTTGCGGCCCCCGAAGGGGAAGAAGGCCATCGGCGCGGCCACGCCGACGTTGACGCCGATGTTGCCGCATTTCACCCGGTACTTGAACTCGCGCGCCGCCCCGCCGCTCGCGGTGAAGATGGATGAGGCGTTGCCATAGGGGTTAGCGTCGATCACCTCGATCGCCTCGTCGAGGCTTCCGACCCTCAGGATGCCTATCACCGGGCCGAAGATCTCATCCCTGGCGATGGCCATCTCGGGGGTCACGCCATCGAGGACGGTAGGGCCGACGAAGTAGCCTTCCTCGCAGCCGGGCACCGTCACCTGGCGCCCGTCCAGGAGCAGCTTTGCGCCGTCCTTCACGCCCTGCTCGATGTGGCGCAGGACGCGCTGCTGGTGCTGCTTCGAGATCACAGGGCCCATCTGCGCGCTCTCGTCGAGCGGGTCGCCCACCTTGATCTTCGCCGCCGCCTTCACGAACCGGTCTCTCAGCGGCTCGTAGGCCTCGCCCACCGGCACGAGCACCGCGCCGGCGAGACAGCGCTGGCCCGCACAGCCGTAGCACGAGGCGAGGAGCCCGGGGATGGCCTTCTCGATGTCGGCGTCCGGCATGACGACGATGAAGTTCTTCGCGCCCGCCTGGCACTGGGCTCGCTTGCCGCTCCCGGTCGCGGCGGTGTAGATCGCCTTCGCCACAGGGGTGGAGGTGACGGACGAGATGCCCACGATGCCCGGGCTCTTGGTCAGGACGTCAACTACCTCGCGGCCGCCGTGCACCAGGTTCATCACGCCCGGCGGGAGGTCGAGATCATGAACCAGACCGAATATCGCGCTCTGCGTAAGCGGCGCCTGCTCCGATGGTTTCACGATATAGGTATTGCCGGTCGCCATGGCATAGGGCGCGAACCACCAGGGCACCATCGCCGGGAAGTTGTAGGGCGCGATCACCGCGAACGCGCCCATCGGCTGGCGCACCACCTCCTCGTCAATCCCGCGCGCCACGTCCTCAAGGTTCCGGCCCATCATCAGGGAGGTGACGCCGGTGGCCACTTCGATGTTCTCGATGGTCCGGCGCGTCTCGCCCCGCGCCTCGTCCAGCGTCTTGCCGTTCTCGGTGACGATGGTGCGGGCGACATCCTCGAAGTGCGCCTCCATCAGCTCTTTCAGCCGAAACAGGTACTGTACTCTCATCGTCGGCGGAGTCTCGCGCCACTCGTTGAAGGCGTCATTCGCGGCGGCGATGGCGTCCTCGACATCGGCCGCAGTGGAGAGCGGGACCTGCGCGATCGCCCTGTTCGTTGTGGGGTTGAGGACGTCGAGATATTGCGTCGTCTTCGAGTCCCTCCACTCGCCCGCGATGTAGTTCTTCAGTCTGTCAGCAGCCATGGACCACTCCTCATTGCTGTCGCTGCGCGACGCGCCACACTGTCATTGCGAGCCGTTCCGGTTCGCCAGGGCCGGAACGCGCGTGGCAATCTCGGCCTCTGGCGCCCACACCCGAGAGCCCCACGGTCGCGCCCCTGAATGGGCGCTTCCCTCGGGGTGACAATACTCTCACTGCGCCTCCTCATCCGCAATCCCCAACACCTCGTCCAGCGCCGCCAGTCCTTGGTTCACTTCCTCTTCTCTGATCACCAGCGGCGGGGCGACGATGAAGTGGCTGTACCAGCCCGACAGGAACACCCCGCGCTTCATCAACTCGCCCGACAGCTTGCCGATGATGGTCGGCCGCAAGGCCGCCGCGTCGGCCTTCGTGCCGAACGGCTCCTTGGTACCCCGATTCCTCACGAGTTCTACAGCCCAGAAGTGCCCCATGCCGCGCACATCGCCCACGCTGCGGTGGCGGCCCTTGATCTCGTTCAGCCCGGTCTCCAGCCGCTTGCTGGCCTTCTGCGGCAGGCCGCTCGCCATCAGCCTCCTGTACTCACTCACCGCGGCCGGGATGGCCGCGATCACCAGGGGGTGCGCGGCATAGGTGTGCCCGTGCGAGAAGAATCGCTCCATGAAGAACTCGCGCACTGTGCTGGTCGTGGCCGTGATCGCGGCCGGGGCGTAGGCGCCGGTGCAGCCCTTCGCGGTGGTGATGATGTCGGGCTTCACGCCCCAATGGTTCACCGCGAACCAGTCGCCGGTGCGGAACCAGCCGCTCATCACTTCGTCCGCCACCAGTAGCGCCTCGTGCTCGTCGCAAATCGCCCGCAGCCGCGGCAGGTACTCCTTCGGCGGCACGATCACGCCATTCGTGCCCACCACCGGCTCGACGATGACCGCGGCGACGTTGCCCTCTTCGCGGATCATGTAGTCAACGTACTCGGCGCACTGCACGCCGCACTTCGGATAGTCCAGCCCGAAGGGGCAGCGATAGCAATAGGCGTCGGGGGCGAAGATCGCGCCCGGCATCATGTTCACCGGCTCCGCGGTCCAGCGGCGGTGATCGCCGGTGAGGGCGATGCTGCCCGCGGTCGAGCCGTGATAGGAGCGGTAGCGGGAGATGACCTTGTACTTGCCCTCGGGGGCCTTGTACTGGCGGATCATCTTCATCGCCGCCTCGTTCGCCTCGGTGCCGGAGGTGGAGAAGAAGAACTGATCCAGGCCCTCGGGCATCACCTCCAGCAGCGCCTCCACCGCCGCCGCCTTCTCCTCGCTGGCGAACCCCGGCGCCACATACGGGATTCCCGTCGCCGCTTTCGCAATCGCCTCCATCAGCGCCTTGTTGCCGTGGCCGAGGTTGGAGCACATCAACTGCGACGAGAAATCGAGATACGCCCTCCCCTGGTCATCCCAGAACCTCGCCCCCTCCGCCCTGGTGACGAACAGCGGCCTCTGCCAGGCCCTCTGCGCCTGCCAGGAACCATAGCTATGCGCGCCGACCAGCCGGGCGCGTTCGTCGGTATCGGCCATCGTGCTGTGCCTCGAGTGTTATCCTGTCTCGACTGTCATCCTGAGCCCTTCGGCTCCGCTCAGGGTGAACTCCGCGAAGGATCACGCCGTTGGTCATGCGAACGCGACCTGATCGCGCGCAGTCCCTATGGTTCTGGCGGAACGGGCGGGGAACCTGCGGGGAGGCGCAAGGTGGCAGGAGACAAGCTCCTGCCCAACGGGCCGGAATAGGACGTGCCCGTGATGAGCAGCTTGCGGAGGGGCTTCGGTAGCAAGCAATGGAAATCTGCTATAATGCAGCAGGACGCACTCGTGGTAACCAACGAGCGCGGCGACCGAGGGATCGTGCTGCGTGGTTTGCCCCTCCCGATGAACGCAGACTCACAAGGACAACCCATGGACTACAGCGAGATGGCGCGACGTTTCGATGAAGGGACGATCCTGCTGGGCGTCGATCGCCCCGGAGCCCGTAAGTTCTTCACGGACCTGGGATTGCGCCGAATTCGTGATCTGATTGGTGAAGTGCCGTACTTCGAGTGGCTGCTTGTTCGCAGTTCCTTTATGGGTGCTCCGATCTGTTTACTTGGCAGCTTGGCGTTCGCGGCATTGGCGTTCCATTGGTGGACCATCCTAGTGGCCCCCTTTACGCTGCTCGTCTTCATATACTGGTGGGTTACCTCGCCTCGGGCTGACCGGCGTTCGGGGTGGTCTGCGCTATTGCTTGCCGGTGCCATCGCGAGCCTTTTTACGTCTGCAGGTCTCCCCCTCAAGCTGTGGCTCATCTTCACTGCGGCCAGCCTTTTCCTCATCCGTTTCACATACGCTGCTGCTACCTTCCTACTACGATGTCTGGTGGTCCGCAACTCTCGCGCCTACCAGTTGTGCCTCAGCCATGATGTGGTGGTTGTCCGAGACGCCGAGTAGGACCGCCTCTTCGGCAGGGCGGAACTGAGGCGTGCTAGCCACCGCGCCCTGTACCCGGCACGGCGACAAGGGCGAAGTTGAGATAGCGCCGCGATGCGGAGGGTCTGTCACTGACGCGTGCAATCGGGGAATTCCTTGGGGCGTCCGAATATCCATTTGCCCCCGAAGAGGAGCATGGCGAGGCCGTAGGCCATGAACATGACCGCCCCTGCTGTGCTGTGGCCCATGCGGTAGAGCAGATAGCCGGTTCCGCACCAGGCAAGTGGCACCCACCAGGAACGCCTGAAGTCCGACATGTAGCGGTGAACCCGATTCATGCTGGCTCCTCCTCCGGGTAGCTCAATGACAAGCATGACCGTGCGGCTGCGTGCGACAGCCCCGGAACTGACCGGCCGCAGGGATGCCTTCGCAGGCCCATGCCAGAACGGCCTGGCAAGCTAGGATTGGGCCCAGGGAGGCGAGTGCGCTCGCCCGCCTCTCAGTACCGCATCTCCTCGCGGCCCTCATCGCGTTCGCGCTCGTATTCTTCGCGAGCAGCCGCGTCATCGGGGTAGCGCAGGTCGTGTCCGAGCTGCGATTCGTACATGGCTCTGCCTTCGAAGCGCTCCCAGCCACCCATGGTCTTCGCCCACAGCGTGCCGGTGAAGCGGTTGATCTGTACCTCGTACTTGGCAGTCAGAGATCCACCATCGGCCCCCCGCTGGGGCAATTCCCTTACGCCTCTGATATAGGGGGTAGGCCAGATCAGGTAGAAAAACACGATCGCGCTGAAGACGCAGAGAGCCAGAAGCAGCCTATCTTGATCCGAGAGGCGGTGCAAACGTGGGACGCGACGTAGAAGGCTCACTGCGCAACTTATTGCCAGGCAGCCCAGGGCCAGCGCCGTAAGCTTCCCACCGATGAGCAACGCCAATATCCCCACCATCTTGCAGACGGTGAGCAACGCGTCGGGCAGTAGCGTCAGAGGATTTCGCCTGTCGCAGATCGCGACGGTCAGGCACACCAGCAGCGCCATCCCGCCGATATAGAGTGCGAGGGTACCCACCCACTGGTTCCAGAATAGGCGCTTCAACGATCTCATGGTTTCCTGCTCTGCCCTCTGGCGGGCGCGAAGGTATGATAAGATACATTATCGTTCATTTGCCACCGATAGGGTCCGAGCATGCCGGCAGTGGGAATGCCAGGCTTGTCCGACAGGCCGGTCTTTGCCCCGGAGATGCCCAACACCCGCGTCCAGGAGAACGAGAACCCGAATTTCCTCAGCATGGCAGCCCCTCGCCGCCAGATAAGAACCCTCAATGATGGGTTTTCGGCGGGGGTGACCTCACACCTGCTGGGGTGGCTCGCTGACCTTCCCTGCAGAGAAGATGGCAGGAGGCAAGCTCCTGCCCTACGGATCGTCTGAGGAGATAAGGGGCGACTGGCCCCCGCGAACTTCCTCCCTCCCCGCCGCGTCTAATGGCCGGAGACAGGTACGATGACACGCCTTCGGGCGAACACGGCGCTGTTCTGGCGTTGGTTCCTGTACTGGCGGAAGCGCTATATGTGGCTTCGGCTGGCGATTCTGCTCGTGATCTTCGCCCCGACGGTCTACGGGGTGCGCCGTCCCCTCATCAAGACCCTGGTCGAGTACGCGGTCACGGCCATTGACACCGCGCGCTTCCCGACGTCTTTCTGGAAGACGAAGCTGCTGCGGATGCGCGAGGCGAAGAGCCTTCAGAAGTCGCTGCTGACACGCTTCGATGCGAACCATGACGGCCGTCTGGAGCCGGCAGAGGGGGACCGGCTCCGCACGGCCACCGGCCTCGCCCCGAACGAGCTGAGCTCGCAGACCCTCAAGGCCGACTACGACCGGCTGCTGGCGGGGACCAAGAGGGCGGGGATCGCGACCCGGTTCAGCACCTCACGCGAGATGCGGCGTTGGGCATACCAGACCGCGCAGGCGCAGGAGACGCAGTGGCATGATGAGCAGTGGGCCGAGGTGGAGCGCGAGCTGCGCGTGCAGTACCCCCTGCCGGTGGACTATCTGCATTGGAGCACGTGGCGCCGGGGCATCAACTGGTTCCGTGCTGGACTGGGGGAGAAGGTAGATCAGCTCGCTCCGGGCATGTTCTCCGGGATCAGCTTCCCGGCTGGGATGACGGACCAGTTCCCGGCCCGGCAAGTCCGGCCGTATCCTCTCTGGCGAGGCCTGCTCGGCTGGCTGTCGCTGGTCCTCCTCGCGGTGGTCTGCGTTCGCCGCTTCGTCCGGGGCGAAGAGCTTAGGCGGCGCTTCAGGGATGACCCGGCGTTCGCCCAGGCCCCCTGCCCCATCTGCGGCCGGCCGAGTCACGACTTCGGCGCGCTGCCGGAGATGCGTCTGGCGCGCGCCCTCGGCGTGGGAGTCGTGGTCGGCCTGGCCGCGTTCGCCATCGGAGCCGTCCATTCCCGAACCAGCCCGAGCATGGTCTTCGCCTTCCCTGGAGAGCTCTTTCTCCTCGGCATCCCATTCGCCATTCTGCGCTACCTTCTCTGGCCGCGCGAAGTGCACGCCTGCCATCGCCGGCCGCGGCTGCACCTGATCGCGTTTGCCGCATCGGTGATCGTGGTGGTGGCGCCGTTGACAGCGGTGGCGGCGCTGTGGCTGGGGACGTTGGAGTAGGTCCTGGCTTCTGCGGAACACACGCGACCGGACCCGCCTCAGCCGCAGGCAGGTCACTCGTCGCCGGCTGAGAGCGAAGACCCGACAGGGCTCACCCTGAGGGAACGATCAGGCTCCGTGTTCGCCCCCTTGGGCGCCTTGCCCAGTCACCCGGCGCGCCTCACCTTGTAGGCCACATCCCTGCTCAGGCCCTCTGGCGTGACCAGAGTCACCTGCCCATCCCGGCTGGCCAGCGTTTCCCGCTTCACGACCTTCCCGGTGTAGGTGTCCCACTGATCCACCTCATAGCTCCCGGGCCCGAGGCCGGACAGTGTGATCTCCGCGGCCTTCACCGACGTCACGTCCCCCCGGGCGGCGTTCCACCAGGTGTGCTCCTTGTTCTGCACCCACATCAGAGCTGAATGGCTGTTGCCGAGCGCCAGCGCCCGCAGGTTGGGCGCAGTCAGGTAGCCAACCAGCCGGTAGGAGGCGCGGAACCAATCGAGGCCATGGTTCTCGACTCTGATCTCGTGCCGTCCCGCGGGGACTGCCACTCCATACGTGGTCGCGGCGGCGCCCCTGCGCCCAGGCGCCAGGTCCTCCGCCAGCTCCTCTCGCCCGTCCACGTAGATCACCACCCGCGCCCCTCCATACCGCGACACCTGCCCCGCCACCACTTCGAACCGCCCTGCTTGCGGGTAGTCAACCTCGAACGTCACCGGGTTTCGCCAGTTCGGCTTGCTCGTCCCGTGCAGCACCCGTCCCAGAGACCCCTGGTTGCTGACCTCCCCATCCGTCCCCACCGAAACCGTCTGCGGCATCAGGAATGGCGAGCCGTCGTCCCAGCTCTCTCCGCTCGGGTCAATCGTCAACGCCCCATAGGTGTCGGGCTTGGCGCCCCCGGCGTACCGCAGCCCGACCACCTTCGCAGGCCGGTAGCCCTCTTCGGCCCAGTTCACATCGGCCGCGAACGCCGCTACCGGCGCGAACTCGCGGTACAGGTCGTTCTTCTCCACCCAGTCCCAGTACCACAGCATCGCCGTGCCCGGGCACCCGGAGAGCATGCCTGCCCACAGTCCATTGTGGAGCTGGACTCCCTCCTTGTCCTCCGCCAGATCTCCCCCTACGTCGGCCCCGTACTCCCCCAGGTAGTACGGTTTCCCATATCTCTCGATCTGTCGCCGGGACCAGTCGTTGACCATCCCCGCGATGTCCCGCGCCCCGTAGTTATGTGATTGGAGGAACTCCATCTGCGGAAGCCCGTCCACCTCCGGGTCGCCCGCCGTGCGCGAATAGCTGGTCGTGATCGGATGAAGCCACGGGTCAATGGACCGCAAGTACTCGGCCATCTCCTTGTGCCAGGCCGCCACCGCGCGCGAGTCATATCCGGTCGCCAGGTCCACTTCGTTCCAGAACTCCCAGGCCAACACCGACGTCGAGTAACCCCACCGCGCCACCAGGTACCTCAGCCTCTGCTTGAACAGCCGTTTCGCCTCCGGGTTGATGAAGAACTCGGCCGGCTCCTGGCAGGGGCCCCCGTTCTTCGCGTTGTACGCGCTGCGCTTCCAGTTGCCGTCTCGGCTCGACGAGTCCACCGAGTTGAAGGAGTCAATGCACATCAGCGCCCTCACGCCCAGCCGCTCCCCCATCGCCACCACATGATCCACGCGCCACGCCGCCTGCTGCGTGTACCTCCCCAGACCGTTCTCATCGCCCTCTGGCGTCTCTGCCCGGTTCTCCAGCCCCAGCCGGTTCCAGTCGTTGATCAGCCACAGCCGAATATGGTTCCCCCCGTGCTCCGCCAGCTTCCCCATCCACTTGTCGTAATCGTACGTCCCCGCTTCACCCGGCCAGCACATGTTCTCGCCGATGGCGAAGTACGGGTGCCCAGAGTCCAGCTCGA
>Ga0315293_10007342_pt1 | contig 10235 bp, 9 predicted proteins | sample YL17G13_20_MG_FD_203071 | JGI IMG/M metagenome (GOLD analysis project Ga0315293, IMG submission 203071) | Sediment microbial communities from Yellowstone Lake, YNP, Wyoming, USA - YL17G13_20 | ecosystem: Environmental > Aquatic > Freshwater > Lake > Sediment | place: USA: Wyoming | collected... | reverse complement strand
GACAAGATGCAAAGCATGCCTGCTGTAAAATTTATCGAGACTCGTCAGAAAGTTCAGGAAGAAGCTTATGAACATATCAGAGGAAAGCTTGAGGATTATGAAATAGAAACAAAAGGCGTCTATATCCAGGATGTTATTCTTCCTGAAGCTCTCGTTGCGGTATTAACTGACAGGGAAATTGCCAACCAGCAAAAAGCAACATTTAAAATGCAAAGAGAAGCTCAAGACCAGCGAATTGAAACAGAAAAGGCAAGAGGAACTGCTGACATGCAGGCCGACCTTGCCAAGTCTCAGGTAGGCATTCAGATAAAAACAAACAATGCTAAAGCCCGGGAGGCTGAAGGCGGAGGTGAGGCCTCTTACATTGAAAAAACAGGTAAGGCACAGGGCGCACAAGTTGAGGCCGTTGGAATGGCGAGAGCCAAGGCTTACAGGGCCCAGGTTGAAGCATTAGGGCAGATGCCTACGGCTTTGGTAAACGTTGCATCTGTGCTTTCTGATGGTAAAGCAAAGTTTATGCCTGATGTATTGGTTACCGGCAGCGGAGGCAGTATTGATGGATTAGCTGCTGCACTCGTGAAATTTTTCAATACTCAGTCCCGTGAGGGATGGCCAAGTCCATCAGGACAAAAAACCGTTGCCCAAACTGAACCGGCATAAAAAGAATCCCGACAAGTCGGGACTGGTGAACACGTAACTGTCTCAAAACTGTCACTCTGAGTCCGGCACAACGGCTTTGCCGGCTATTGTGTTATATTTATCCAAGTTATGAACTCCAGTATGTTTTTAATCCTGGGCACCACTTCATCCGGCAAGGGGCAATTAGCTTTTGACCTGGCCCAAAGCCTCGGTGGCGAAATAATCAGTATCGACTCGATGAAGGTCTATCGGCGAATGAACGTCGGCACTGCAAAACCGCCTAAAGAAGCTCGCCAGCGTATTAACTACCATTTAATCGACATCGTTGAGCCGTCCGAATCCTTCAGCGTGGCAGCTTTCCTCGATGCTGCTCTTGAGGCAATAGAGCAGATAAAAAATCGCAACAAGCCCATCATCGCGGTCGGCGGAACTGCTCTCTACTTAAAGGCCCTGTTATATGGCCTTTTCAAGGGTCCAGGAACCGATGAACAGCTCCGTGAACAATTGCGGATGCGAGCGCAGACTGAAGGCCTGGCAAAACTGCACAGCGAGTTAACAAAAGTTGACCCGGCAGCCGCCGACCGCATCAGTCCCAATGATGCTAAACGTATAATACGTGCCCTGGAAGTATATCAGTTAACAGGTGAACCCATCTCCAGTTTCCAGAAACAGTGGGCTGCTCCACAAGCGATGGACGATGGACGAGGAACGAGCGACGAACGACGAGCGACGAAGAACGATTGGACGATAATCGGCCTGCGAAGAGAAAAAACCGACACTAACAGTCGAATAAACAAAAGGGTAAAAAAGATGATTGCGGATGGCCTCGTTGATGAAGTTAATCGGCTGCTGGCTGAAGAAAAACCCCTGAGCAAACAAGCTCGATGTGCAATCGGCTACGCCGAGATAATCAACTATCTGGCCGGCCAGCAAACTTTGGAGGATGCAATCGAGCTTATAAAGAAGAACACCCGCCGTCTGGCGAAAGGTCAGCGAACATGGTTCAAAACCTTCAAAAATGTCCACTGGCTCGACATCGCCCCCGAAGACTCCCCAGAAAAAATCTTTAACCAGGCAAAATCTCTATTAAGGCACGCAGCCGAGAGTTGATTTTTGACAGCCTATCAGGTAAACTCATAAGGGTAAGTTAGATGTAAATGAATGAGACACAATTATGGATATAGGAAATTTGAAGGCAACGCTCGATAGGTTAAAGGCTCTGCCCAGGGAAACTGAATGGGTGGGGTTTGTGAAGGTTGGCAAAAAGTATTGGATAATATCCGTCTATGTCGCTATACTGATTATTGTGTCGATGGCAGCCTTACTTTCTTGTTATCCATAAGGGATTTATCGGAAGGTTGGTATGTTTTTGCTTGCTGTTCATCGAAGTTGGCTGCCTGAAAAATGCGAAAGGTAGCTATTAAAATAAGCCGAAAAATAATAAAAGTTATATTACCGGTAGTAAAATGTTATTTGAATGGTTGTCATTGCGAGGTCTGTGAAGTCCACCTGTAATATTGCTTCCGTTGGATTTTAGATTGCTTCGCCCACCAAACAACGGTGGGCTCGCAATGACGTTTTGTTAAACGCTATGAGTATCGTAGGAGAATTAGTGTGAAGGCGAATGATTTACGGACAGGTATGGCTGTCACTCTGGATGGTAAGCTATATATATGCGTTCAGGCAGTTCACGTGACGCCTGGAAATTTGCGCGCGTTTGTGCAGGTTAAACTGCGCTGTCTGGCGGACGGCATAATAATCGAAAAACGGCTTCGCTCCACCGAAGAGCTCAACGAGGCATTCCTCGACAAACGTGATATGGAGTATCTTTACTCTGACGGTTCGGGCCACGTCCTTATGGATAACCAATCCTACGACCAGGTTAATATCCCTGCTGATTTGGTCGGGGACTCCGCAAAATTCCTCAAGCCCAATACGCCTTTGACCACTTTGATACACGAGGGTAACATCGTTGCGATAGAGCTGCCGAAGGTGGTTGAGCTGACGGTTGCAGAAACAACTCCGATGCCCAGAGGCGCGACAGCGACAAATCAAATGAAAGAAGCTGTTCTTGAAACGGGATTGAAGACCCGCGTCCCGCCTTTTATTGAAGTCGGCGAAGTTGTCCGTATCAGCACCGAAGACGGCTCATACGTCGCAAGGGCTAAATAGATTAACAGACCTTGTGTTTACCCAAAGGCTTTGCTATGCGGCCGTAGCGTTTTTCTGTCCGCAGCCTATCAATGTATAACTTTATTGAGGGGATAGGTGATTATGCCTGAAGCACCGGCGCGTTTGAGGGCGGGGACGAGGGTGCGTTCGATTTTGTCATCAATAATCACTTCCAGCGCAATGTAATCGGAATCAGCCAGGCTCGAAATAGTCGGGCTTTTTTCGGCAGGAAGAATCTTCAAGACGCGGTCGAGGTCTTTCTTTCGGACGTTCATTTTCAATCCCACCTTGTTACGGGCCTCGATAGCGGCATTAAGCAGAATGGAGATATTTTCTATCTTTTCGCGTTTGAATTTATCCTGCCAGGATTGCTTATTTGCGATAAGTCTGGTTGTGGATGTAAGGATGGTATCAATTATCCGCAGGTTATTTGCGCGCAGGGAGGCACCGGTCTCGGTCAGTTCCACTATTGCATCGACCAGGCGGGCCTTTACCTCGGTAGAGCCCCAGCTAAACTCGACCTTTACGTCGATGTTTTTATCTGCGAAGTATTTTTTTGTTACATTGACCAGCTCGGTTGCGATGATACCGCCGTGCAAATCAGCAGGCGACTTGACCTTTGATTCTTCAGGAACGGCCAGGACCCATCTGGCAGGGTTGCTGGTAGTTTTACTATACGGCAGTTCGCAGACATCCACGACATCGCAGCTACTTTCCATTATCCAGTCATAGCCTGTGATGCCTGCGTCGAGGACGCCGTCCCCGACGTATTTGCCCATTTCCTGGGCCCGCAGCATTACAAGATTGATTTGCTCATCATCAATTCGAGGCAAATAGCTTCGTTCGGAGTCGAGGATGTGGAAGCCGGCTTTGCGGAAAAGTTTAATCGTTGCTTTTTGCAGGCTGCCTGTGGGAATACCTAATTTTAATATCTGTTCTGGCATCTTAAACCTTAAGAAAAGTTGTTTCGTTTTTATGTTTCAGTTTCCTTCTTTACTGCTTCAGTTGATGCTCTCGGTTGTGTTTTGCAAGCAGCTTTTTTCCTTTCCGTGCTTCTCTTGCCGGATTCGCTCGCGCGGCGCAAAAGGGTATAAAACTCATAAGCATTTGGGGCCGGGGTCTGTTTAGCCAAAAAACCTGCTATCTCTTCCTGGTCGGCGTTGGGGTTAACCAGCTTGTTGTGTCTTAAGAACTCAATCATTGTCTGTGTCAGCGGTATAGCGTGCCCCTGCAGCGCAGTAAGCATACAATAATCGACCACAAAGCGGCTGATATCATCTATTTTTTCGATGATCTGTCTGGCCGGGCGCTTACCGATTTTCTTCAGGGCCTCCAGACTAATTTTGTGGTATCCGTCGAATATAGCTTTCAAAACTTTGATAAGTGACGAAGCTATCGCTCGTGTAACGGATGTGCTTTCACCGAGGACTTCAATAATCTCTTTGGGTCGTGAAACACGCAAATCGTTCAAATCAACAAAATGTTCAGCTAATCTTTTCATCGCAGCTTGAGCGTCCGCCTCAGTCATATTCTCGGCAATGGTTCCGTAAACCAGTGCGTCCACAGGCTCCTCATAGGCAACCTTTTCAACTTTCGGATATTTATGTTTCAGTGAGCGATATAACCGCAGCACTTTCTTGGAATATTCCTTACTATTTTTCATAAAAGCCTTAAAAGGGAGATAGAACTATTTACCATTTTAACACTTTATTGCTCGGGTGTGTTAATGTGCCGGTCTTTCTTTTCCATTTCACTGATTGCCTGGTCTATAAGTTTTATAGTTTCCAGTGTTTTTTTGAATTTGTCATCTTTGTAAAGATGCAAAACAGGACAGAATTTAATCCGGAGCTTATCAGCCAGCAGAGATTGTATTCTGCCCCTTGCGTGCTCTATTGCAATGAAAGTTTTGTCCTCTGCTACACAATTTTTGCCCAGGATGCTAATATACACAATGGCACTGCGTAAATCAGCAGCTACATCAACCCTCGTAACGCTCACCAATCCTTCGATACGAGGGTCGTTAAGATGATTGCGGATAGCATCGCTGGTTGCTTCCTTTATCATGCGAGCTACCCTTTCCTGCCTTCGGGTTGTCATAATTAGTCGTTAATATTCAGTAGTTAACGCCCTCAACATTGAAATGTGGACTTAAGCTCACAGAAAATTACCTGCTTGGGCCGGGCCCAAGCAATTTACCTGTTACCGATTGACGGCTGCTATTGAAGAGTTCTGGCTACCTTAATGATTTCGTAGAATTCAAAAACGTCATCGAGTTTAATATCGTCAAATCCTGCTATCTTAATGCCACATTCCAGGCCTGCTTTGACTTCACGGGCATCGTCTTTGAAATGCTTGAGGGATTCAATACTCAGGCTGTCTTTTAGCACAATGTTGTCACGTATCAACCGCGCCCTGGAATTTTTATTTACTTGTCCGCTGCTAACGTAGCAGCCGGCCACTGTGCCGATGCGTGAAACTTTGAAGGTTGCCCTGACGGTCGCCCTGCCGATAATTTTCTCCTGCTCTTGTGGCTCAAGTAAGCCGGTCATAGATTTTTGCAGGTCTTCGGTTATGCGATAGATAATGTTGTAGAATCTTATCTCAACGCCTTTGGTTTCTGTCATTTTGGCTACGTGTTCTTCGGCAACCACGTTAAAACCAATTATGATGGCGTTTGACGCCTCAGCGAGCACAACGTCACCTTCTGTAACGCCGCCGGTTGCTGCGTGCAGGATATTAATCTTTACTTCATTGGTGCTGAGCTCAGAAAGATATTTCTTGAGGACATCGACAGAACCCTGCACATCCGCGCGGAGGATAAGACTCAATTCTTTGGTCTTTCCGGCTTCCATCTGAGTAAACAGGTTATCGAGAGTTACCTGCGTGCGTATGACAAGCGAGTTTTCTCTCAAACGAGTTTTATTTTGCTCGGCGGCGGCCTTGGCTTTATTGATGTCGTCCAGGCGGTAGAACCTGTCACCTGCCTGGGGTACGCCGTCGAGGCCCGTTATTTCAACCGGCATAGGGCTTGTAGCTATTTTGATGCTTTTGGTGAAACTGTCTTTCATTGATTTGACTCTGCCGTAGGTTGTGCCGGCCAGTATTATGTCGCCCTTATCGAGGTGTCCTTCCTTAATCAAAAACGTTGCTACTGGGCCGCATTGTTGCGATATTTTGGCTTCGACGACCCATCCTGTTGCCGGGATTGTGTCGTCGGTTTTAAGCTCAAGCAATTCAGAGACGTAATCGAGGGCTTCGAGCAAATCATTTATGCCCTGACCTGTAATGGCGCTGGTTTTCACAACTTCCGTCTGGCCTCCCCATTCGGTCGGTGCGAGGCCTTGCTCAGCGAACTGAGCATAAATACGATTTATGTCACAGCCGGGCAGGTCTATTTTGTTTAATGCCACGATAATTGGAACTTTCGCAGCTCTACTGTGAGCAATTGCCTCAATGGTTTGGGGCATTACGCCGTCGTCGGCAGCAACCACCAGCACAACGACATCAGTCATATTAGCGCCTCTGGCCCGCATAGCCGTAAATGCCTCGTGTCCAGGGGTGTCGAGGAATGTTACCGTCTTGCCGTCCCAGGCAACCTGGGAGGCACCGATGTGCTGGGTGATGCCGCCTGCTTCGTGGGCAGCTACTTGCGTCGAGCGAATTTTATCAAGCAGGCTGGTTTTTCCGTGGTCAACGTGGCCGAGCACCGCAGCGACGACGCCGCGTTTTTTGAGATTGGTTTTAGAACGTTGCTCGAATTCGTGTTGTATTTGTTCCTCCAGAGTGGTTCTCTTCTGCACTACCAGCTCGGTATCGAATTCAAGTGCAATCAGCTCAGCAACATCCTTTGCAATAGGCTGATTGACTGTGGCTATTACGCCGTGCCGCATCAGCTTGCTGATAATGTCGGACGATTTAACCGCCAGAGCTGCGGATAAATCCTTTACAATAATCGGCTCGCTGACGAGAGCTTTTTGAGGTCTGACAGCAACAGCAGTTTCGTGTTTGGTTTTTGCAGCAATTTTTCGCAGAGGTCTTAACCTCATTCCCTCGCCGCCAGCGGCAATAAGTCGGGCTTGCCTTTCTTCGATATCCCTTTGACGCCATTTCAGAGTTGATTTGGGTCTTTTTGCAGTATCAACGTCCCGGCCGTCTCGCTGTTGCCCATGGGTCCTGTCTTTGATTCGCTTTGGCGGCCGCTTCTTATCTTTGGTAGAAACCGTGGCAATTTCGTCCTGCTCATCCTGGTCATACATTAACGGCTCGGTGATAGGCAGGTTGTATCTTTCTCTCGATTTGGGTTTGGGTCGATATACCGGCTCAGGCGCCTCAATCCGAACAACTTTCGGGCCGGTCAGGCGAGCCGGTGCCGGCTTTTTCAAAATTGGACCCGCGGGCATTATCACTTCCGGCTGCGGCTTTTTCGGCTCAACAGTTACCTTTTGTTCCGCCGGCGGCTGCTCTATTACCGGTGCTGGAGGTGGGGCGCTGGCTTTAGGTTCCTCGGCGGTCGCCACCGCTGCTACTTGCTGCTCAACCGGTTGAGCCTCTGCTACAGCGGGCGGCATTTCCACCGGCTTAACAGGCTCGGCCACTGGCTCCGGCTGCTTGGCTTTCTTGACTTGGACTTCGGGCTGTTTGCGCTTGGGCTTCTTTTTGATTCGGACCTTTGCTAAATTCACCTTCTCTGCGGTCTCAACCGTTGTGACGTTCTCGCTCTCGCTAAACCACTCGCGAATGGTGGCTGCCAGGCCTGCTGATATCACTGCCATATGGTTCTGAACGTCCAGACCTTCATCCTGGCACTTCTTGACGATAGCCGTGCTTTTTACACCAAGCTCATTGGCCAAAATATAAACTCTTGTAGTAGGCAAAATAATCTCCAATTCTGCAAGGTCTTTTCTGACGGCTATTGCCCGAGCTTCTAAAAAAGCTTTTCCATAGCCGGCGGTCGGGCAAAAAGGACCTTGCTTATTGTTGATTATCAACTATTTTTGCTTGCTGCTGCAGAATACTTTCTGCCTGTTTTTGTTTTGGTTCGGTAGCCAAAAGATTTACTTCTTTTGCCGCTGCAGCAACCAATCTTTCAGCGAGCTCAGGGTCAAATTTCAGCTCATTGATAAGAGGCTCAACACCTACATCATCGAGGTCCAGAATGGATATAACACCCAGAGCTATCAGCTTGTCAACCAGAGCATCATCGGCACCATCAATACCCTTGACACAGTTTGTTAATCGTTCAATGCCCTGATTGTATTCGTCCGGCGTTAGTATATCGATGTCCCAACCAGTCAATCGTGCAGCTAATCGAACGTTCTGGCCGTGCTTTCCTATAGCCAAACTAAGCTGGTCTTCTTCGACAACTACGGTTGCGCGTCCCAATTCAAAACAGAGGGCAACTTCGCTGGCCTTTGCCGGCATCAGCGCATTTGCCACGAGGACCTGGGACGACTCGTTCCAGCGGACGATATCTATTTTTTCGCCGCCGAGTTCGTCAACTATGTTCTTTATTCTGCTGCCTCGTACTCCAACACAGGCCCCCACGGGGTCAACCTTCTCATCGTATGAGATAACGGCGACTTTGGTTCGGTAGCCTGCCTCTCTCGATAGCGCCCGTATTTCAATGATTTTTTCATTAATTTCCGGCACCTCCAGCTCAAACAGTCGGCGTATAAAGTCAGGATGAGTGCGAGAAAGAATGACTTTGACCTGGTTTGAAGTTTCCTTTACATCAAGAATCAGGCATCGAATTCTTTCGCCTGGCTTATGCGTCTGGCCTGCTATCTGCTCGCCTTTTGGTATATACCCTTCGGTCCAGTGGTCCAGATTTACAATGAGCGTCCCGCTTTCATATCGGACGACCGTGCCACTTATGATTTCACCTTTTCGCTGGCTGAACTCGGTGTAGATACTATCCCGCTCATCTGCCCGTATTTTCTGTATCATCACCTGTTTAGCGACCTGGGCGGGGATTCGACCGAGCTGTGTTATATCAATCTGCTTATTATCTTTGAAGGCAGTAATTTGTCCTGTTTCGCGGTCGATATGAACCGTTATATTTCCTTGCGGCTCGCCAAAATGCTTTTTCGCCGCCGAGACCATAGCCTCTTGGAGGTCTGAAAATATCGCCTCCTTGTCGATATTCTTATCTCTTGCGATATTGTCCACAATTCTCAGCAATTCCTGGTTCATCGTTCTTTCTCTTTTTTTTTTATTACAACAAGAGCAAAAAAAAGTGGAAACCTTCCGAAGTTTCCACCTCTCAAGATGAGCCGCCATAGAAGCGGACTCACAACACGCCAAGAACGAACGAAGTTATACTTTACACTTATTCTACATCATTCTGCCTCCGGTAGTAGAAACCTCGTTCGTTTTCTGATATCCGAAGCAGAAACACTGATTCTCAAGCCATCCGAACAAAGCGCGGCTGCGCAGCCAAATTGTCCATCTACCGTGCACTGTCTGTTAATCCTGTCAAAATTGCTTTAAGCATCTCTACAGTAAAGTTAGCTTTGGCAGCCGATAATTATTATAGCCAAACTCACCATAATAATCGTCAAAGGCGTTAATAGCAATAATTTTCTTATCAAATTTCTATGATTTTTGGTGTATCAAAAGCCAGCTAAATACCTGCAACGGCTCCGAAACCGCAAAAGTCTTTGTAAAAATCGTATTTTTTGCAGGCAAATGGCTTTTTCAGATTCCCATATAATAATTAGGTTTTTCACCATTTTAGCCAAGTTTACCAAATTCTCCTGTTTTTATCGGTCGGCTTGGACGTATTTATCATTGTGTTTAGCCCGTATTTCTCACAGGTTATAGTGAAAAAGCTTCCTTTGCTGGTATAAGTTGGTTATTAAAAAGAACTTAACCAAGACAAAAGGAGCTTAACGATGAAAACGCAATGTAATCAAGAAAACTTCCTGTTTCAAACAGAACTAAACGCCCATTGCCCGTTCGTTTCAGCGGCGGAAATATCACATCCGATTGGGATTGCGTTTTGCGCCAAAAAGCCGAAAAAAAGCCGTGAACGGATGTTCACGGCTTTTATGTTTTGTCCTGCAGGTTCTTTTGCATCATCTGCGTTTACGCAGTAAGGAGACCATACTTAAGCCGACACTAAGAATCGAAATAGTAGCAGGTTCAGGAACATTGACAAATGACTCGCTGCCACCACAGGCGAATCCCTGAACCTGGAGACCGATACGAAGCTGCGCCGAGGTGAGAGTGTTTATCACATTGTCGTAAGTATTGTCGGGCTCGAGGTCAAAGGTAATTCCAAGCCATTCATTCGGGTTAACGCCATTAGGCTGGGTGGGTGGGTCAGAGTCCGCAGAAAAACCGTCTGTCGTTACGAATGGCGGCGATAGATTTTGCCCGCCGGGCAGGTTGTGTGGAGATGCATCTCGAGAAAACAAGACCCC
>Ga0315293_10007341_pt1 | contig 10235 bp, 3 predicted proteins | sample YL17G13_20_MG_FD_203071 | JGI IMG/M metagenome (GOLD analysis project Ga0315293, IMG submission 203071) | Sediment microbial communities from Yellowstone Lake, YNP, Wyoming, USA - YL17G13_20 | ecosystem: Environmental > Aquatic > Freshwater > Lake > Sediment | place: USA: Wyoming | collected... | reverse complement strand
GGCGATAAGGGCATCCTGGCTCAGGCTCGATGAAAGGTCGCTGGCCCAGAAATGGGCCGCAAGGGAGTACGACGCCCTGCTGGGCACGGCCGAGGCGCGGTCCGCCATCGACCTACGCGGCTTGGCGGGCCTGGCGCGTGCCCTGTCCGTCACGGGGATGACGGGAAAAGAGAAGGCCCATCCCGAGTTCGCGGCGACGGTCCTGCGACTGGCCAGGGACGGTACGCTGGGACCCGCCGACTCGCTGCTTCTTCGGGATTTGCGTGGTCCGCTCGAGGCGGATGAAACACGAAAACTCCTTGAAGCCGGACTGGCCGATCTGCAGGGCGATGCTCGCCCGGCACTCCTGGCGACCCTGGCCTGGTCCTATCGGTACACCAGAGAAGGCGGCAAGTGGAATGCTCTGATGAACAAGTGGGGCTCCGACCCCAACCTGAAACCCGACGACAGTGCCCGGAGGCTGGTGGAGGTGGCGAAGGTAGAAGGCGTGGTCGCCGGTTCGAAGACACCGGACCTGACGTGGATGGAGCGGGCGCTCGCGGCGGCGGAATCGCCGGCCGCGCGCGCGGATGTTCTCGGGCAGATCCTGCAGGCGTACGTGTCGAACGCGCGGTACGACGACGCGCTGAAGGTTCTCGATAAGGCCGAGGGGCGGTTCAAGGACGAGGACACCTTGGCCGCCGTGGCATCGCTCCGGAAGGAGGTGCTTTCGGGGCAGGAGCAGTTCGCGGCCCAGCGTCGGGTGGCCCGGGCGGCCAAGGCGCAGTGGGTTGTTGAGGCGAGACGGAGGGAATTGCAGTCACGCCTGTCCTCGGCCAGGCAGCGTAAGGATGCCCAGCAGGTCGCGCGCCTCGAACGGCTCCTGAAAGAACAGACTCCTGCACCGTAGGAAGGCGTTCCGCTTGAAACGATTGGTGACAAGCAGGGACAATGGATAGGAGAACCTCACCATGCGCATGGCAACTCTTGTGCGAGCCGCCTTTGGGCCGGTTGCGAAAACGTCTGTCCGGCGTCCCTGGAAGATCCGCCCCTGTGCACCGCTATTCGTGGTCTGCTTGGCTGTCGTGGGGTTCTTGACGTACTCCGGCCGGCGCGCTTGGGCGTGCCCCATCAAACCGCCCTGCGCCTGCGGGCAAGTGCTCGAGAGCCCCAGCACGGCTTGCCGCCTGGTCGTCCCCAACGGGTCGTCCGTCTATCTTCTCGATGGGAAAGTCGAAGAGGCTGTCACCGACGCCAGCCTTCCAGGAGTGGGTTTCGGTTGGGCCCATGGACGCACTTACCACAGTGGATTCAGTCACACCAACTTCCAGGGCGAGCACTGGGACGTCAATCTACTTACGGCGAAACTGAAATGGACGGGGGATGAGATCGACGTCTGCACCAGGGCGGGCTTCGGGTGGTGGTTCTCCCCTAACAACGGGGGCTATGACCCGCCCAAGGACTACAAGGCCAGCCTTGTGTGGTACAAGAACGTAGCGGGCACAAGTGGCACCGCCGACGGCGGAACCAAGACGACCTTGGAAACCGACGATTTGGCCGTCCCTAATAATGCACTCAAAGACTGCCTTATTCGTTTCAGCTCCGCCGACCCTAACAACCCGAACAACGATAAGGTGCGGGTTGTCGCAGGTAACACCAAAAGCGACTCCACGACCACCATCACCTGGGAGGAGGAACTGCCCCAGGCCGTGACCAACGAAGGCTTCGAGATCCTCGACCGCGTGGTACTCACGTTCGATGACAACCTCGAGACTTATGAATTTGCCGGCAACAATGCGAACTGGGATGATGGCCAAAAAGGCTTCCTCCTCAGCCGAACCGATGCCTACGGCAACGAGATGACCGTGACGTACAACGAGACGATTCACCGGCCGGCGCTCGTTACCACCACGAGTGCCGGTTCCGTTATATATGCTTACGTTGATGTCGGTGGGGGCGACTTTAAGATTCAGAATCTTCTGGCCAAGGATCCCAGCCTCAAGCCCGTCTGCGGCGTTGTGTACGTTTATCAGGACGATCTTGTCCCGCCGACGTACCACCCGGATTGCGGGATCCCGGGGGACCTGCTGTTGGTGCATTCCTGTGAGAACCTGGGCGCGGCGGGCACGGCCACGGGGGGATCGAAGCTGGTTCTGACCGATTCCAGCGCGGCATGGACGGAGAATGAGTGGGTGGGCTGCCAACTCGTCATGGCCGACGGCAGCAACGTCAGCCAGGTGCGGAGGATCACTAAAAACACGGAAACGACGATCTGGGTGGATCGCGAACTGCCTAATTCCATCGTCGCCGACGACACCTACTTCGTCGTCAAAGGCGCGGTCCGCACCACCGAGTACCGCTACTACAAGGATTCCGACGCCGACGGAAGCGACCACCAGATCAAGGGTGTTTTCGAGCCGGACGCCGTCCAGCGGATCATCGAGGCCGGGGGCGCAAATATCCCCGACGCGATGACCATCCTTACGAAGGGGTGCAGCGACATCGTCGCCGACGGCAAGACCGTTGCGGATTACGCCTCGCGGGCGTTCACGTATTACATAACTGACTTCCACACGGATGTGCCTCAGCACACCGCCTGGTCGGGTGGAGATACGGAAACCCTCGACGACACTTATGGCGGCTCGAACTTCAACGAGACGGGCTACGCAAAGTCCGAGACGATCCGGTCCGCCTGCGGCGGCTGCGGCGGAGGTCCGGGCGGCGGCGTGACACACACCTTCTATTACATGAACTCCAACACTCCCTCGGGCAACATGAACCAGGTCTGCCATCTGGTCGTCGAGGACGTCACCGATTCGGACGGCGCTTTCGACCGCCGGAAGGTTTACGGCCTCAACGAGGAGGGGGTCGGCCTGCGCGAGGTCACCGCCACCGGGCAGATCGGCAGCCCCACATACCGGTGCGAGTCGCAGATCGTCGGAGCGGCGGACGAGGAACAAATGAACCAGCCCACCGAGCGACGGATGCCGTCGGCCCACCAGGGGAAAATCACGGGCGACGCCGATCTTCAGAGATTCCTCGACCCCACTGGAGGTGACCCGGCAGGCAAGAACGATACCGACACCGTTCATCTCGACGCAGGAGTCATCTACGTATACGACCGGACATACGACGGCACTTCCGGGATGTTGGAAAAGGAGTACGAGGGCATCGCCAACGGCCGCGACCCCGCCAGGAACGAAGACGCCGGACGCTCAACCGCCAACTTCTCCTGGCTGAGCGGTACCCTGTACGGCGACGGCACGCCAGGCCATCCCGAACGCCTTCCCGACTATACTTACGTGTATCCGCAAAGGGTCACCGACGAGGAAGACACCTCTCGCATCGAGACCACCTATACTTACACCTTCTTCCCTGATACCAACGACACGCAACTCGAGACGCAAACCACGGAACACCAGGCCGTTCCATTTGCACCCCCCAAAGAACACAATGGATCGAACGTTCCGATCGAGTCGAAGGTGTACTACGACGAGTACGGCAACCTCCGCTGGACGCAGGACGGCGAAAAGCGCGTCGGCTACTACGCCTACGACGCCGACAACGGCCGCATGATTCTGAAGGTCGAAGACGTCAAGACCAACGATCTCCCCCCCGCCATCACCGAGACGTGGGAAGACGGTCCGCCCGACGGGTTCACCTACGAACTCGACGATGCACTCGTCCTCATCACCCGCTACGAATACGACGACCTCGGCCGCCAGACGAAACTCACCGAACCCGGCGGTCGCGTCACCTACACCGTCTACCTCGCCAACGAGACCCGCGTCTACCGCGCCTGGGACGCCGAGACCGACAAGCCCCTCCTGCCCATCCAGGTCACCCGGACCGACGACGGCGGTAACCTTCTCGACTCTTACGCCGTCGACCCCGCCAACGTGAGCCTCACCGAGCCGCCCACGGGCGCCGAGAGCCTCGTCCGCTCCGAGAGCGTCCGCTGGCTCTCCTGGACCCACAACAACTACGACGAAACGGGCCGCCTCGAATCCGTCGACCGCTACCACGCCATCCCCGCCGACGACGGCGACGCGGGCGAACCCTTCACCAACTTCCTCCGCACCTCCTACGCCTACGACACTGCCGGCCGGCGCTATAAGACCGTTGCCCCCAGCGGCCACATCACCTGGACCGAGTTCGACGCCCTCGGCCGCACCATCGAGACCTGGCGGGGCACCAACGACACGAACGGCTCGCCGGGCGACCCGGGCGGAAGCGGCGACCCCGCCAACAACATGATGAAGGTCCAGCGTACGTTCTACGACGAATCCACCCCCGGCACGCACACGACCGCCGGCGTCGGCGACGGCCTCGTCACCTCGACCTGCGCCTACTACGATGCCTACGCCTCGGCTAACCCCGACACTAATGCCGTCAAGACCATCTACTGGTACGACTGGCGTGGGAACCGTCGGGCCGTCCGGAACGAGGCCGCGCCCCACACCGTCCAGGACGTCGACAACATGGGCCGTGTCGTCGCCACCGCCCAGTACCAGGGCAACCTCACCTGGACCACCGTGATCGCAGACGACGACTACGCCGCCACTCAGCCCGGCCCCGCAGGTGCCTATCGGGGCTCGCTTGCCAAGTCCCTCTACGACGAGTTGGGCCGCGTCTACCGCAACGAGACCTATGCCATCGATCCCGATAGCGGAAGCGTCGTTGGCGGCGGCGACGGCGACCACCTCAAGACCGACAACTTCTACGACCGCAACGGGCACCTCGTCGCTACGACCTCACCCGCCCGAGGGGGGGCCGAGTACGCCTTCGACGGCGTCGGCCGCCAGACCGAATCCCGACTGGTCCTGGCACTGGAAGACCCGAAGTACGACGGTAACGGCGCATTCCTGTATCGCGCGCCCCTACCCGGCGCCACAACCGGCGGCAACGACGGCGTCGTCCAGATTGCCCGCTCGACCTTCGACGACGCGGGGAACGTCATTGCCTCGACGACCCTCGAGGCCAACCACGTCAAGACCGACGGCACCACGATCAATAATGACGGCATCAGCCTCGATATCGACAGCGGCAAGTACGACTATATCCAGACCACCGCCTTCTCGTGGTACGACGCCGCCGGACGCACCACCGCCACAGCCGCCTACGGCTCTGGCGACGCCGAAAACCGGTGGACCCACGCCCCCCTCCCCGACCGCACCGACAGGCCGCCCGACCGCACCGACGAGGACGTCCAGGACGGTAAGATCCTCCTCACGTCCTTCACCTACGACGCCGCCGGGCGCATCGAAACCGTCACCGACCCGAAGGCCATCACCACGAAGACCTTCTACGATTGTCTAGGCCGCAGCACCGCCACGGTCGAGGACTACAAGGCGGGCGATACCTACTGGACCGTCGAACCCCGCCAGCCCAAGGCCCGCGCGGCCGACGAGTGCCGCATCACCGCCACCACTTTCGACGCCGCCGGCAACACCGTGCTCCTCACGGCCGTGGACCCCAACCACGACGGCTCGACCGCCGACAACCAGGTCACCGTCTACAATTACCACGATCCGTATAGCGCCTCGCTGGTCACCCGCATCAAGTACCCCGACTCGGCGAACGCCGAGTGGGACGCCGTCACGTTCGCCTACGCCCTCGACGGTGCCCTCGCCACGAGGACCAGCCAGAAGAAAGCCGTCGGCGACGCCGCCACCGTCATCACGTTCGATTACGACGACACGTTCCGCCGCATGATCAAGCAGCGCGTCACCGCCGCCGGCACCGGCGTGGACGATTCGGTCCTCGCCATCGGCTACGCCTACGACCTCCTCGGCCGCCGCGAGAAGGTCACCTCCTACAGTGACTTGGACGGCACAATCGCCGTCAACGAAATCGCTTACACCTTCAACAACCTTGGGATGCTCGAAAAGGAGTACCAGGAACACGACGGCCCCAAGGACGGCTCCACGCTCTACGTCGAGTACGCTTACGACGACACCGATAACACGCCCGCCGACGGCGTGTACGACAAAGGCATGCGCCCCAAGAGCGTCCGCTACCCCAACGACCGGACGGTGCACACGCTCTACGTGGATGCCGGGGACGGCGAAGGCATTGGCGACAAAATCAGCCGCGTCACGGCCCTCTCGGCGGCTGATGCCCGGCCCAACGAAACCAACGTCTATGCCGCCTTCGCCTATAACGGGGCGGGGCACCTGGTCATGGAATCGCAAAAGAGCACCGTCCCGACGACAGTTGCGGAACTGGACTATTACGGCGGCACGGCCGGGACCTACGCCGGCTTCGACCGTTTCGGCCGGGTCGTGGACCAGAAGTGGGTCCACGGGGCCACGGTCCTCGACCGTTACGGCTACGGGTACGATGCGAACTCCAACCGCCTCTACCGCGAAAACGAACACGCCCTTGCGGCCGACAGGTCCGAGGTGTATGCTTACGATATGCTGGATCGTCTGGCCGGGATGGACCGCGGGACCTTGAACGCCGGAAAGTCGGCGATTGAAGGCACGCCCGCACGCCAGGAGGACTGGAACCTCAACCAGGTCGGCAACTGGGCGGGATACGACGTTACGGAAAACGGCGCGCCCGTGCTCAATCAGACGCGGACGAACAACAAGGCCAATGAAATTACCGGCCTCTCGGAACCGGAAAGCCAGACCCAGTGGGTGACGCCTGAGTACGACGCCCGAGGCAACATGATTACCATGCCCAAGCCGGCCTCGCCGGCATCAGCCATGACCTGCGTCTATGACGCCTGGAACCGGATGGTTCAGGCGCGCAATTCCGACGGCGGAGTTATTGCCACGTATCGTTACGACGGCCTTACGCGACGCATCCGGAAGATTGTTGCCGGGTCGCCGGAAGTAACGTATGATTACTACCACAACCCCGCGCGGCAAATCCTGGAAACCCGCAAGAATGGAAGCGCCAGCCCGTATGAGCAACATGTGTGGGGCCTGCGGTACGTGCACTCGCCCGTGTGTCGGTTCTACGACCAGGATACTGACGGGGAGAACGTCGAAAAACTCTACTACGCCAACGACGCAAACTTCAACGTGACTGCTCTCCTTGACACCGACGGTACGGTCGTGGAACGGTACTCCTACGATCCGTACGGGAAAGTCCAGTTCCACGCGCCGGACTGGTCCCTGCGCTCCTCGTCCGACTACGCGAACGAAATCCTCTTCACCGGCCACCGCCTCGACACCGAAACCGGTCTCTACTACGGCGGTGCGCGCTATTACCATCCTACACTCGGCTGCTGGATTTCGCGTGATCGTGAGTCTTACCTGGAGGGAATGTGCTTGTATGAGTATTGCCGAGGCATCCCAACGAGAACCGTCGATCCGATGGGGCGATTCTCGTTTTCTACTGTGGGCGATGTCGTCGAATCTGTATCAAGGGCAGTGGTTGAAGCAGTTGCCGCTGCCGAGGCAGCTGTTTCTAGTGCAACAGGTACCGCAATCAGGGAGACCGCTTCATATGTCTTTGGCGAGGGTTCGCCGGAGGAAGCGTTCAGCCGCTTCGCAACGGGTGTTGGCGCGCCCACGGAAGTATTTACGCAAGGGGCGTTTCTGGGTTCGCTCAAGAAGCACGCAAAAATCACGGCCGCACGAGCCAAGGCAAAAGCGACCCTGGAAGCAGGTTGCGTCTACCCCTCGTGCCAGACCTCCTATGATGCGAGGAAATTTGTTCACGAGTACATAGGGCTCCGGGGCGTCCTGGAAGGCGCGGAGAATTACATTGGTATCATAGGACAGTATGCGCCGTTCGGGACCTGGGAGCGGCTTGGCAAAAACAAGGCCGAAGTCTGGCTAGGCACTTTCCAGGGCACCTGGACACCAAACTATGTTGACTGCTGTCATGGAACCGCCACCCTTGAGTTCAACGTAACAGACATCTGGAACACTCGCAGCATGACGGGTTGGAGCCACGATGAGGAGCGCCTGTCCGGTGAGGACATTTTGAGTGACCCCTTTGGTGCGCTGGGGCAGATGTGGCGCACAGGAAAAGTTGTGCCTGGTTGGGTTCTAAGCGAGCGGCCATATGGCGGCTGGTTTGGTAGTAAGACGCTTGAATTCAGCTGGAGCGAACCCCTGAAATTCAAAGGTGACACCAGATGTCCCGGCAGGAATTAGAGGGCGCCTTGTGCTGCGGAGAATAACGCCTGCCATGATATGGCGATATCGAATAGTCTTGCTCACGCCTATGGAGGCCGAAGATGGACTGCGTACGGTTTTGGAGGCGGAGAGGCATAGCGGCATCGGCCCGGTGTGCGGCTTTGCTGATGGTGCTCCTGGCGGGAGGCTGCTCGAACGACCCTACGGGCACGTACAAGGGCGCCTATGCCGACGGAAGTCGGGAAACCATCATCATCCGGCCGAATGGCACCTATGAACAGACGCTGATGTCTGGGTCCCAGATAATATACAAGAACCGCGGGACCTGGAGCCTGAGAGGCAGAGATCTGGAGTTCTACGACTTCATGACACCCTTCGACAAACCGCGAGCGGCTGGGGGCAAAACCAGGTTCTTCGGTGCATCCAGCATTGACTGGGATATCCTGTCTGATGAACTGGTCTTTTCTGAGTTTGACAATTACTGGCTGAAGCGCGTCTCAAAGAGTGTTCCACCACCCGAGCCGATGGACGAAGCCGAGGTGAAGCGATATCGGCAGAAGTTCAGGCTTCGCATGGAAAAGCGAAGTGGTCCACATGCGCCGTGACAAGGTGCGCGATTCCAGCGGGTGTGGTGGTGTTCGACGTGGCCGAGAATGGCGCCGCCATCCTCAACCAGACCCGGACGAATAACAAGGCCAATGAAATCACCGGCCTCTCGGAACCGGAAAGCCAGACCCAGTGGGCCGAGCCGGAATATGATGCGCGCGGCAACCCGCACTTCCCGCACTGAACTGCCGTCGGAACGTTCTCCAGTCCGCACCGCAGACAACGCACAACATCGACCGCCACATTGGTCTCCAGGTCAATCCTTTTCTTTCCGAACACGGCCAGGATCTGGTCGTCCACCTGCTTGCCGCTGAGGTGCGTGTACACGGACGCCGTCCTGCCGCCCTGCCGCCAGCCGAAGTGCTCGTTCATCACCGCTTCGGTTAGCCCGGGACCGTCTTGTTACAAGACCTTGCTGGCCTTCTCTTTCGTTTCCTTTCTCCTGACCAGCCACTCCAGATCGCTCCGCAAATCCGGATCCGAATGTATGCGCTTTATCGCATGGTATACGTCCAGCGCCCTGGTTATCTCCTCGAAGCGCTCGGATCCCCTGAGCGGAGCCCTGCACGATTCCACGTAACAGAAAAGGCTGGCCCCCGGATTGGCCTCGCCGCACTTCCAGCAGATTTTGGTCTTGATTGCTTTTTCGGCTTCCATCTTGTCTTTTGTGAAGCCCCTCCGGCGCCTGTATTCATTCAACACGTCTCCGCCTGCCAACCTGACGTATTCGTGCACGACCTGGCTGTGCTGAACCCGTCCCTGCATCAAATTGATCATCTCGGCCGTCCAGCCCTCGCGGGCCTTGTTGGTGGCCTGGGTAGACCTGAACAGATGACAGTAAACCCGCTTGCCGTTCAGCCTGGCGCGCCGGGCAACCGTCTTCACGATCGGCAGAAACGACTTGCCGTCCATTGCCCGTCCCCAACTCTTGTCCGACAGGGACACGAACAGAGACGTGTCGTTGAAGTTGTCCTTGTCCCTTGCCGGGTGTTGGGACAACCACGCCTTAAGGTACGGCAACGCGTCATCGACAATGACGTCGTAGGCTCCGGTCTTGCCGGCCGGGACATGAACAGTCCCGTAACCCTCGGGGGCCATATGCAAATCTTTAACGCGGAGCAGGGATATTTCTTTTCTGCGGATTCCCGTGTTGGCAAGCAGTGCCACTATTGCCGCGTCTCTGGGCGAAGCGACCTTGAGCATGGATTCTATTTCTGCTGCCGCCAGCAAGTCGCTGGGGGCTTTCTCCACCCGCTGCCCTTTCGGTATCGTGACGACGACGTCCTTCACGCAAGGCGGGGTTTCCTTCCAATTTCCCAGTAGATACTTGTAAAACACCTTGACCTTGATTCGGTACTGCTGCTCGGTCGTCGCCGTTATCTTGCGACGTTTGACGCTGCCGAGAAACCGCATGACGTCCTCGGACGTAAAGTCCTCAAGATTCCTGGCCTGGCCGTCAGCAAGGAGGGCGATGGGATAAATGCACGAATAGATGGTCTTGGGGTTCCGGTTATTGGCTTCCAGGACGGCCCAGAACTTCTGGATTGTGGC
>Ga0315293_10007340_pt1 | contig 10236 bp, 10 predicted proteins | sample YL17G13_20_MG_FD_203071 | JGI IMG/M metagenome (GOLD analysis project Ga0315293, IMG submission 203071) | Sediment microbial communities from Yellowstone Lake, YNP, Wyoming, USA - YL17G13_20 | ecosystem: Environmental > Aquatic > Freshwater > Lake > Sediment | place: USA: Wyoming | collected... | reverse complement strand
CGGAGCATCACCACCTGTTGCAGCGCGCCGACGGGGCTCAGATCCTCTTCGTGTACGACAAGGAAAACGCCGCCACCGTCCAGGCCACGCTATCCGACCCGGGCGCCGCCTGCACAAGTTGGCGGCTCGATGGCACGTCAGAGCCCTGGGCTGACTTCGACGGCGCAAACATTTCCGGTATCGCCCTCGATCCCGGTCAGGTGCGGATCTTCGAAATCAGATGATCGTCCGCGCGCGCCGTAGAACGAACCGCCCAGCGCATTGGCGCCGAGCGGCCCTATCCATCCGCTGAGAATGTCTTCGTCGCTGGGGTAGCGGCAGCTCCAATGCCGAATCCGTCACCCCTCTATATGCACAACATCGTTGCGCTTCAGCGAGCTGTCCAGCCGCGCCCGTTTGCCGTTGATGATTACCCGACGTACGTCTTCGTCGGACAGACCGACCTCGTGGAGCAGGTCCCGCACCCGCCCACCGTCGGGCAGCATCACCTCGCTTCCGTCTCGACCGACCTTCGAGTTCCTCGCCAGCTTAGCGCACGTCACGATACGAACACGCAGCATTCGAAATTGCCTCTACTTCGCAGTCAGCTCGGCCGTTTGACGGCCACGCTCTTCCTCCAGGTGACCTCGGACACTTGCTCCCGTGGGAACCACCGGAGCTCCCCTGCCTCCGCCGGCGGAATTGCGGTCACTGCCACCCACCCTTCACCATAGAGCGTGATCTCCCCCTGCAGAACCTCCCCGCCTGTCAGCTTGACGTCGCCGTACCCCTTCTGGATGATGATCACAGTCCGCTCCTTAGCGAGTCGTTCGACCGCAGCATTATACCACTGTTCTGCCTACCCCTCCGCCTGGGAGACCACCCAGAAGGTGAACCGGCGCTGGCCCGCCGAATGATAGACGCGTCCCGACCCCAGGAAGTTCGCCGAGGAGGCCGTCACGTGCCTGACCGCATGGTTGTTGATCTGCGTAGCGACACCGTCACCAAGGCCACGCCCGAGATGCGCCGCGCCATGGCCGAGGCCGAAGTCGGGGACGAGATCCGCGAGGGAGACCCGACCGCCGACCGGCTCGAAGCCATGGCAGCAGAGATTACGGGCCAGCAAGAGGCACTCTTTCTCACCTCTGGCACCATGGGGAACCTCATCTCCTTCCTCTGCCACCTGCGGCCGGGCCAGGAGGTGATCGCCGAGCGGTCCAGCCACTTCCTGCATTACGAGTCAGGCGGCATCTCCGCCATCGTCGGGGCCATCCCGCGCCCGCTGCCCGGGACGGCCGGCCGCATGGACCTCGACCAGCTCGCCACGGAGATCCGGCCGGGCACAACTCACACTCCCGGCACCGCACTAATCGTGGCCGAGAACACCCATAACATGGCGGGCGGCACTTGCCTCGACTGTGCCTACATGAACCGCCTGTTGGAGATCGCCCATTCCCGCGATATCCCCGTTCATCTCGACGGCGCGCGCATCTGGAACGCCTCCGTCGCGCTCGGGGTCCCTGTCTCCAGTCTCACACCAGGCTGCGACTCGGTCATGGTGGACCTGAGCAAGGGCCTGGGCGCGCCCTACGGTTCGCTGCTGTGCAGCAGCGCCGATCTCATCGCCCGCGCCCGGCCATTCCGCCAGCGCCTGGGCGGCGGCGTGCGCCAGATCGGGCACATGGCCGCCGCCGGCATCGTCGCCCTTGACACGATGATCCCGCGCCTGGCAGAGGATCATGCCAACGCTCGCCGGCTCGCCGAGGGCATCTACGCGCTCCGCCCGGAATGCGTGGATCTCTCCCTCGTGCAGACCAACATGGTCATCGTTGAGGCGGGGCCTCTGAAGATGACCGGCGCGGAGCTCTCCCGCGCTCTCTCTGAGAAGGGCGTCCTCTGCCATGCAACGGGCCCCTCGCGCATCCGGCTGGTCACGCACTACGACGTGAGGGCGGAGCAGATCGAATACGCGCTCAGTGCCTTCGGGGACGTGGTGTAGCGCAAGTCTGCTGTCGGACGGTTCGGACGATTCGGACGGTTCAGACAGGCCGGACGTGTCGGACGCGATGCAAGAGGCCTGCTTATCGCCCGAGGGCGCTGGATTCCCACCCCCGAATCGTGGATAATAGAGGCAATCTGCCCCTTGGCGGTCAGCCATGCCCGAACTGAAGATAACCGATGATCTGGATCTGCTGTTCAGCGCGCTGCCGCCGCGGGTGGTCTCGCGCCTGCGAGACGTGAACCGCCGCGAGGAGCTGCTGGAGGTGGTGCTCGACCTCGGCCGCCAGCCAGAGGCGCGCTTCCCAGGCGAGGCGATCAGCCTGTCGCCCGAGCCGGTCACCCGTGAGGACATTGACTACGTGGTCGCCCGCGTCGGCGCGTTCACTGAGGACAACCGGGCGGGCATCGAGCGGACCCTGCATCGCATCTCCGCCATGCGCAACCGCCAGAGCCGGATCGTGGGCCTGACCTGCCGCATTGGGCGGTGTGTCTACGGCACCGTGGACATCATCCGCGATGTGGTGAACTCGGGCAAGAGCATTCTCTTGCTGGGCCGGCCGGGCATAGGGAAGACGACAAGGCTGCGAGAGGTGGCCCGCATCCTCGCCGATGAGGCGAACAAGCGCGTGGTCATCGTGGACACCAGCAACGAGATCGCGGGCGATGGCGACATCCCGCACCCCGGCATAGGCCGCGCCCGCCGCATGCAGGTCCAGCGGCCGCAGCTTCAGCACGCGGTGATGATCGAAGCGGTCGAGAACCACATGCCCGAGGTCATCGTGATTGACGAGATCGGTACCGAGGCCGAGGCGCTCGCCTCTCGCACCATCGCCGAGCGAGGCGTGCAGCTGATCGGCACCGCCCACGGCAACACCCTCGACAACCTAATCGTCAACCCAACGCTCTCCGACCTCATCGGCGGCATTCACGCGGTCACCCTGAGCGATGAGGAAGCCAAACGCCGCGGCACCCAGAAGACCGTGCTCGAGCGCAAGGCCCCGCCGACCTTCGACGTCGTCACCGAGATTATGGAGATCAACAAGCTCGCCATTCACCACGACGTCGCTTCGGTCGTGGACGCCTACCTGCGGGGGATGGTTACCACCCCGGAGATCCGACAGCTCAAGCCCGACGGCGAGGTCGAGATCATCGCCGGCCAGGAGATGGGCGCCTACGAGCACCTTGCCCTTCCTCGAATGGGCCCCGATCACGTGGCCGAGACCGGGGCGCCGTATGGCCGGGAGCTTCGCCTCTTCCCCTTTGGCGTCAGCCGCAACAAGCTCGAGCGCGCCCTGCACGATCTGAACGTTCGCGCCCAGATCGTCAAGTACGCCGACCAGGCAGATGTGATCCTCACGCTCAAGGCCCACTATCGGCGCGACACCGGCAAGTTCCAGGAGGCGGTGGCGGCCGGCATCCCCGTTCACGTCGTCCGCTCGAACACCTATCAGCAGTTGTTAGGCGCGCTCCGCGAGGTCTACAACCTGAGCCGGATGTCGGCCGAGGAGCGCGCGCTCCAGGAGGCCCAGCGCGCCATCGAGCACGTCCTCCAGACCTCCGAGCCGATCGAGCTCGCCCCCCAGCCCTCCTATCTGCGCCGCCTCCAGCACCAGCTCGTCAACCAGTACGAGCTCAACTCCCAAAGCATGGGCGCCGAACCGGTGCGGCGGGTGAGGGTGAGCAAGTAGGGGGGGAGCAGTCGGACGGGGCGGACTCGTCGGACAGGTCTGACCCAAGCAGAGAGGGAGGAGAGGGACATGGCGGACAGGCCGGAGGGAAGGGAGCGTCGCGCGATCCCTGCCCATGGCGGCTACCGCAAGCTGCGCAGCTTCCAGGTTGCGCAAGTTGTCTATGACGGCACGGTGGTCTTCTGTAACCGGTTTGTCGAGAAACGCTCCCGCACCCACGATCAGATGGTCCAGGCCGCGCGGAGCGGCGTCCAGAACATCGCCGAAGGCAGTATGGCGTCGGCAACATCCAAGAAGGCCGAACTGAAACTGACGGGCGTAGCCCGCGCGAGCTTGGAGGAATTGCTGCTGGATTATGGGGATTTTCTACGCCAGCGTGGCCTCCGGATCTGGAGCAAGACGTCGGCGCAAGCGCTGGCGGTTCGGAAGCGCTACGTGTCGGACGGGTCGGACTCGTCGGACAGGTCAGACACCTATGGTTTTGCGACCGCCTCAGCCGAGGAGATTGCCAATACGCTGATCTGCCTGATTAACCAGGCGAGTTACCTGCTCGGCCGGCAATTGCGCTCCCTAGAAGCGTCGTTTCTTGACGAAGGTGGGTTCACGGAGCGGCTGTATCGTGAGCGTTCCAGAAGTAGGAGGCAGCAGGAGTAGGGCGGCGGGGCTATCGCTCGGACAGGTCGGACGTGTCTGCCCTAGACCGTGGCGCGCGTTGCGCCGGTCGAGATGCCGCCGTCCACCAGCAAAGTCTGGCCGGTGATGTACCGGCTCTCCTCTGAGGCGAGGAAGACGATGGCGCCGTCCAGGTCGGTTGGCTCGCCAGGGCGCTTCAGCGGAATGCGGTCGGTGATGTACGCCAGCCATTCCTTGTTCTCATAGAGGGCCGCGTTCTGCGCGGTCTTGAACCAGCCAGGCGCCAGGCAGTTCACCGTGATGCCGTAGATGCCCCAATCATCCGCCAGGCTCATGGTCAACTGCTTGACGCCGCCGCGGCTGGCGCAATAGGGCGCCATGCCCGCATACCCAAACACCGCAGTCACCGACCCGATGTTGATGATCCGCCCATAGCGCCGAGGGATCATCTTCTTCGCCACCACCTGCGCGACGAAGAAAGTGCCGCGCAGGTTGGTGTCGAGCACCAGGTTCCAGTCATCCCAGGTCACGTCCACCGCCGGCTTGCGCACATTGCAGCCAGCGTTGTTCACGAGGATGTCAATCCTGCCGTAGTGCGCGTGCGCCGCCTCGACCATCTGCTGGATGCTGTCGCAGTCGCGCACATCAAGCTCCAAGGGCAGCGCGCGCTGCCCGAGCGCCTCGATCTCCGCCTTGAACTCGGTCAGTGACCCCAACTTGCGGCTCGTGATCACCAGGTCCGCGCCCGCCCGCGCCAGTGCCCTTCCGAAGCACTGCCCCAGCCCCCGGCTCGCGCCGGTGACGATCGCAACTCTGCCAGTGAGATCAAACAGCGTGTTGCCCATGATTGCACCTCGACCTAGGGCTTCAGGATTACCTTCACCAGCCCCGCCTCTCGCTTCCGCAGCCGGTCGAACCACTGCGCGCCCTCCGAGAGGGGCGCCACCGCGCTGATCAACGGTTCGACCTTGATCACGCCGCGCCGCATCATATCCAGGCACACCGGATACTCGCCGCACGAAGCGGCCGAGCCGAACACCGTCACTTGCCGGCTGACCAAGGCCTGGAGTGGAATCTCCGCGGTCGGCGAGACATTGCCGACCTGCGCCACCGCGCCGCCCTTGCGCACGCACTCAATCGCGACCTTCACCGTAGCCGGCAGTCCAACCGCCTCTAGCACCACATCCGCGCCGCGGCCGCCGGTGAGCTTCTGCACCTCTGCTGCCACATCGGCAGTGTCCGAGCGCAGCGTGTCGTCTGCCCCTAACCTTCTTGCGAGCTCCAGCCTGCCCGCATCCACGTCAACCGCCATGACCCGACCACATCCTTGCGCGCGCAGCGCCTGGATCCCCAGCAGACCAATGACGCCCGCGCCGATTACCACGGCAGTGTCATCCTTGCGTATCGGGAGCCGGCTCACCCCGTGCACCGCCACCGACGTCGGTTCGACCATCGCCGCCTGCTCGAACGGCAGATCGTCCGGCACCTCGTACAGGATGCGCGCCGGGACGGCGATGCACTCCGCGAACGCGCCATCCCGCCGGAACTCCTCGCACGACACTCCCAGCACCTGCCGGTCATCGCATAGGTTGATGAGCCCTTGCTTGCAGTAGCGACACTGCCCGCAGTATACGGTCGAGTCGAATGTCACGCGCTGGCCGCGTCGCCAGCCAGTTACCTCAGCCCCCACGTGGGCAATCACTCCCGCCGCCTCATGGCCCATGATGAGCGGCGGAATGCGCCGACCGGTGCTCCCGCCCAGGCCATGCACATCGCTGCCGCAGATGCCGCAGGCTCTCACCTCGACCAGCACCTCGTCTGGCTGCGGCTCAGGGTCGGGGACGTCCTCGTATACCAGGCGGTTGTACTCACGCAGAACCAACGCCTTCATGCCCAATCCTTCCTGTGCCCTGCAAACACCGCCGGTAGTATTGGCCGCATCCGGGCCGCGTCCTTGCGCCCAACGCGGCGGGAAGGCACTCGTCGGCGGTAGGGAGAGGCCGGGTCTTCTCCGAAGTACCGTGCCATGCGCTCACAGCGGGAGGACCGTCGGGTCGGCGCGCCGCGGTTGCTGCGGTGGGTCGTGCTTGCGATCGCGGTCACATTCCTAGCTATCTACCTCGCCATAGCCCTCGCGCGAATCGCTTATCCCTTCGAGCTGGAGTGGATGGAGGGCGCGTGCGTGGACCACGTCCGCCGCGTGCTCGCGGGACAGCCGCTCTATGTCGCGCCCTCGCTCGACTTCGTGCCCTTCGTCTACCCGCCGCTCTACTTCTGGTTGTCGGCCGCCCTCGCGAAGCTCACCGGAACCGGCTTCCTGCCACTCCGGCTGCTATCGTTCGTCTCCTCACTGGGCTGCTTCGCGCTCATCTTCCTCATGGTCCGCAGGCAGACGCGGAGCGCTCTGGCGGGCATCGTCGGCGCCGGCCTCTTCGCCGCCTGCTATCCTATCTCCGGCTTCTGGTATGACATCGCCCGCGTCGACATGCTGTCCGTCGTGCTTCTTCTCGCGGCGATCTACGTCGTGCAGCTCGATCGGGGCTGGCCGTCAGGTCTCCTCGCGGGTGTACTGCTTGCGCTGGCCTTCCTCGCGAAGCAGATCGCGCTCGCCGTCGCGCTCCCCGTGATGCTGTTCGCGCTGATCTTCCAGCGCGGGCGCGGGCTCGTCTTCACCGCCACGTCGCTGATCCTATCGGCCGCGAGCGCGCTGGTCCTCGACCATGTAAGCGGCGGCTGGTATCGCTACTACATCTTCGATCTGCCGCGCCAACACGAGATAGACGCGGCTGCCGCAGTCGGTTTCTGGACTACCGACATCCTCGCCGCCGTGCCCATCGGCCTGGCTTTGGCTATCCTCGGAGTCGCGCGCGTGTGGCGCACCGATAGGCGATCAGCGTTGCTGTGGGGCGCGGTGCTCATCGGGGGGGTCGGCGCGTCATGGACTGGTCGCGCCCACTCGGGCGGGTACAGCAATGTCCTGATTCCCGGCTACGCCGCGATCAGCATCGTCTTCGCACTCGGTGTGCACGCCGCGACTCAGTCAGCGAACCCGCGGCGCGGGCTGCTGCTCAGTGGCGTCTATCTGCTCTGCATCGCGCAGTTACTTCGCCTTGCCTACGACCCGCGCCAGCAGCTCCCGACTGCGGCCGACAGAAGGGCAGGGGAGGACCTGGTCGCCGCGATGCGGGCGATTCCCGGCAACGTCTACCTGCCTTACCACGGCTACCTGCCGGCGGTGGCAGGCAAGCGGACCCACGCGCACGCAATGGCTGTCTGGGACGTCGCCCGCGGTCGCGATCGGGAGGCAACCGAGCGCCTTCTCTACGAGATCACCGACGCGATCCGCCGGCAGGGCTTCGCCGCGGTCATCGTGGATACTGAGGTCTTCGCGCAGCCAGACCTCGAGAACTACTACTCCCGCCACCCAATCCTGTTCGAGGACGGCGTGTTCTACCCGGTCACCGGCCTGCGCACACGGCCGAAATGGCTGTATCTGCCGCGCCCCGTGGCGCGGTGAGGCCGACCGCCGGGAAGAGCGACCGCGGGTTTGTGCGGTTCCGGCCCAAGGCCTTGCCTGGAGAGGAAGGGACGAACCACAGGCTGGTGGTACAATAGCGCTGCCTTCGCCGGGCAGGCCGGGGCGACGAGCAGAAGCCGATAAGTGAAGGCTTGGCTGCGCGTTCCGCGTCCTGTGCCGGGACGAAGAGGCAAACCGCACCTGGAGGCGATCAATATGTCAACGCGCATCTGTCTTGCCCTGCTGTGCCTCGTCGCAGCTGGGAGTATGCTCGTCGGGACGGCCGTCGCGGCGCCGTCGTTCTTCGGCTACACCGGTCTCGTTGCGATTCCGACCGCCGACTCGCTGGACAAGGACGAGTACAACCTCGGGATATTCACCACCAATGTGGAAGAGGGAGCGGACTTCACCACCTACGCCGCGAACATGGGGATCGTGCCCAACCTCGAGGTGGGCTTCACCCGCATCAAGCCCGACAAAGCCTCCGGCGAGACGTGGATCAACGCCAAGTACACCTTCACGCCTGAAACCAGCGGCAACCCAGCCATTGCCGGCGGCGTCGTTGACTTCACCGATGAGAGCGAAACGACTGCATACATCGTGCTGAGCAAGGCCTTCGGGCACAACGTCCAGACATCGCTGGGCGAGATTACCACCCCGCGCTTCCACATCGGCGTCGGCGGCGGTCAGTTCGACGGCGTCTTCGGCGGGGTCTCAGCGACCCTGGGCGATCGCTTCACCGTCATGGCCGAGTACGACAGCGCGGACGTCAACTGGGGCGCCCGCATGGCGCTGTCCGATGAGCTGCGCATCCACTTCGGCGGCTTCGATGGGCTGGACGACGTGGGCCTGGGCATCAGCTTCAACAAGTATCTGTAGCCGAGCGACCGCGCCGAGCTGTAGACAGGGGCAGGGCGCCAGCCCTGCCCCTTATCATCCGAACCGGTCGCGGCGGGCGAGCAGCGCGACCACGATGAACAGGTTCAGCGCCGCTACTGCCGCCGCGTATGTCACTGGCCAGACCGCAATCTCGCCCTCGGCCTGAAGGGCGACCCCCAGCATTGCCCCATGGCTCAGCGCCATCAGCGCCGACGCCCCCAGCGCGAGCCAATAGCCGACCGGCTGGAGCATCAGCACCGCCAACAGCACCGCCAGCGCGCCGATAATGGCGATAGCGTTGAGCCTCGCGACAACCAGCAGCGCTTGCAGTGCGAGGGCGACCAGCAGCGCGGCGAACAGCCCGTCCTCGCTCGCCAAGACCTTGATCTGGGACCAGCCCGTGCGCTGTCGCACCTCCGCCCAGTCCACCCCGTCCTTCTGTCCGGGCGCGGGTGGGAGAGGATCGGTCCGGTAGCTCAGAGTCTGCTCGACGCGCCGGGTCGGGCGCGGCGGCGGCTTTGGCAGGTCGGGGGCCGATCCGCCTCCGAATGGCCTCAGCCCTTGGAAGTCTGCTGGCGGCGGCTCCGCCACGGAGGATGGCTCGGTGCGGCTTGCGCTGGGAGGGGCCTGCCGCTGCTGGGGCTCCGCGTACTCGCGCGGCGCGTTGGCCCTTCGGTAGTACTCGCGGTCGAGGAAGTCGCGCAGCCGCGTTCGCTTTGGCTGGATACGGCTGGCGATCCCTTCGAAGTAGGCACTCCTCTCCGAGAGCACCACGAGCATGAACACCCCGCCCGCGATCCCAACCACCCACTGCACCCACATCACCAAGAGCGCGATGCCCGACTGCACCGCCAACGGCGCGAGCAGGAGCCGCAGCGCGCCGACTGCCCCCCATAGGATGCTCACTCCGGCCGCCCAGATTAGCGCGGTGTGCGCCCAGCGCTGGAAGCACATTAGCCCGATCGCCATCGCGCAGTGAAGTGCGAACCAGGCGAGCCCGGAAATGAGGACGGGCGAGTCGAGCTCGGTACGCGCGAGGCTGGCCAGTGAGAGAGTCGCCTGGAAGACGAGGACGCCAAGCAGCACAGCGAAGACTTGGTCCTCTCGGAGCACGTGCCGCAGATACCCCGAGTGGCTGAGTCGGACCCACTTCGCCGCTTGCGCCGCCTTCTCGGCCCTGCGCTCCTCGAGAGCCACCAGTGGATCGCGCGCCGGTGGCGCCTGCCTTCCCACCCATGGCGCGGGCGCGCCCGGCGGTGCGGCTGCCGCCTCGCCGCCGAGAGGGGTGAGCCCCTCCGGCTGGGGGTGGCGGCCACAGTGCGGGCAGCGCTCCGCCCCGGCAGGGACCGCTCTCCGGCACCACGCGCACGGCAGGCACGACGCGTCGCCGTTGTCCATCATGCGCCTCAGTGAGCCCAGGTTCTGTCTGGGGCTATGGTAGCACAGACGCGCTCCGGGTGCGAGCTAGCCAGCAAACCGCCTGTCCGCCGTTGAAATAGGTTGCTTGGCCGTGTATAGTAGAGGGGCTGGTGTGGGCAA
>Ga0315293_10007338_pt1 | contig 10236 bp, 15 predicted proteins | sample YL17G13_20_MG_FD_203071 | JGI IMG/M metagenome (GOLD analysis project Ga0315293, IMG submission 203071) | Sediment microbial communities from Yellowstone Lake, YNP, Wyoming, USA - YL17G13_20 | ecosystem: Environmental > Aquatic > Freshwater > Lake > Sediment | place: USA: Wyoming | collected... | reverse complement strand
CGGTATCGTAGTCTTTCAGGGCTTCCTCGATTTCTTCCATGGTGAAATGCCGGAAGAGGTAATTGACGTTGTGGATTCCGATCTCACGGAGCCGGCTCCGGATGACATTGGAAGAAGAGGGGAGGGAGGTGAAGAGGGGGGTTGGGGGGTGATGCGGTAGGCGGGGTGATGATGGTCCTTCACCATCATCATCATCAAGGGGTATATTTGGGGATATACCCCCCACCACCCCGCGCGCGCCAATTTTCTCATAAAGCTCTTGCCTGGCGCGCCGGCTGGCGACGCCCGGAAGGACTCCCTGAGAAATTAGCTCAATTGTTCTGGTACCGAGGAAAGCCTGGTCGTCGAGAGATAACTGGGGTGAGTCTTTGGGATCATGGGGACACTCTGAAGATTCGGACTGTTTGTCCGTCGGCATGGTTCACCTCCTAAATTAGTTCTGTCAGGAACTAGTACTTATTCTATCATGGGCTGTCAATAGAACAGGTGTTCGGGAGGCGCAGCGGGGATGCGGCAGGTTTTGCCGCATCAGGAGGGTAAAAAAGGTGCCGGCCGGGCCAGATCGGGGCGTTTTAGCCGGCTAAAATTAGGAAAATGCGGAAGGCAGCTGCCGTATGTGGGCATAAAAAAGCCCCCGACCGCTTACTTCCTGACAGGAAACGGGACCATGCCCAGCGCGGTCGGGGAGGGATGAAAAGGACACCTTTATTCTACCACGAGCTGTCAAGGTTAGAGGTAACCCGGGGCCCCGTAATTCCTGACAGAACGGAGGGCCATGCCCCCAGGGACCCCGGGTCGGGGAGCGAGTGTGAAGATTTTTGAGAACGTGATCTGGAGTCACGTGCTCAAAACCGAAAATCGAGTGTGAGCCGTCCGCGGCTCGAACGCGGAACCTAGTGATTAAGAGTCTCTTTCTTTCAGGTGGGGAGAAACATGCGGTTTCCTTCCCACGCTCCCGCCCGCGCCCGCTCTCGCGCGCCCGCGCCCGCCGCCGTCAGGCGGCCGGGGTGGTAGAGGGGGTCGTAAAACGGCGGCAAAAGCACCTGGCTTGTCAAATAAGTGGCAAAAAAGGGCATAAAAGAGGGCGTCCCGAAAAAACAGGGCACCCAGATGACAAAAACAGGCGGGTTGCGGCGGGTCTTAGACCGATTGTACCGCTCGGTTTACGTTCGGATTGTAGCTAACAAAAAGGGCGCCCCGCTGGTCAGGCGGGGCGCCGGATGAAGGAGGCAACAACCCGGCCGGGGTGTCAGCCGGCCGGTAGTACTAAAGTACCTTTGTTACTCCGTTCCGGACGACTTCCGGATGCGGAGCTCGTCATTGTCAACGATGGCCTGGGCCAGGACTAAAGGCATCTCGAGGGCGGTCAGTGCGGCCAGCTCGTCAGCGGCGCTAATCGCCGTGGAGCGCCTCAAGCGTCGGATGGTGTCAACCTGTATTTTACCGGCCTCAGTCTCGTATTTGGGTACCTCTGCCCTCGCGACAACCGTGCCGGCCGGCGTCATAGCCACGTCGTCATTGTCAGCCACGGCCGTGGCGTAAGAAAGCTCTTTCCCGAGGCCGACGAGCTGGGCAATCTCCTGCTCCCGGGTGATGAGGGACTTTTTGCGCCGGTCGCGGATGGTGTCCAGCTGCACGGAGACGGCCGGGTCCTCGGCCGGTCGGGACGGCGCCAGGCGTTTTATCTTCTGCTGGGCGACGACCAGGTCGAGCCGCTCCGGGCTAAGCCCGACACTCACGAGCGAGGTCCGGAGCTCCGGCTCTTCGATCTCCCGGCGGTGGTAGAGGTCGATGTAGTAGACCTTTAAATCGGACTGGTAGTCATAGAGATACTTGAGCTGGGCGGCGAAGGCGTACCGGTCGAGCATCGAATCGGCGATGCCCAGGGCGGAGAGGTTCTTGCGGAGGGCCGTCTCGTCGTCGAAGCCTTCCTGGTAGCGGGTCATGGCCGTTGAGCTGCTGACGGCCGCCAGGGCGGTCGAGGCCAGGTTCGCCATCATCCGCTTGATGTAAGGTTTCGAGGTATCGTCGTAGCCGGCCTGGTTCAGGGCGTGCTCCAGGAGCGAATCATCCAGGAGGCCGGCCTCGGCAAGACTACGTAGCATGTACGGAGTCATCGGCCGGTAGAGTGTCCCCTCGATCTTCTCGATCCAGGTATCCGGATAGCCCTGCCAGGTCATATTCTCCTTGAACTCGGCCGGGGTGATGATACGCTGCTCGGTCATGAGCGCCAGGTGCTGTTCGTTCGGGATATTCGGCCGGGCGATGCGCTGGTAGTAATAGGTCAGGGGCTTCTGGACGTAGACCAGGGCGAGGACGCCCATGAAGGCGGCCGTAAGCACCTTGTAATTGATAAAGTCATAGAGCATCGCGGCGATATTACCGAGCCCGAGCTGCTTTAAGGGGTGCAGGAGCTCGCCGGCGACGGTCATGGCGGTGAGGCCGCCCATGGTGAAACCGGCAACCTTGGCCAGGGCAGCTGCCTGGTTACGGCCGGTCGACGGGTTGACCTCACCCTGGCCTTCCGCCCAGGTAAAGAGCGCTCCGATCGCCGGTGTGATAACCTGGTCGAAAACAAGCGAGGCGATCGCCGGGCCGGTCTTGAGGGCGTACCCGAGCGGCGGGATAAGCAACTCGAAGTTCTCGAGGGTCGAAGTCCCCCATACCGGCATGAACTGACGGACAAATTCCGGTACCTGGAAGCTATTGGCCGTAACCCAGCCGGCCATCTTCGAGAAGACCTCCGTAAACCACTGGCCGATCGGCGCCGACATACTCAAAAGGGTTTCGCCGACCCACTTGACGGCCGATATCGCTGCCGGTCCGGCCAGGCCGAAGATCCCCAGGAAGTTTGACATCCAGATGTTAGCCACCGCGCCCAAGAAGTTTACCGGCGGGGATCCCGGCGTCTGCAGCTTCGCGGTCAGGTCCCGGAAGACGGCCGTAATCCAGTCGCCGAAGGCCTTGACCAGGTTGACCGGGAACGGTACGAGCCAGTCGATAAACGGGTCTATGAATTCATCGCTGAACCACTTGTTGACCTCGAGGACCTTGGCGGTGATGAAATTGTAAAGGCCGGAGAGGGCGGTGGCCAGGTTATTCAGGAACCCGAGGATGGTTGTCCGGAGGTCCGTGAACCCGGCCGTTATCCAGGAAGAGAGCGAGGTAATGAGCGGGAAGAGCGTGTTAATTACCCGGGTAATGCCCTGATCGATCCACGTTGCGATTGAGGAATAAATTGAGACAATCGTATGGGTTATCGCGTCCTCGGCGGACTGTATCCAGGCGAATACCGTCGAGAAAAAACTCCGGATGAAGCTCTCGAGATAGTTCTGGACGGACTGAATCCAGTACCAGATCTCATTGATCGCCGGGCCGAGGGCGTCGTAGACCGCCTGGCTGATCCCGTCAAAATAGCCGACGATGGTGTTATAGAAGTCCTCGAACCAGCCCTGGACGGCGTCGAGCGGCCAGGGCCAGCTTGTATCCGGTGGGGGCGCAGGCGCCGGGTTGTACCCAGGGACGGAAACATCCGGGGAGTAACCAAAACCGGCTGCATTGGCTGCCCAGGCGCGGACGTGATACATCTGACCGGGGGTATAGTTTGAAACCGGGAAATCGAAGAGAATATCGGCCGGGCTCCTGATAGAATTCCCCGCCCAACATTGGTATTGGTAGGGGATTGACGGGCCGAAGTCAAAACCGGTGCTACATAACAGTCCGCCATCGTCTTGTAGCCACCCGTAGAACAACATACCGGTTGGGCTGGGTGTTATGGAGTTTATACGGACGATCGGTACTGGCATCCCTAAATCTTCCTGGGGCCTTTGGTCCCTTTGATTTTGGCAATGTCGGCTTCGATGGCCGCTCGGCGTACCGCATCCCCCTTCGCCTGGACGTCGGCCGGGACCGTTTTACCCGGGTTGGTCATCAAAAACTGGACGTCGGCGATCTTGTCCGTGTCAACCCAGACCGTCCGTGGCGCCAGGCCCTCGGCCTGGTAGGTAATGACCTGCTGCTTGGCCGGGAGGCCCGGCCCTTTGAAAGTATTGATCTGGACCTCAGAGATAATGCTAATCTCCACCGCCGCCCCCTTCTTTGAGCATCTCCTGGGAGAGGTTCGCCCCGAACTTCTTGAGGAGTTTGCAGGCCGGGCACTCACAGCCGTCCTGCCCGGCAACCAGGACTGCCGTGATCAGGAACTTCACGCCCTCGTTTTCGACTCCAGGTATCGGGATCTTACTGAGGTCCGGAGCTGCCCGCCGCTGCGCCCTGTTTGGCATTGTCATGTGTTTAGACTCCTTTATGCACTATTTTCTCCAGGCGTTCGACCCGCCCGCAGAAGTCGTCTACTTTCTGGCTCAACCGGCCGTAGGTATAGGCCTGGGCGATGATATTGACAATAACAAGCCCGCCAACGCCGATGAGCGCGGCCAGTATCGTCCCGTCCATTAAGCGCCTCCGGTCGGAGGCTGCTTGCGGAAATAATACTGTATAACGAGCGTCCAGGTGACAATCAGGGCGCCGTCGACGGCCTCCGACAGGCTGAATTTAGCCAGCGCCTGGGAGAGCCACAGCGCCGGTATGATTGTCAGAATAAAGAGCGCCAGGCGGTCGTTAAACGTCTGCCATCCCATGGTCTAACTCCCTTCCGGATTCTTGTCAACCAATCTCACCCCGTCAACCTCCTCCCACAGTACAACCTCAGCCGCCCGGTAGAGATCCCGGACGGCCATCTTATAGACATGCGGGTCGCCCCGCTTCTTGAGTGTAACGATAAAGGACCCGTCCGGCTGCCGCGCCTGGTCCGAGTGATTAAAGTTGCCGTTTGCCAAAAAATTACGCACTCTCATTTACGCGTCTACCTCGTAGCCGACAACGGCCAGCCCCACAAACGAGTCGTGATTGGCAAAACAGCGAATCGTCCCCTTAAGCGTCTCACCGGCGATCACTTTGATCGGGGTAGCCGGCACGATAAACCCGCCGCCGTGGGCGCCGCCGTAGGCCTTGGTGTCCGTATCGACCTCCACCTCGACCTGGCAGACCTGGTCTTTATCCGCGTCGGCCGCCGCCATGGCCCGGGAGGAGTAGCCGATCTGGGTGACGTAGAATTCCTTTCCCGCCGGCACGAGGTAGGTCAAGACCGCCTCATCCTCGAATATCGCATAGGTAAAGGTCGCCGTGAACGTCTTATCTACGCCGATCAGGGCGGCCCACTCCGGCGTCAGGTAGACCTTCTGCTTGCCGCCCTCGTAATCGGGGTAGCCGCTACTCATCGGACTCCTACCAGGCGGAAGAACTTCTGCATAAGATTGTTGAGCACGCTCACCGGCTCCAGCTGCTCTCTGAGGAGAACGCCGACCCTGATTGTGATAGTGTGCGAGTATGTGTCATCCAGGTTCCAGCAAACGGCTTTCAGGGAGTTCTCGCCGGGCCCGAGCTCCAGGTGCTCTTTTATCGGGATGACGTAGCCGTCCGAAGCAAAAGAGCCGTCCGGGTTGGTGGGCAGATAAGTCGCCTCCGGCTGGCGGATCTGGACGTGAGCCAGGCCGGCGCACCCGGAGGGAAACTCGATCTCGACATAGTGGACGATGCCGGCCGTGAGCTTGAGCTCCTGGCTGACCGGTGCTTCCTTGGCCGTATTGGCCGGGATGGTGATAGCGAAATCGTAAAACATACCTCTCTCTTAGATTACTCCTGCCCGCAGCGCCTGGACAGGGGAGCCGCCCGAGGCAGGAGCGGCGGAGGTAACGCCCGTACCATAGACACTCATTCCATGATTGGCATAAGTAGTAAATATTGCATTATCCCCCGGGTCAAGAACTTCACCATTATAGTAAGCCATGTCAGTTGGGTCAGTAGTTGAATTTTCTATTTGCCCGCCGGTAAAAAGAAGGCCTATTACATCACCAACTTCAACGGGGAAGGCGGGAAAATCTGCAGGAGCATTAAAGATCTGTTTTGAGCCCGCTGTCACCGCCCCAAGAGTGGCGCTCCCACGACAATAATATTTACCACCAGAAAGATAGAAAACACCTATTCTTGCTCCAGTAAGATTGACGACAGCCCATATTTCTATGCTCGTAATTGTACCAGTCCCATCGGCAGGATTGGCTAAATCAAGAAGGGTATAGTTCGCCGTTCCCCAGTTGTTGTTTCTATTAGTCGCTTGATTTCCGACATCAATCGCTCCCATCTCATCACCTACAGGGTAAAGAGCACCCGGAGAATCGTTGAGACGTCCAGGAGCTCCAGGCTGGCGCCGGTCGCCGTCACCGCATCGGAGCGGTTCGTCTGCTCGGAGCGGAAGTTGTAAGTCGCGTTGCCGTCGACCTCCGCCTTCACGTCGGTACCGCCGAAGAGGACCCGGCCGCCGCCGTATTCGGAGGCCTTGCACTCGAGGGCGTTCTGAGAGAATGTCAGGGCGACGATGTCGTCCGCGCCCCAGGCGCCGGTCGATTTCTTGACCCGGAGCGTCTTGCTGGCGGCTGCCACCTGGTTCTCGGCCGCCGAAGTGTCGTGCAGGGCGCCGATGACCAGCATCGCCTCGGCCGACAGCATAGTGGCGCCGGAGGGTATGCCGGCAACAATGACGGAAGGAAAATCTTTATCGGCCGCGACCGCGGGGATCGCCAGGACGGCCGTCGGCGTCGCCGAGTGGAAGTCCATCTGACAGACGACCCGGTTGAGCTGTGTCTGGACTTTACTGCTGAGTTGGCCTTCTTTTGCCATAACTTAATCTCCTATAGTCTCTGGATAAATGCCAGTTTGTAGTAAGCCGGCTCATTCGACGCCGGGCTGTGGCTTTGTGCTGCGTGGTCGCCGGGTTGGGTTACCTCGTGGGCTGAGTGAGCATCGACTGCGCTTCCACCGTGGCTCTGCGCGGCGTGCTGTGCCGGCTGGGTAAAAGCGTGGTCATGCCCTTGCCCGCCGTTAGGCTCGTTTACAGCGTGGCTCTGCGCAGCGTGCTGGGAGGGCTGGGTCACGTTATGCGTCAACGGCGCATCAGGACCGGCGGTCGTACCGGTGGCCACACCGCCGGTCGGATTAGCGGTTGATAGGGGTGAGGCGGTTGAGCCGGTCGTCGAGGTGTCGGTCGCTAAATAAGCCTGGCCGCCCGTAAAGCTACTGGGCATGTTCTGGACGTGCACATGGTTGACAACCTGGGTATAGGTGTGAGTGTGCGAAGCGTGGGCGTCCACGCCGGTACCCGTATGTGTCAGAGCGCCGTGCTGGTCAACCGTGACGCCCGCCGTTCCTCTCGTAACCGAGCCGCCCGTGTGGGTTAAGGCCGGGTGGGCGTCGGGCTGGGTTACAACATGGTTCGCATGGTTGCCGACAGCGGCCCCGGCGTGTGCCAAAGCCGGATGGTTATCGTGTGAATGGGTCGCCGCGCCGCCGGTACCGCCCGGCTGCTCGCCGTCCCCAATGGACTTGATGAACATGTTCCGCAGGTCCGTGGTCCCGTGTCCCCCGTTACACAGTGCCCAGTCTTTATTCGGCTGACCGTCGACAACCGGGTAGCCGTCGCCGTCGATGGTGCCGGAATACATGAGAATTGCGCCTTTAATCACGCTGCCCGTCGCAGGTGTACCTCCCATACCGGCTCCTCCTCCCTCATCAGCCACTTTACGGTTCCTCGTTAGGTAAGAACTCTGAGAGCACTTTGTACCCATGGGCGTAGAGCGCCAGGACGTCGGAAGCGGAGCAGGAAGCCTGGCGGATTGTCATGCGTTCACCCGGAAGAAGATACAGAATATCCGCCGTGGTGACAAGCTCAGCGGCGCCCGGGCTCTGGAATTCAGCCAGAAAATGGTCGTAGCCGTGGCCCTCGATGTAGCGCCGGAACGTCCCCCTGGCACCGGTCTCATTTTCATAGGCCAGGCCCTGGAGACACCAAATCTCCCCGGAAGGGACGATGTCGCTCCTGACGTAGTCGTACGTCCCTCCCGTTGCTACTGCGTTTTCATGGATACGAATCGGCATTTTTTTAGCCACCGTATCACCTCCAGATCCCTCGGTTAAGAGGGTCTAATACTTGTGTACCGTCTCGACAACTACATCCCCGTCCCCGGAGACGCCGGCGCTATTAGACGTCAGTCTCAAGCGCGGTTTCTTACCGGCCGGGTTATACCAGTCGTCGGGCTCATTCGGGTTTCCCATCGGAAACTGCCAGGTCGACCAGGGGAGAAAACCGTGGGCCTCGCCGACGCAGTTTGTGTCTGCCGAGCCGATCACGCTGACCTTGCCACCCTTGGCGGAGGCATTGGTGATGTAGTATTCGGCAGTGGCTGCGACCGGGTTAAGGTTGATACCCGCCCAGTAGTCTGACTGCGGGATGTAGAAAACGCTGGCAGTTGCGTAAGCGTGGGTCGCCAGGGGAATGACAATGACCGGCCAGCGGGACTTCATGCGGCGGTAGTACAACTCGAGGTCGGTGTGGTCAAAGATCACGGCGCCGCTGCCCGCCTCGTCGAGCTTGGCGATGTCGATCTGGTACCAGGGCTCGTACCCGTCATAGTGGGACCGCATCAGGATCTGACGGATAACTTCGTCTTCCGGAAGCATTACCTCGTTGACCGAGTTGTCAGCCAGGAAGTTCCCGGACCAGATTGACCTTGCAGACAGGAAACCGATCGGGCTGGGGAGCTTCTCGTCGAAGAGCTCGGCAGTGATCTCCATGGCGTTAGCCGTGACGCTGGTATCAGCGACGTCCTCGTCCCAGGTGACCTTGAGCTGCGGGTTGCTGAACCTGGTCGGATCGAAGGCCAGGAGGGGATCCCAGAGGTACCGGCCGAAGTCGATAGCGTAGATATCGTACTCCGACTGGGTCATGATGTGCTGGCCGTGGTCCATGATGCGCCCGGGCCGGGAGTAGTAGGCGAGCGCCTGGTTGGAGTATCCGGTGAGGGAGTGAAGGGGTTTTGAGCCGTCAATGAGCTCGATCTTGGGAATATTGGCCGGCGCCGGCGCCGCCATGGTGAGCGACGCCCTTGTGGTTTTGTAGGTGAGTTCGATCCGGGAGATGGGCTTCTTGAACTTGATGTCGAAAGTCTCCGTCCCGGCCGCGCCCATATCCTTGGCGGCGAGGATCAGATCAGTTCTGTAGTTTCCCACAGGTCACCTCCTAAGCCCCGGCCGCGCGGAGCGCCAGCCGTTTCTTATTCAAGGCATCTGCCACCGCAGAGACACGCTGCAGGTTGCCCGCGGAGCCGCGGGGCTGACGGGCCGGAAGAGTAACCGAGGCGATGGTCGCGAGCATCGGCTCGATGCCGCTCTGCATGTCGCTGACCGCGGCCGTTACGCCCTGGCTGAACCGTGAGGCGCCGACGTCAGTGATCTTCCGGGTGTACTTCGCGGCGCCCGCTTTCTTAACGCCGCCGGCAAACATCTGCTGGATGTTACCGGCCGAGATGGCCGCCTTATAAGCTGCGGCCGCGGCTACGGTCTGGGACTCCCAGTCGCCGCCGGCCGCTTTGGCTCCGGCCTCGTAATAGCCCTGGCGCCCGGGGGTGACTTCACCCCACTTTTTGGCGGCCTCCGCCGCCGAAGGTACTTTGATAGCCATAGAAAAATCTCCTCAAAATACTTACTCGGCGGCTGTTTTCATCTGTTAACCCTCGCCTGATTGACAGTTTAGAACGATTGTTCTATTATGTCAATAACCCATTTTAATGGAGGTCACGATATGCCACGGAAGTCCCGCCAGGTTGAAACCCGCATGACCGCCGAGTACCTCCTCAAGGAATACTCTAAATTTCAGTCCATCACCGCGTGCCCCCTGGGTAGAGTCGATGAAGCCTTGATGGCCACGGCCGGCTACCAGAAAGCGCTCGGGCTCTCCCGGCCGTACCGCCCCGAGGCGGACGCCATCGTCGTGCTCCCCAACTATCTCCTCCTCATCGAGTCCAAGGTGTGGAATGTGGTGAACGGCCTCGCAAAACTACCCCTTTATAAGAGCCTTGTCCCTGTCACCCCGGAGCTCCAGAAGTTCATGCCGCGTGAGGTCCTGCTGGAGCTCGTCGTCGGCTGGACGAATAGCAACCTGGAGATCATGGCCCGGGACGCCGGCGTGAGAATCAAGGTGTACTCTCCCCCCTGGCTCCAGAAGGTTGTCAGCTCTATGCACGATTACTGGACGTCGGATTATCAACGCGAGCGTCAGCGGGTCCTCGAGGCGAGGAAGAAGCTCGGATTGGAGTAGGATATGCCACTTGGTAATTATGTAATCCTGAA
>Ga0315293_10007333_pt1 | contig 10237 bp, 8 predicted proteins | sample YL17G13_20_MG_FD_203071 | JGI IMG/M metagenome (GOLD analysis project Ga0315293, IMG submission 203071) | Sediment microbial communities from Yellowstone Lake, YNP, Wyoming, USA - YL17G13_20 | ecosystem: Environmental > Aquatic > Freshwater > Lake > Sediment | place: USA: Wyoming | collected... | reverse complement strand
TGGCGGTCGAGTGGGTAGCGGACACGCAGTGCCGGCTCCCCGTCCTTGCCCCGGACCTGCTCGAAGCGCATCGCGGCAGCAAGGTCCTCGCTCTCCGCGTGGACCGTCGCAACCGCCACCACCGCGTCGCCGTCGCCGGCGACGACGGTCATCTTTCCAGCGAGGTTCTCGACCGAAAAGGGTGCGGCCGGGTCGCCGGAAAGGGTCACCCGCAAGGTTCGGGTCGCCTCCCCGAGCGCGATTCCGGCAGTGAGCAGCGCCGTCGAGGCAATCACAAGAGCTCGTCGAAGCATGGTCGTCCTCCCCATGTCCGTCTGGGTCATTCAACGAGTTCCTGGGAGAAAAGGTTCTCGGCCCAGCAAGTGGGGCCGGCCTTTCCCGGCTTGTCGGATGCCCGACGGCGCAACCCGCTGGTGCCCCCAGGCGTAGGGTCCTGCCCTGCGTGGCCAGGCTCTGGGCTCGAGGTGAGCATCTGGCGCCAATCGCACGGGCGGCATACAATGGGAACCGCGAAAACGTAGCCGGTACGGAGTGTTGCGCGAGCCACGGTTCGGGACGACAGTCAGGGAGGGCGCAAACCATGGCCGAGCAGAAAATCGGCCGAGTCACGCACTACTGGGCCAAGATCGGTGTGGCCGGGATCGAGATCACCGCCGGCGAGGTGCGGGTCGGTGACACGATCCGCTTCAAGGGCCACACCACCGACTTCACGCAGAGGCTGGACTCCATGCAGGTGGAGCATGATCCGGTCACGGTCGCGCGTGCCGGCGACTCGGTCGGCCTGAAGGTGACCGACCACGTCCGCGACCACGACGAGGTGTTCAAGGTCACCGAGGACTAGCCGGACCGGGGACCTGGTGCCTCTTCCTCGGCCGCTCAGGGCGGCCCACGCCGCTCGCGGTACTGGGCGGGGGTGAGGCCCACGGCCGCCTTGAACTGCCTCGTGAACGCGCTCTGGTCGCAGTAGCCGCAGGCCACGGCGATCTGGCCGATCGGGTCCTCGCCCTCGCGCAGCAGTCGCCGCGCGGCGTCCACCCGGGTCTTGATGATGAGCTGCGCGGGCGTGAGACCGAACAGCAACCGGATCCTCCGTGTGAGCCGGTAGGGCGACAAACGCGCCATCGCGGCGAGAGCCTCGACGCGCAACGGCCGGTCGTAGTGCTCCTGAATGTGGCGGACCGCCCCCGCCAGGTCCTGCAGCGAACGGCTTCCGGAGGCGGGGGAGTGCACGTCGCGGGAGGTGCCCGCCAGGCCGATCACCCCGCCGTCGCGGCCGCGGACCGGCACCTTGGTGGTGACGCACCACCCCTCCTGGTGGTTCGGGTACAGGTGCAGTTCGAGCAGGTTGGAGATCTCCCGCCCGCTCCGGCACACCCCGAAGTCCTGGGCGAGATAACGCTCGCCGAGGGGGGCCGGGAAGAGGTCGCGGGTGGTCCGGCCGAGGAGGTCCGCCTTACCGCTCAGGCCCAGACGCTGGACCAGGGTCTGGTTCACGGCGACGTAGCGCCCGGCGGTGTCCTTGAGGAAGAAGACGACGTCGGGCAGGCGGTCGAACAGCTCCAGCGCGAAGCCGGCTGCTTCGGCCCTTGCCTCGAGCTCCGAGAGAGCGGTCATCGTCTCATCCTGGGCGTGCGTTGTGCGAAAAGCGCAACCCGCCCTCGGCAATGGTACAAGACGGCGTGACCCCTGGGACCTACCTTGAGCATCGGAGGGGTGCACGAACGATGGCCGCCGCCGTGGCCGTCCGCGAGACGGCCGGAACAGTGTTCAACGTCCAGCGCGCCTCGTTCCACGACGGGCCCGGCATCCGGACCACGGTTTTCCTCAAGGGCTGCCCGCTCCGGTGCCCCTGGTGCCACAACCCGGAGGGCGTTGCGGCGGCGCCGGAGGTGCTGGTGAGCGAGATGCGCTGCCTGCACTGCGGCTCCTGCGTCGAGGCGTGCCCGCGCCAGGGGGGACCGCTGCCGGCCGGATCCGCACTCGGGTCGGCCGGGTGCCTTGCGTGCGGCTCGTGCGCCCAGGCCTGTCCCTCCGGCGCGAGGGAGATCGCGGGACGAACGTGGACCGTCGGAGAGGTCCTCGCGGAAGTCCAAAGGGACTGGGTCACCTACGAGGAGTCGGGCGGTGGGGTGACGTTCTCCGGCGGCGAGCCTCTCGCCCAAACCGAGTTCCTCCTGGGCTGCCTCGACGCGTGCCGCCAGGCCGGGCTGCACACCGCGGTGGACACCTGCGGCTTTGCCGGCCGCACCGTGGTCACGGAGGTAGCGGAACGGGCCGACCTGCTGCTCTGGGATCTCAAAGTGCTCGACTCGTGCCGGCACCTCGCCCTCACCGGCGCGCCTCTCGAGCCGATCCTCGAGAACCTCGCGGTGGCGGCAAGGAGCGGAGTCCCGATCTGGCTGCGCATACCGGTGATTCCGGGCGTCAACGACGATGAGGAAACGATCCGCGCCGCCGCAAGGCTCGCGGCAACGACTCCGTCGGTGCAACGGGTGAGCCTGCTGCCGTACCACCGCACCGCGAGCGGCAAGCGCCTGCGGCTCGGGCGGGAGGACCCCCTGGCCGGGACGGCGTCCCCGACCGAGGAGCGGATGCGAGAGCTGGCTGCGTCGTTTGAAGGCATCGGGATCGAGACGACCATCGGAGGATGAGCGGATGAATGCACGCACCGAAAGGCTGCGGAAGGAGAGCCTGGAGGCGGTCCCCACGATCTCCTGCGAGCGAGCCGAGCTGATGACCGAGTTCTACCGGGAGAACCTGGGCCGCTGGTCTCCGCCTGTGATGCGCGCCCGGGCCTTCAAGTTCCTGTGCGAGCGCAAGACGATATGGATCGGTGACGGCGAGCTGATCGTCGGCGAGCGCGGCCCCCGGCCGAAGGCGGTCCCGACCTACCCCGAGCTGACCTGCCACTCCCTCGAGGACCTGCGCATCCTCGACTCGCGGCCGCTGACCTGGTACCGCGCCCCGCCCGAGTGCCTCGAGGCCTACGAGAAAACCGTGATCCCGTACTGGCGCGGCCGCTCGCTGCGGGACCGCATGTTCGAGCTGCTGCCACCTGAGTGGCACGCCGCCTACCGGGCGGGTGTCTTCACCGAGTTCATGGAGCAGCGCGCCCCGGGGCACACCGTGCTTGACGACAAGATCTACCGGAAGGGGATGTTCGACTTCAAGGCCGAGATCGCGCAGGCGCTCGCGGCGCTCGACTACGCGGGCGACCACACGGCGCCGGACCGACGAGAGCAGCTCGTCGCCATGGATATCGCCTGCGACGCGCTCATCCTCTTCGCCGAGCGGCACGCCGCTCTCGCCATGAAACTGGCCGCCGAGACGGCCGATCCGCTCCGCCGCAGCGAGCTCGAGCGCATCGCCGCCGTCTGCCGCCACGTTCCGGCGCAGGCGCCGCGCGACCTCCACGAGGCGTTGCAGTACTACTGGTTCTGCCACCTCGGCGTGATCACCGAGCTGAACGGCTGGGACGCCTTCAACCCCGGCCACCTCGACCAGCACCTGCTCCCCTTCTATCGCAAAGGGCTTGCGGACGGCACGGCCACCCCGGAGTCGGTGCGCGAGCTCCTGGAATGCTTCTTCGTCAAGTTCAACAACCACCCGGCCCCACCCAAGGTGGGGGTGACCGCGGAGGAGAGCGGGACGTACACCGACTTTGCCAACATCAACGTCGGCGGGCTGCTCGCGAACGGCTCCGACGGGTCCAACGAGGTCTCGCACCTGCTGCTCGACATCGTGGACGAGATGCACCTCCTGCAGCCGTCCTCCAACGTGCAGGTCTCGCGCAAGACGCCGGACGTCCTGCTCAAGCACGCGCTGCGGGTCGTCCGCAAGGGGTACGGGTTCCCCTCTCTGTTCAACGCCGACGTGGTGGTCGAGGAGCAGCTCCGCCAGGGCAAGACCCTCGAGGATGCGCGGGCCGGAGGGTGCTCCGGGTGCGTCGAGGTAGGCGCGTTCGGCAAGGAGGCGTACATCCTCACCGGGTACTTCAACCTCCCGAAGGTTCTGGAGCTGGCGTTGCACGACGGCGTGGACCCGGGCACCGGTGACCGGCTCGGCCCCTCGACCGGCGACCCGGCGAGCTTGGTCACGTTCGAGGACCTCTTCCACGCCTTCGAGAGACAGCTGCGCCACCTCATCGACGTGAAGATCCGCGGCAACCAGATCATCGAGCGGCTGTACGCGGCCGAGATGCCGGCGCCGTTCCTCTCGGTCCTCACCGACGACTGCATCGCGAACGGGCGCGACTACAACGCGGGGGGCGCCCGCTACAACAACACCTTCATCCAGGCGGTGGGCATCGGCACGATCACCGACTCGCTCGCCGCGATCCGACGGCTCGTCTTCGAGGAGCAGAAGCTGGCGCTGCCCGACCTCGTGGCGGCGCTGGACGCCGACTTCGCCGGGAACGAGCCGTTGCGGGCGCGCCTGGTCAACAGGATGCCCAAGTACGGCAACGACGACGACGCGGCCGACGACGTCATGGTGCGGGTGTTCGAGACGGCGTTCCGGCTCATCGACGGGCGGCCTACCGTCAAGGGCGGGACGTACCGGCTGGAAATGCTGCCGACCACCTGCCACGTCTACTTCGGCTCGGTGTGCGGCGCGACGCCCGACGGCCGGAATGCCACCCTGCCGCTCTCCGAGGGGATCTCGCCGGTGCAGGGCGCGGACCGTCGCGGGCCGACGGCCGTCTTCCGGTCGGCGGCGAAGATGGACCACGTCAAGACCGGCGGCACACTCCTCAACATGAAGTTCTCGCCTGCAATCCTCGCCGGGGAGGAGGGGATCGACCGGCTCGCCCACCTGGTGCGCAGCTACTTCAGGGCCGACGGCCACCACGTCCAGTTCAACGTGGTCTCGGCGGACACGCTGCGAAAGGCCAAGGCCGACCCCGAGGCCCACCGCGGGCTGATCGTCCGCGTCGCCGGGTACTCCGACTACTTCTGCGACCTCTCGGAGGCGCTGCAGGACGAGATCATCACCCGCACCGAGCACGCGGGCTTCTGACGCACGCCGTAATCGGCCGTCAGATCGGCATCTCGTAGACGCGGTAGCGGCGGATCTGTTGCAGGCCCATGTTGCGCATCGCGTTGGTCATGCGAACGTTGTCTTCCAGGATGTAGTTGGCCTCGACCCGGACGTTGCCGCGCGGCGTCAGCACATCGTGGGTGCGCCGGTACAGGATCGCGTCAACGGCGCGCTGCTGGTACTCCGGCACCACCCCGATCGCCCACATCCGGAACTGCGTGAGCCCCTTGCGGCCGGTCAGCAGCCGCCACCAGCCGAACGGGAGCAGCCGCCCGTTGAGCCCGCGCAGGAGCACGTTGATGTCGGGGAGGGTGATGGCGAAGCCGATCGGTTCGCCGCCCGCGGTCTCGGCGATGAGCACAAGGTCTGGATCCAGGATCGGTCTGATGTCGCGAGCCAGGGCACGCCCCTCCGCCTCGGTCGCGGGGTAGAACCCCCAGTTGCGGGAGATAGACCGGTTCGCCACGTCCACCAGGATCGCGATGTCCTCCTCGAGGCGCTTCATGTTCACCGGCCGCACCGTGATCCCGTAACGCTCCTGCACCAACTCGGTGATGACGAGGTAGCGCTCGGGGATCCTGTAGCCCTCACCCGTGTCGGCCACGTAGACGAGCAGGTCCTTCGCTTTCTCGAGGCCGAAGGCGAGCAGGTGGTCGTTGTACCAGGGCGGGTTGTGCGGAGCCATGATCACCGGCGGCGTCTCGAAGCCTTCCACCACGAGGCCCCACTCCTGGGAGGCAAAGCTCCACGGGCCGCGCATCGAGCGCATGCGGCGCCCGCGCAGCCACTCCCGGGCCGCTTCCAGGAGCAGCCGGGAGGCCTCGGGGTCGTTCACGCACTCGAAGGAGCCGAACAGGCCGACCGGCTCGCCCCAGTGCCGCACCGCCAGGTGGTCCACGAACGCGGCGATCCTGCCCACCGGCTCGCCGCCGTCCTCGGCCAGGAACAGCTCGACGGTGCAGTGGTCGAGCATCGGGTTACGGTGGGGGTCGTACTGCTTTCTCTGCTCCACGCGCAGCGGCGGGACCCACACGGGGTCGTCCCGGTAGAGTCGATACGGCAGCTCGACGAAGCGCCTCAGGTCGGCCTTCGACGTCACCTGCCTGATCCGCATGCCACCTCCGCCTGCGGGATGGCCCCGCTGCCGTGCCCGCGTCTAGGGCGATCTCGGTGCCGCCGCGGCACCGTGCCGGCGCGGGTCCCCGACGCCGATGAGCATTCCCGTGGCAGGATCCACAATGACGGCGTTGACGCCGCCAAAGCCGCGCCGCTCGTACAGAGTGCTTCGTGTTGAGATTCGTTTCTGTTCCGAGAAACCGCGGAGCGCAAGTGCGTCGGAGTGCGCCGGTGTGATCGGGTCGATGATCTCGATGTAGGTCTTCTCTTCCGGCAAAGGATCCGTGGGCGCCGTTCGACACCCTTTTCTGTCCTTTTCCGGATTCGAGCGGTTGGCCAGGACACGTGGGGCTGTTACCGCCTCACGCAAAGGCATCGCGCGGTCCACGACGTTCGTCACGACGGCCACGATCGTGGAGGGAATCCGGGAGCTCCCGGCTCCACCGAGGACGAGGAACGGCGTCCCGCCGCAAAGGAGGATCGTCGGCGTCATGGTTGTTTGAGGTGTACGAAGGGGCACGGGGAAGTTCGGCGTCCCCCTGTCGCAGAAATCATAACTCTCGAGCAGGGAGTTGTACTCGAAACCAAGAGCGGGAGTCGCCACGAAGCCGCCGTAGCCAAGCGTCTGGGTGAGCGCGACGGCGTTTCCAAAGCGATCCACCACGGACACGTGGGTTGTGTCCCTGTCGTGGAACCACACATTTTGTGAAACCGGCAACTCCTCCTCGCGCAAAGCGCGGTCGAAGCGGATCAGCGCGGCTCGGCGCCCGGCTCTCGCAGGGTCGAGAAAGGCTGTGGCGAGGAGCGGCGTGCCCTCACCTGCAGGCGCATCTTGAAATGCGATGCGAACGGCCTCCAGTAGGAGATGCGACCGGTCCACGGAGTCCTGGCGCAGGAGTTCCTGGGGGAAAGCGTCGAGGATTTGCAGTGCCTCGACAAGGATGTTCCCGCCTCCCGGGTTGGGGAAGCTGACGACCTCGAGACCACGGTACCGTCCGCGGACCGGCGGCCGCTCACTGACCCGCAGGAGGGCAAGGTCCAGCTTTCTTACGAATCCGCTGTTGGCGGCCATGTCCGCTGCGATCTCCTCGGCGATGCGGCCGAGGTAGAAATCCTCGACCCCGTTGGCCGCCAACCGCCGAAACGTGTCGGCCAGCACCGGTTGACAGTAGACGTGGTCGGGGGGAAAAAGATCCAACCCATCCTTCAAGAACGTGCGAGCGAGGAACTCGTTCTCCCGGATCCGGTCCGCGTAGTGGTCGACGACAGCCGCGATGCTGGGCTTGAGTTGATGGCCGTACTCAGCGAGTTCGATGGCTGGCGCGAGAACCTGCGCCAGGCTCATGGTGCCGTACCGTTTGAGGATGTGCCCGAGGGCCGCCGGCGTCGCGGGTGTCGCCGCGAGCTTGTAGCCCCAGAGAAAGCCACTCTCCTTGAGCGGCCGGATCTCTTCTGGCACCACGCCGAGCGGCACCGGTGCCGAGCCGTCGACAGCCACATCGCGCCCGTCGCGCAGGTGGATGACGGCGTAGCACTGACCGCCGAGGCCAGCGTTGATTGGATCGACGACCCCGAGGGCGAAGGCAGTGGCAACCGCCGCATCCACAGCATTTCCGCCCTGCTCCAGGATTCGGGCCCCGGCCCGGGCTGCTTCTGGGACGCCGGCAGCCACCATGCCATAGGGTGATCTCTCCTCACTGACGGGAAGCTCGCTGGGCGAGTCCGAGACGGGCCCACCCTGTGAGCGGGCGACGGGTGATGCGTTCTGCGCGCCCGCGTCGGCCGGTCCAGCCGCTTGTACCAGGCAGCTCAACGCAAGCAGGAGGGTTGCGAGAGTATCCTGAAGTCCCACCGGGAGTCCTTTGGGTCGGCTCGTGTCACGGGTGTGGGGCTGGCACCTAGGCTGTGAAGATTGGGCGAGAGTCGGCATGTTGCCCCGTATCATAGCAACGCTGGGGCCGCCACCCGTTGGGGGGCCCGCGCGCCTAACTGTGGCCAGACCTTCAACTCTCTGATGCTGCGCCAGACCCGGCGAGCAGCCCGAGAAGCTCGTCGAGCATGTGCAGGGTCAGGCCCCAGATCACGCGGCCCTCGAAGCGGTAGCAGGGCATGACCAGCGGCACGCCGCGGCCCGTCCAGACCAGGTGGCCGCGGTGTCCGCGGTCGAGCAAGAACGAGAGCGGCACCCAGAGCGCCTCCTGCACCTCCTGGTTGGGGGCGAGGACGGGCTCGCGCTTCAGCCCGAAGACGAAAGGCACGACCGAGAGCGGCCCGGGACCGCGGCGAAGGTGCGTGCGTACCTCGGAGAGGGCGCCGAGCAGCTGGGCGTCGCGCTCGAGATCGAGGGCGAGCTCTTCGCGGGCCTCCCGCAGTGCGGTCGCCAGCGGCCCCGGGTCGCCGTCATCCACCCGGCCGCCGGGCCACGCCATCTGGCCCGACCAGGGATCCTTCGCGTGCTCGGCTCTGAGGATGAACAGGAGCTCGAGGCCCGCCTCGCCCTCGCGCAGCACCGCAGCCACGGCCGCTCGGCGGCCCGGCGGCACGAAGCGAGCCGGCTTCAACCGCACACGATTAAGTGCCCGCTTCACGTCTCCGATGTTCGTGGCCAAACTCATGGGAAGGGATTGTCGCACCTTCTGACAGCCGCAACCTCGTCCCGGGACGGACGTACAAACGAGGGTATGCTCAAGATCGAGGGGAAAGCTGCGACCGGCCTGCTCCGCCAACGGCGAAAACCGCCAACGGGCGGGCGCCAGCGGGTCCCCGGACGGCTCTGGACAAGGAGGGACTCACGATGACGAAACCCCTGGTCTGCCTGTGCGCCTTCACGATAGTGTTCCTCGCCGGTGTGCCCACCCCGGCTCCTGGCGAGGAGCCGAAACCCCCGGCTGAAGCGAACTTCTTCGAAAAGAGCCTGCACTACACCAACCGCGGCATCGAGTTCGTCTACTCGAAGGAGCACGGAGGCCTGGAGCGGCTCACCGGGCTTCCAGCCTCGGCAGTCGGCTGCGTCAAGGCGAAGTGCCACGTGCAGACGTGCGACACCTGCCACAGGAAAGAGGTCAACGGCAGGGCGATCTACTCGCTGGACCCGGTGGTGGCCCAGGCGGCCTGCGAGAAATGCCACGGTGTCCCGAAGAGCCCCGACGTCCATCGCGAGAAGGGCATGCAGTGCATGAGCTGCCACAGCACGCGTGAAGTGCACGGTGACGGCGTGGCCTACGACACCTACATGCAACCGGGGGTGCTCGACACCCGTTGCGAGAAGTGCCACTCGGAAATCAGGAAGTCCCCAAGCCACACGGTTCACAAGGGCAAGCTCGACTGCAGCGTTTGCCACGTCCGGGAGATCCAGACCTGCCTCAACTGTCATCTCGAGACCAGGATCAAGGAAGGCAAGGGCGTTCAGATCGAGCTGAGCGGCATGTTCTTTCTCGTGAACCACGACGGCAAGGTCACGCTGGCCAACTTCCTCACCTGCGTCTACAAGAACAGGGCCATGATCACTCTGGCCCCGACCTTCTCGCACTCGATCACGAGGGAAGGCCGCAAGTGCCGAGATTGCCACGGGACGAAAATCGTCCGGGCCGTCGTCAGCAACAGCCTTGTCCCGGCATGGTGGGAGAACGGGGAGGTCAAGAACCTCCAGGGTGTTATCCCGGTCCTCGAGGGGATGAACTGGAACGTGCCGTACCTGAATTACGAGAGCGGGAAGTGGGTTCTGATCGCCAACCCGGCCGAGCCCTTGCTGAATTACTCTGGCTTCTGCACCCCGCTCACCCGCGAGCAGCTTGCCGAGCTGGAGAAGGCGCGCGGCGCCCGTTGACGAGGTGATCGGTCCGGCAAGGGTAGTCACCTCTGGGGTCGGCCACGGCCACGTGGGGACCCTCGGCGAACCTGCCGAGCTCAACCGCCTGCTGGTCGAGTTCCTCCGCGGACTCGACGCCCCGTAGCGCCCACTCGCCGCGGCACGCTAGGATGGAAACCCACGTAGAGGAGGGCTCATGGCAAAGGGGGAGCAGTGCCTGTTCATCGGGATCGGCGGCCACGTGGTGGCGCTGCGTCCGTCCGACGGTCAGGAGAT
>Ga0315293_10007331_pt1 | contig 10239 bp, 12 predicted proteins | sample YL17G13_20_MG_FD_203071 | JGI IMG/M metagenome (GOLD analysis project Ga0315293, IMG submission 203071) | Sediment microbial communities from Yellowstone Lake, YNP, Wyoming, USA - YL17G13_20 | ecosystem: Environmental > Aquatic > Freshwater > Lake > Sediment | place: USA: Wyoming | collected... | reverse complement strand
GCCTGAATAACGGCCAGGCCGTTGGGCGTCAGCCGGCTGCGGAGAAGCCGGTAGAATTCGACGGTGAACAGCTTTCGGGCCGGTCCGCCCTCGCCCGGGTCGCACAGGTCGAGGATGAGGACGTCATAGAGGGAGTCATTTTTTTCCAGATGAGCCCGAGCGTCCTCATAGAGAAGGCGGAGGCGCGGGTCCCGGAAAGCGTCCTCATGCCAGGGCCGAAGAAATTTTCTGGAAAGGTCGATCACCTTCCGGTCGATCTCGGCCATGACGATCTTTTTGACCGAGGGGTGTTTGAAGATCTCCCGCAGGGGCGCGCCCTCTCCTCCCCCGGCCAGGAAAACGGCCTCCGGCCGGGGATGGAGCATCAAACCGGGATGGACAAGGCTTTCATGATAGATGAACTCATCCGCCTGGGTGGACTGGACAAGACCATCCAAGAACAAACAGCGTCCGTAGTCGCGGGTGTCCAGGACCTCGGCCGTCTGGAATTTTGTTTTGACCTTGGCCAGCCGCCTTTTGACCCGATGGCCGTGGATCTCGTCGCCGGACAGGCGTTCAATATACCAATCGCCTTTGAGGTCCAGTTTCATGCCCGTATGATTCCACAGCCAGTGGCCCAAATCAACATGGTTGCTGCAGCCCACCCCCCAACCTTCATGATCACAAATTTTGAGAAGCTGCCTTGACAGTCGGATGCATCTCCTTTTCTGTGATAAGACAGACAGATCCGTGTGGGGTCCTGTCGCGGCCCATCCCCGCCGGCCTCCGACCTCTCCCGAGACGTCTTCGAACTCCCCCTTGATTGCCCAAGGGGGACGGGGGGTTTAATGATTTTAAAAGAGCCTGAGGGCGTCTCGGGGTAGCTCCGGCCGGCGGAGAGCTCTGAGCCGCGCCACCCCCGCGCGAATTTGGGGCTATCACGGAAATGGAGATGCAACCTCAACTGGCCTATTAATTGACGGCATAAGCAGGCCTGTGTTATAAAATAAATAAAATGCTTTGGCGGAGTGTAAAATGAGGATCCTAGAAAAGGCAGTTTTCTTTGTCTGTGTCCTGTCCTTTATCGCCTGGTTTCCCAACTCCGGGCATGGCCAGGATACGGAAACGGAAAGGATCGAGACGGTCATCCAGGGCGCCTCACTCCTGATCGACAACAAAGCCAACGGCGTTTTCTACGGAAATCCGACCATCAGCGCCCGGGAGGTCCTGGTCAAGGATGAGGGCCAAGCCCCGGCCATCGTTCAAGAATTGAAGAAGCTCGTGGCTTCCTTTTAAGAACCGCCATGGAATACAGATTTCTCGGCCAAACGGGAATCAAGATTTCCAGGTTCTGTTTCGGCACCATGTCCTTCGGCGGGGAAGTGGACGAGGAGACTTCGGCCCGCATGTTCCGCTTGTGCCGTAAGCGGGGCATCAACATGTTCGACTGCGCCGACGTCTATAATAAAGGCCGGTCCGAGGAGATCTTAGGGCGTTTGATACAGGACTGCCGGGAGGAAGTGGTCATCACCTCCAAGGTTTATTTCCCCACCGCCGACGACGTGAACGCCTGCGGCGCTTCGCGCAAACACATTCGCCACGCCTGCGAGGCCAGCCTGAAGCGTCTGGCCACCGATTACATTGATATTTATTTCGTTCACCGATTTGACGACACCACCCCCTTAGAAGAGACGTTGCGGGCCCTGGATGACCTGGTGCGGCAGGGCAAGATTCTCCATATCGGCGCCTCGAATTTCACGGCCTGGCAGACGGCCAAGGCTTTGGGCATTTCCGCCGCTCAGGCGATGAGCCGCTTTGAATGCATTCAGCCCATGTACAATTTGGTCAAACGGCAGGCCGAGGTTGAGATGCTGCCCCTGGCCTTGTCGGAAAACTTGGGCGTCCTGCCCTACAACCCCATGGCCGGCGGCCTGCTCTCGGGCAAGTACGGCTTGACCCACATGCCGGAATCGGGACGCCTGGTGGAAAATAAGATCTATCAGGCCCGCTACGGCGAAAAATGGATGTATGAGACGGCCGAAAAGTTCGCCGCCTTCGCCAAACAGAGGGGGTTTGAACCCGCCGCTCTGGCCATCGCCTGGGTGGCCGGTCACCCGGCCGTCACGGCGCCCATTATCGGCGCCCGCAACCTGGACCAGCTGGAAAGCTGCTTGAGAGCGGCGGACATTGTGATGACCCCTCAGCTGCGGGGTGAAATTTCGGCCTTGACGCCCCAACCTCAGACGGCCACCGACCGCAACGAAGAAGGCTCAGCCCACACCTTCTATATTAGAAAATAAACCGGATCGTCCTTATTTATTCCAGGGAAAACAGAGCAGATCTTTTTTTGCTGCTCTTCGAAAATGACCTGCAGTCCCCTCATGATGATGTAGCAGGCGATGGCGGACAGGACGCAGTTCATTTTTGCCCTCCCCATCCAATTCTATGCCATTTCCTGACTAAAAAAACGGACAATCAGCCGACCGGCCGGATGAGAAAAATGGCCACGTCCCAGAGGGTATGACTCACGGTGTTGACCAGTATCGAGCCATAGCGGAAATAGAGATATCCCCAGAACAGGCCCCCGGCCGCGGCGGCCAGAACAAGAAGGAGATTGCCGCTGCCGATGTGCACAGCCGCATAAAGGGCGGATACCGCCAGCCAGCCCGCCGTCGCCCCTAGAACCGACTGAGCCCTGTTTTGGAGAAAGCCCCGCCAGAAGACCTCTTCGCCGGGTCCGATGACCAGCAGTAGGGAAAGAAGAATTCGGCCGGAGGAGACCCCGGCTTTGAGAGCATAGACCTGCCCCATATCGTGGGCGGCCCAGGGAAGAACTTGCTTGGACAGCGCCCCGCCGATGAGGAAGACAAGATAAAGGGCCGCCGCTGACATCGCCCCCAGGAAGATTTTCCTGGCCGGCTGGCTGCGGACATCGGACCATATCGCCCCCCGGCCAGCGTGATCGAAAAAAAGAGCCAGGCCGCAGAGGGTCAGAACGTTGAGTGTCAGGCCCCACCAGAAATCAAGAGGACCCATTCGGCCGGAGATGAACAGGGGGATGAACAGAGCAAAGGCCAGCCCGGTCAGGGCCGAGGTCAGGATGGCCTGGGGCCCGGACAGGCGGGTCATAAGACCTTGCTGATCAGGTAGTGGGCCCAGACCGAGGCCGTGGCCAGGAGCCCGAAAACGAGGTTGTACTGGGACGTGGCGCCGTCGAGAACGATGAAGTCCATGGGCCGTCGGGGCGCATAGCGCTGCCGGGCCCTGGCCCACAGGCCGAGTGCCCGAGGAAAGGCCAGCCAGGCCAGGAGGAAAGTCCAGGGCAGGGGAACGAGATCCCTTCCCGTCAGGCGGGGGATAGCCATCAGGCCGAGGAACAACAGAAAGGGTCCGAAGATCAAGCCCCCGTAATAATAAAGTGAGCCCTTATCGCCCAGCCAGGAAGCCACGGTTCTGATCCGACGCTCACGGTCGGTGACCGTGTCCCGCCAATTGTTGGCGTGGAGGATGGCGCTGACCAGCATGGCCAGGGGCACCGTCCAAATAACGGGCAGCCAGGAAAAAGCCCCGGTCTGCACCACCCAGGCGCCCAGCGAGCCGAGGATCCCGAAGTTGAGGAATACGGCCAGGTCGCCCAAAGCCCGATACTTGAGGAACGTATAAAACAGGCCGATGGCCAATCCGGCCGCCCCGATGATGAGCAGGGTTCGGCCGGTCATCCAAACCAGGAGCAGGCCCAGGGCCGAGCCGGCCAGGAAGAACACCGCCGCCGCCGCGGTCACCGTTGACGCGGACAGCCAACCGCGGACGATCGCGCCGCTGACCGGTGTCCTCTCCCGGTCCAATCCCCTCCGGAAGTCAAAGACATCGCTGAGCATATTGGCCCCGGAATGGAGGATGACCATGGCCAGCAAGGCCAGAACAAAACGGCCGGCCTGGAAAGGAGCGCCGCCGATGACCACGGCCAGCGACGTGCCGAAAACGACGGGCATGGTGGAGGCGGGCAGGGCCCAAGGACGAACGGCCACCAGCCATTTTTTTAGCGAGGGGATTTTTGCGGAACCTTCGGCGAACATGCCGAGTTTATACCATACCGCCGAGGGTGGGTCAATCGGGCGCAAAGCAGCGGAAGCGTCGTCAAATATGAAGTTTCGAAGAGGTGTCGGAATCACCCCTAAGGCCCCCATAGCGGAGGGGGGCCCCGTAGTTTTTCTGACGGGGGGAACCGACGGGACTGGTTCCCCAGGGGGCCGGGGGCGATTCCGGCGCCGATAGCAAATCACACAAAAGGAGATGCTTGCCAAGCCGGCCGATGGGTCGTGCGGGGAGTCAGGCCTTTTTGGCCAGGACGTTCTTGACCCTGGCGATCCATTCCAGGGATTTGACCGGTTTCTGGATGAGGTCGTCCCAGCTCAATCCTTGCAGCTTCTGCTGGTCGACCTTCTCATACGGTTCTTTGAGGATAATAAGGGCCGTTCCACTCAGGGCCGGGGAATTCTTAATCTTCTCAGCGAGCTCGTAGCCGCTTTTTCCCGGGAGGTTGATATCCAGCAGGATGACATCCGGCCGGATTTTTTCCATGGAATCCAGGGCTTCCCGTCCGTCGGTCAGGATGGTGATCTCAAAGTCTTCGGGGGAGAAGGCCCGCTGGATGATCTGTCGGGTGATGGGGTTGTCATCGGCCAAGACTAGGCGGCGGGCTCCGGTTTTGGGCGGTTTGGCCTGAAGGGGGACGATCTCGGCCGAAAAATCAGCCGGGGCTGAGGGGGGAGGGGATGTTTGGGCAGGCGCTTCAGCGGGCGATTCGGGCCGGGCCGGGCCGTCGTCCGGCGGCCCTATGATGTCTTGGTGGACCTCCTCGGCCGGAGTCGGCTCGATATCCGGGGCCGGGCCTTGGGATTCGGCCTGGGCTTGAGGAGGGGGGGCGGGCGCGGCCTCGGGGAGCGCGCCCAGAAGGCTGAATACCGTTTGAAGAAGCTCCTTGGCCGGCGCCGGTTTGGGAAAGATAAAATCAATGTCCACCGAACTCAGTTTGCGGAGCACGGCGTCGGACTCCAAGCCGAAGTCGGTGACGACGACGATGGGGATCCTGTCCAGACGCGAGGCCTGAATGATTTTCTGACAGAGGTCGAAGCCCTGGCCCTGGGGCAGCTGGATATCCAGGATGACCAGCTCCGGCTGTTCTTTCTCGAAAGTCAACCAGCCGGATTTGCCGTCGGCGGCTTCCATCAGTTCGAAGATGTTGGGCTGGAGTATGGACCGCAGGGCGTCCCGGCCGGCTTGCTCGTGATCGATGATGAGGATCTTTTTTTTTCTCATAATGATGGCCAACCCCTGGCGGCCGCCCCCCGCCTTACTGGCCTGGTTTTCCGCCCGTGCTTCCGGGCGGCCCCTCCTGAACAGGGGATCCGGAGGCCAGTTTTCGGGTGACGTCTTTGACGACGCGGATGATGTCCGCGGTGATTTGGCGATAAAAAGTCGTTGTGGGGAAGAGGGCGATGAGCAGATAGGAGGCCTCGGCCACGGTGACGGGCTGCAAGACGACCCTGATCCGCGGGCCTAAAGCCCGCACCGATATTTCCTCCACGCGTTCCAGGGGGAGATCGCGGCTGATGTTTTGCAGGAGAAGATGGACGGGCAGGAACAGGGCGGCCAGTTGCTCCGGGTTGAAAAGGTTCCCTTCGGCATCCAGGACCATGCCCTCGCGGTCCACCAGGACCAGCTCCAGCAGCTCTTTCTTCTCCAGCAGCGGACGGATTTCCTCACTGAGATAGCGCATGAGGCGTCCTTTCCCTTAGTTTATTCAGAATATGATCCATCATCAAAATGAAGGCCGGCAGGAGATTTTTTCCGCTCGAGGCGCAGACCGGGAAGGATGGATAGCCGGTCAAGAGCAGCGACCGCTCCAGCTCATCGGGTGGATAGACGTCGTCCCGATCCTGTTTGTTGTATAGGACGACGATTTCAGCCTCCTTCAAAACCTCCACCGTCTCCAGGTACTGGCGGAGTTCGGCCACGAACTCCCGATTGTGCTCCAGCTCTTTCTTCTGGGAATCGACCACCAAAAAGATGCCGTCCACGTCCTCGAAAAAAAGCCGCCGCGTCCGATGGTAATAATCCTGGCCGGTGGTGGTGAACAAGCGGACGATGATATCGGAGCTGACCTGGATGGGTATGAAATCGAAGAACAGGGTCTGACCGAAGGATGTTTCCAGGGAGCGGACCTGATCGACCGTCTTGAATTCGTCGGGGATGGCGTGACGGAACAGCCACTTCAGAGAGGTTGTCTTGCCGGCCAGGGCTGTGCCGAAGAAGACGATCTTCAGGTACAGCTTGTTGTTGATGATCTTCATGTCAGGCCCTTGCGCAGCTTGGCCAGGATTATCTCGATATCCTGATCGCCCGGCATCCGGAACTTGTGCCGTTCCATCATCGTTTTGCGCAGGTCCTGGGTGTCCTGCATGAGGCGGCCGAGCGTCTCGATGGCCCTCTTGGCTTCCAGCCGAATCAACCCCAGATAGCTCTCTTTGGAGGCAATGATGGTCAACAGGCCGCGGGGCATGCCGCTCTGGCAAAGTTTCAGGTCGCCATACTCGATGATGATCATATCCAGGCTCTGTCCCAGCTCGACGCCCACCTGGGCGTAGGAGTTGTAGCAGGCGGCCAGCAAGGCGCCCATGTCCTCGGGGTTCATCTCGAAATTTCCGGCGACCTCCACCGGGATGCCGTCGATGTCCAGAAGAATGAGGCCCTTGATTCCGGGCACCCTCTTGAGGATGCCCTGGATGATGGTTTTGATTTCGTCCACGGTTCTTGGCTATGAGCTGGGGTTTATTTCGTCCCGGGCCAGCTCATCAATAAGCCCCTCCAGTTTACTACGAAAAAGGGCTGAGTCCGCTCCGCCCGACAAAACGAAACCATACAGCAGCCGATGTTTGAGGAGGAGGATGCTCATCTCCCTGGTGTTCAGCTCCAGGAGCCAGGGATGGCCGGGGTTCGCTTCCGTCTGGGACAGCGCCTCGACCCGGTCGCTCAGGCTCAGAAAGTTCAGGGAGGAAAAATCAACGTCTTTGTACTTGGCGTAGCCGATCAGGTTCTTGTGGATGAAGATGGCGGCCAGCGAGGCTTCGTTCCATAAGGAAATGGCCTTCAAGAACTTGACCACCTGCGGGACGGTTTCCTTGATGTAGGGGGTCACGTCCAGCCGCTTCTCCCGGAATCCGATCTCCAGGATCTTGTGGTAGGTCTTTTCGCGGACCTTGAGCGTCTCGGCCAGATAGGATTGGGTGACCGTCTTTCCCGATTCCATCTCGGCCAGAATGGCCTGAAAGGCCAGACGCGCCTCGGTTTCTTTCATCTGAATGATGAACTCCTGCACGCCCGGGCTGCAGTGGTCGGTTTCGTTGAGGATGTTTCTTTCGATGGTCAAGTCCTCGGGCAGCGGGTCGAGAAGGAAGACGGTCCCTTGGGGGAAACGGATCTCTTCCCGGACGCTCGAGGTGGACTTCTCCACGGAAGCCCGGGAGAGGGTTTGGGTCACGATCATCCAGCCCCTGTCCAGAGGGCCGAGGATGTCCCGGTAGGCGGCCTGGGGGGCGCCGAAATAAACGACCTGGATGGGCGCCGCTCCCAATTCTTCCTCAGCCAGGGAAATCTGGAAGGCCGCCTGTTGGGCGAGCGGTTCGCCCGTTTCGATGAGTTTGGCCCCCTTCAGATATTTGACTTCCTTGGGGACTTCGCCGCATAAGAAAATCTGTCTGTAGCCGGGGACATAGGAAATCAATTTCAAGTAGAGCTGAACAAGCTGCTCCGGTCGGGGGCCACAGACGACCATTCTGTTCCTGTGCCAGACCGCGGCCAGGGCCATGGCCTCGGCCTGAAGGCCGGCCTGTTCGGCCAGGGGGCCGGGGGAGGAGAGAACAGCGGCGCCCGAGGTTTTTGGAGAATCGGTCATTTTTTCGAGCCCAGGGCGGATTCGATCTCTATGGAAATTTTTTTGGCCGCTAGTCCAGCCAGGCCGACGTTCATCGTTTCGCGGCCGATGATCACCACAAAAAAGCCCAGCTTCGAGCTTCGCTGGACAACCAGCTTTCGTTTCGAGCCTTCCAGCAGGCCACGATCCAGCCCGCTGACCGACGAATCTTTCAGCAGAGAGGTCATCGTCTTGGCTAACTCCAGAACATCTTCCACCCAGGCGGCCTTTCTGCCCTCTGAATCGAAATCCGAAGCCAGGATCTGTCCGTCGGCAGTCAGAACCATGGCGGCCTCCTTGTCCTTGACCTCGGCCAGGTGAGCGGACAGGTCGAGAAAGCCAAGTGGAGGAGTGTTCATTTTTCTCAGAAAACCTCCCTTCCCGCATCTCGACAAGCCGGCGCGTCTGCCAAAAGTCCAGACAATCCGCCCCTATTGTCTCATCTTCCTTGAAAAATTTCTATTATAGGCGTATATCTACGACTAAATATGTTGTTTTAGATCCACTCGTCAATACCCTTAAGCGGGGATATTTGAAGCCGCTTTCCTCCCCCCTTTTTTTCACCTCTAAAGATTAGCCGGCTTGGCCCCCGGTTTTTCGCTCTATTCGACCGGTTTTAGCTGAGTTTTATTAAGAAAAAAGGCCGGGCACCATGCCGATTTCCTTTATTTTCCGATAGAAATGAAGAACATGGGCCCCGGAGCCCGTTAAGAGGGTCGGCGATTTGGCTGGGCAGGCGACAATTCGCCCTCAAGGGGCCGGAGTCCGGCAAAGGGTGAGATGTCCGGCGGACAAACGAAATTGACTCCTGTCTCAGGGCTGTGGTACATTCGCAACCCCATGTCCTTGAAGGAACTGAAAGCCGTTTGGACCGAATTCGGCAAAAGAGATCCTTTGTGGGCCGTCCTGACCGAACCCGGCCGGAAGGACGGCAAATGGGACCTGGACGATTTTTTTCGCACAGGCCGGGAGGAGATCAAGGACGTCCTGGTCCATATCAAGCCCAACATCTTTGATATTCCCAAAAAAAGAGCCCTCGATTTCGGCTGCGGCGCCGGCCGGCTGACCCAGGCCCTGGCCGGTGTCTTTGAGGAGGTCATCGGCCTGGATATTTCCCCGACTATGATCGAACAGGCGGAAAAGCTCAACCGCCATGGCTCCCGCTGTCGGTTTGTGCTGAACGACCGCGACGACCTCAGCCTTTTTCCAGACGGCCATTTCGATTTTGTCTATTCGAGCATCACCCTTCAACACATCGACCCCGTCTATTCCCGGAAGTATATCCGGGAGCTGCTGCGGGTCCTGGTCACGGGGGGCATGCTTGTTTTTCAAATCCCGGAGCGGCCTGTCCGCTGGCCGGACCGGTTGTTCTACCGCCTCGACCGCCGCCGGTGGTACCGACATGAACGCCGCAAAGCGGGCGATATTATTATGGAGATGCACGGCCTCTCCCGCCGGAAAGTGGCCCGGCTGGTGGCCGAAGGGGGAGGGTCGATCTTCTACGTTCAAACCAATTATGCCTCCGGCGAAAAATGGCTGGCCTGGAAATATTTTGTCCACAAGCCGAGTTTTGAGCTCAGGCTGACCGGAGTGGACGGTCCGGGAGTCGTTTCGGGAGCAGTGAAGACTCTATTCCGGCTGCAGGTGGAGAACCGCACTCCGCGCTCGGCGGGGGGTGCTGTGGACGACCCGTCGATCAAGGCCGGGGCCAAGATTTTCCCCCGGAAACCCGAAGTTTCCCTGTATTCCATGAAAGAATTTCGGGGCGAGCTGCCCAGGCCTTTTCCGGCCGGAAAGGCGGCCGAGGTGGAGATCGTCTTGGACCTGGCCGGTTTCCCGCCCGGCCGCTATTGGCTCTATGTGGACTTCCTCCAGGAAGGAAAATTCTGGTTCAGTGAGCTCGGCCTTCCGCCGCTCCTTAAGCCCATCAAAGTGACCAGATGAGCCTCGACTCCGCCTGGGGGCCGGACCGTTCGGCAAAGCCGACCGATATACACCCCAATCCATCGCAGGAGCTAACTGATGACTTCATCGGGTTTTAACAATGCGCTCTACCTGGAAAAACAGAGCCGCGCCATACTGGACCGGGTGGAACGGTTCGAGAACAAGCTCTACCTGGAGTTTGGAGGCAAGCTGCTCTACGATTTCCATGCCGCCCGCGTGCTGCCCGGCTTCGATCCCAACGTCAAGATGCAGCTCCTCCACAAACTGAAGGACAAGGCCGAAATCCTGCTCTGCATCTACGCCGGCGACATCGAGCGAAAGAAAGTCAGGGCCGATTTCGGCAT
>Ga0315293_10007329_pt1 | contig 10241 bp, 7 predicted proteins | sample YL17G13_20_MG_FD_203071 | JGI IMG/M metagenome (GOLD analysis project Ga0315293, IMG submission 203071) | Sediment microbial communities from Yellowstone Lake, YNP, Wyoming, USA - YL17G13_20 | ecosystem: Environmental > Aquatic > Freshwater > Lake > Sediment | place: USA: Wyoming | collected... | reverse complement strand
TGCGCCGATACGACGAGATCGGCCTCTACCATAACCCCCTGCAGTGGTATCTCGGCCTCGACGTCGAGGTCTGCCTGCCCCTGGATCGCACGGTGGCCGCGGCGCTGGGCGGCCGCCGGCTGCCGGGCGGCGCCGCGATGCGGACCGTGTACCTCGGGCCGTGGGACGACATATGGCACGCGTACGCGGCGATGCTCGCGCGCATCGCCCGCAAGGGCTATGAGGTCACCTGGCCGGTGCAGCCTCGCGCGACGTCGTTCGACTGACCGCGTGGCGCGAAATCTTCTGCCACGCGCTACCATGTGACACGCCACCCTCTTGACCTTCGCGCGGGGCGAAGGTCCAGCCTGTTCGCAGACGACGAGGCCACCCTCACCGAGAGGAGTCGCATGGCGAAGGATGTGCACTACCTGACGGCCAGTGAGGCGCTGGCGCTGTTCCGCGCGCGCGACCTCTCCCCGGTCGAGTTCATGCAGGCGACGATCGACCGCATCGAGGCCGTCGACGGCGAGGTCAACGCGCTGCCCATCCTCTTCTTCGACGAGGCCCTTGAGGGGGCGCGGCAGGCCGAGGCCCGCTACGCGGGGCGCGGCGGCCGGCCGCGCCCCCTCGAGGGCATCCCGGTCGCCGTCAAAGACGAGGTCGAGGTCGCCGGGCAGCCCTCTACCGAGGGCTCGCTGATCCTCAAGGACTACGTCGCGGAGCACACCACCGCCTGCGTCCAGCGCATCATCGACGCCGGCGGCATCATCCACGCCCGCTCGGCCACGCCCGAGTTCTGCTGCGCGGCGATCACCGACTCGCGCCTCTGGGGGGTCACCCGCAACCCCTGGAACCTCGCCTACAGCCCCGGCGGCTCGTCGGGCGGCTCGGGCGCCGCCCTCGCCGCCGGCATGGCCACGCTGGCGACCGGATCCGACATCGGCGGCTCGATCCGCATCCCCGCGTCGTTCTGCGGGGTGGTCGGCTTCAAGCCGCCCTACGGACGCGTGCCCCAGGAGCCGCCCTTCAATCTCGACCACTACTGTCACGACGGCCCGATGGCCCGCACCGTCGAGGACTGCCGGCTGCTCGAGAACGTGATGGCCGGGCCGCATCGCCACGATATCGTCTCCCTGCGGCCCAAGCTCAGCATCCCGCCCGATCCTCAGAGCATCGAGGGCTGGAGGATCGCGGTGAACGCCGACATGGGCGGGTTCGAGGTCGACGACGAGGTGCGTGCCAACATCGCCGCCGCCGCCGCGACCTTCCGCGCCCTGGGCGCCGACGTTGAGGAGGTCGGGCTCACGTTGCGGATGGACGACCTACGCGAGGCCGCGCGCGCCCACTTCGGCACGATCTTCGGCAACCTGATCGCACAGGCGTTGCCCGAGCACCGCGAGCTGATGACGTCGTACGCGATCGAGTTCGCCGAGGACGCCGCCCGGCCGAACGTCGGCTACTACCGCTCTCTCGAGATCGAGAGCGGAGTGTACGCCGAGATCGCCAACGTCCTCGAGGACCACCGCATCCTGATCGCACCGGTGTTCGGGATCCCCGCGCTCAAGGCCACCGCCGATGACTACGACCTCGAGGTGATGTACCGTCACGGCATGACCCTGCCCTTCAACATGTGCAGCCGCTGCCCGGTGCTCGTCGTGCCGTGCGGGCGCTCGCGCGACGGCGTGCCGCTCGGTGTGCAGATCATCGGGCGGACCTACGACGACGTGAGCGTGTTCAGCGCCGCGGCGGCCTTCGCCGCGGCGCTGCCCTGGTTCGACGCGCCCGCCCGGCGCCCAGCCTTCGAAAGGAGCCCCGAATGAGCTTCCGCCCACGCTCCCGGCGTCTCCTCCCGCCGGTCGTGACGGTCGCCGTCCTGGCCGTCGCCCTGACTTGCGGCCTGGCGACGGCCCTCGCCGGCACGTCCTCCCCGTCGCCCTCCGCAAGCAAGGTCACGCTGAGGATCGGCTGGACGACCGAGCCCGACAACCTGAACCCGTTCATCGGCTGGCAGAACCCCACCTACGAGATCTGGTCGATCAACTACGACTTCCTCTTCGGCTTCGGCCTCAACGCGGGCGAGCCCACGCTCGACCTCGCCCGCGAGTTCCCGACCCAGGAGAACGGCGGCATCTCGGCGGACGGCAAGGGGTGGACGATCACGCTCCGCCAAGGGGTGAAATGGTCGGACGGTCAGCCCCTGACCGCCGACGACGTCGCCTTCACCTACAACTACATCGTGAAGAATCAGATGCTCAATATGGCCATCGCCACGGTCGGCATCGAGAAAGCCACGGTGCTGGCGCCCGACGTCGTGCAGATCACGTGCTCGCAGCCCAAGGCCGACATGGAGCACATCTTCCTGCCGATCCTGCCCAAACACGTCTGGGAGACGGTGGACCCCAAGGATGCGCAGACCAGCTACGTCAACAAGCCGCCGATCGTCGGCACGGGCCCTTTCATCACCACCGAGTTCAAGAAGGGCGGCTACATCAAGATGGACCGCAACCCCTACTACTGGGGCACGAGGCCGACGGTCGACCAGATCCTCTTCCTCTACTACACCAACGCCGACTCGATGACCGCCGACCTCAAGTCGGGCGGTATCGACGCGGCCTGGGGCATCCCGGAGGCGCAGTTCGACTCTCTGGCGTCGGTCGCCGGGATCGAGCCCCTCGCCTACAACTTCTTCAACTGGGACTATCTCAACCTCAACTGCTACGAGGGCGAGTCGCTCGGCAATCCGGTGCTCAAAGACTGGCGTTTCCGCAACGCCCTCAACTACGCCATTGACAGGCAGGCGCTGTGCACCATCGCCTACAACGGCAAGGCCGCTCCGGGCACGACGATCCTCCCGCCCGACATGTGGCAGGATCCGGACTTCCATTGGGAGCCACCGGCGGACCAGCTCTACCCGTTCGATCTGGCCAAGGCCGGCCAGCTGCTCGATGAGGCCGGGTACCCGCGAGGCGACGGGGGGATCCGCCAGTTCAAGGGCAGGCCGATCAGCCTGCGGTTGTGGACGACGACCGAATCGGCACCCGCGCAGACCGTCCTCAAGCTGATCGCCGGCTGGTTCAAGAAGCTCGGCCTGAAGACCGAGCTCTCCATCCTCGACCCGGGAGCCCTTCAGGCCCGCGTGTGGAATTTCAAGGGCGACGCCTACATCCCCGACTTCGACATGTACGTCTGGGACTGGGCCGGCTACAGCGATCCAGGTCAGACGCTCTCGGCCGAGATCGCCGCCCAGATCGGCAACACCAACGAGCCCTGCTGGGCCAATCCCGAGTACGACGCCATCAACCACAAGCAGGCGGCGACGCTCGACGCGAAGGCCCGCAAGGACCTCATCTGGCGGATGCAGCAGATCATGTACGAGCAGACGCCCTGGGTGGTGCTGAGCTACCCGCAGTACCTCGAGGCCTACAACACGGCCAAGTGGACCGGCTGGGTGCGGATGAACGACGGCAAGGGACCCGCGTTCCTCACGACCGGCAACGTGCAGTCGTACGTCGACCTGAAGCCGCAGTCAGTCGAGGCCGCAAGCAGCAGGACCGGCGTCTGGATCGCCGCGGCCGCCGCGGCCGTGGTCGTGCTCGGCGTCCTCGTCTGGCTGGTCCTGCGCCGGCGCCCGCGGGCCGAAGAAGCGTGAGTGGGCGGGGCCGCGCGAGACGGTCCCGTCACACGGGAGTGGTCGCACGGGCAGTGTCACGCGGGCACACGGTCGGCGATCCGGCGGCAACGAGACGATCAGTCGGCCGTCGGCTCGATCGAGGTCGAGGCGCGCGGATCGCCGACGGCTTCTCTTTGTCACGCCATCCTCGCCGGGAGCCTGGGGAAGCACCCGACTCCGGCTCAACGCGCGATCGCGCGGCAAGACTCGGAGGGCCCTCCGCGCCGGCTCCCACCACCTCCGCTCAGCGGCATAGGCTCTCAGTCTCCCGGCTCGATCTCAGGCCCGCGGCGGCCACGCCTCAGCAGGACGATCGCGATGACGACCACCGCCACGGCGGCCGCGATCACAAGGAAGACCCAGGTCTTCGAGCCGCCGGCTTCCGAGGTCGTCGCCCCGGCGAGGTGGTGCAACCCGACAAACGAGTCGTAGCTGAGAGCGTCGCCGTTGTAGCCCGGGAAGCCGCCCGGCACCTTCACGTACCCCTCCCACTTGGCGGTGTCGTACGCCTGCAGGAACTGGAAGTAGCCGAAGATCAGATACGGGGATGCCTCGTACGCGATCTCCTGCATCTGCTGGACCAGGGCGATCTGCGTCTGCCGGTCGAGCGCCGTGCTCTGCTCGTCGAACAGCCGTGTGTACTCGGGGTCGGTCCAGGAGGAGTCGCTCCAGCCGCCGATCTGCTGCGGCGTGAGCAGACTCAGGATAAACTGCGGGCTTTCGGCATCGCCCTGCCACCACCAGACGAGCGTGTCGAAGTCGGGCATGAAGACGCCGTTCTCCTGGTTGGTTTCGGTATCATTAAGCGCTCCGGGGTCGAGAGCCTGGAGACGTGTCTTCACCCCGACATCCTTGAACCAGCCGACGACGAGCTTGCTGGTGGTGACGTTCTGGGGCGTCTGGCTGTCCGTGTAGAGACGCAACGTGAGCGGCTTGCCCTGCTTCGTCTCGCGGAAGCCGTCGCCGCCCACGTCCTTGTAGCCGGCGGCGTCGAGCATCGCCTGCGCCTTGGCCGGGTCGTAGGTGTAGGCCTGGTCACTCGAGGGCTCCCAGTAGAACTCGGAGTACGGAGGCAGCAGCGTGCCGACGGGGTCCATGTACCCGCCGTAGGCGAGGGCGGCGTTCTTCTCGCGATCGACTGCGTACTGCAGCGCCTGCCGGAACTTCTGGTCGAGCAGGATGGGGTTGCCCTTGGAGTCGGGACTGTCGTAGCAGTTGAAGGTGAGCTGCTCGAACGAATATGACACGGCCGCGTTGGCCGTGATGCTCTCCGAGCCGAGCCCCTTGAACTGGGCCGCGGGCACGCCCTCCGCGGCGTCCAGCGCCCCCGACTTGAGGTCCTGCACCATCGTGTCGGCGTTCTGGTAGCTCTCGATGAGGAGCTCGTCGATCTGCGGTCTGCCGCGCCAGTAGTCCTTGTTGGCCACCAGGCGCGCGTAGCTGTTGTGCTTGTTCTCGACCACCTGGAAGGGGCCGGAGCCGATGCACGGCGGCCCGTTCTTAAACGACGTGCCGGCGGATTCGCCCGAGACCTTCGACCAGATGTGCTCGGGCAGGATCGGCACCTTCATCTGCAGGATGTCGGCCTTGGGCTTGCTGAGCTCGATCACCACCGTGGCGTCGTCGGGAGCGGTCACCTTCTTGACGGAGGTGAAGTAGGAGGTGAAGTTGGTGAGGTCGTTCTTCATGATGTAGGTGTACGTGAAGGCCACGTCGCGGGCGGTGGCGGGCTGCCCGTCCTGCCACGTCATGCCGGGGCGGATCTTGAAGGTCCAGGTCTTGCCGTCGGACGAGCTGCTCCAGCTCTCGGCGAACTCAGGCCGCGGCTGCAGTTTCTCGGGTTCGAACCCGACGAGGAAGTCGTAGTTGAGATGGTAGACCGTGTAGTCGACGCCGCTGTAGCCGATGAACGGGTTGAGGGAGTCCACGTACTCCAGCTGGCCCATTCGATAGGTGACCTTCCCGGACGACGCGCTCGGCGACGGACTGCTCGCGGATGCCGCGCCCGAGACGGCGAGAACCAGGCACGCCGTCGCCATGACGACGCCGGCGACGGCGCACAGACGTCTTGCTGGTCTTGGGCTGGCTGTCCTCATCGCTTTCCTCCTGTGGGTGGGCATGGCGCGGCGGCGGGTCGCGCGCTCTGTCATGACTTCAGCTCCGCATCTGCCGCGGCGAGGATGCGTCGCAGCTCGGCAGCCTTGGCTTCGTCGAGAGGCTCGGGCCGGTAGTTTTCGAGGATGTCGCGGGCGCGCTGGCGGGCGACTTCGAGCGGATCGCGATAGCCGCCGCTCGCGTCCGGCTCGCCGGTCAACCCGCGCACGAACGTCTTGCGCATGTGCTTCCGCGTGTGCGCCTGGCCGAGGAAGTGCCCGCCGGGACCGACGGCGTCGATCACGTCGAGCGCCAGTTCCTCGTCATCGACGGACATGTCCATGACCGTGTAGCGGGCCTGGTGGTAGAGGTGGTCGTCGAGGATCAGGTCTTCCGCCGACCAGAGCATCCCGTCGCTCGTGAGCCCCAGCCCCACCGCCAGCTCGGAGCCGCTCAAGGCCGCCATGGTCACGGAGGCTCCGGCCTGCGCGGCCTCCGCCCAGGTGCCGGACAGCTCGGTGTCGGTGCCGCCGCCGGTGCCGAGCTGCGAGGGCAGGCCCAGGTGGTGGACGAGGTCGACGCAGAGCGCCGGATCGCGCCCGTCGAGGGAATGCCCACCATCGCCGGTGCGCGGGTCGGCACTGCCGGAGATCGAATAGCCGAACACCGGCGCGCCCGGGTGGGCGAGCTGGACGAGCACGACCAGGGCGAGCACCTCGGCCAGGGACTGCACCATGGCGCCGGCGGCGGTCGCCGGTCCGGTGGTGCCGCAGACCGGTGCGCTGCCCAGCACCATGGGCACGCCGGCCTCGGCGAACACCAGGGCCGCGTCGGCGCCGTCGCGGTCGATGGTCAGCGGCGAGACCGCGAAGGTGAGGTCGCTGAGTGGCGGGCGGCGGCGGAGCTCTTCGGCCCCGCCGGCGATCACGGTGGCCATCTCGACGGCGTAGCGCGCCAGGCGCGCACCCTGGACCATGCCCTGAAGGTGCTTGACGGTGTTCGTCCAGCCGGCGTCAAGCTCGTGCAGCTGCGCCGTCACGCCGCAGTCGCCGGCGCCGACCGTGGGCCACCAGTAGGCGATCGACGAGACGTAGTCGAGCAGGCGTGTGGCGTCGGCGAGGTCGGCCTTGGTCGAGGCACGCCGTACGCCGGTGCGCCAGTCGATCACCTCGGTGCCGCAGCCGTCGGCGGTCATGGAGGTGGCGCCCGAGGCAAGATCGATGTCGCAGGAGCCGTCGCGGGAGCCCAGCGTGAAGGTGCGCGGCGCGCTGGCGAGCGCGCCGCGCACCACGCTTTCGGGCAGGCGCACGATGCGACGCTCGGCGTCGTACCCGGCGCCGTGCTGCCGGAAGACCTCGACGGCACGCTCCGAGAGCACCCGTACTCCGGCGCGCTCGAGCACCTGCATCGCTGCGTCAACGAAACGGTCGAGATATGCATCGCCGTGGGGAGTCGGCCGACGGGCCGGCCGCCAGGGCTCGATCGGCAGGCGGCGCAAGGGGAGTCTCTCGGGAATCACATGGGCTCCTCGGGTGGCTGCCGATGCGAGAGCCGGTTGCCCGGACGCAGAAGCGGCGGCGAGGCACAAGCCTGCAACGACGAAGACCATGAGCGCCGCCGCCCGCGCCGCCCGCCTCCGTCAGTTCGCATGTGCCCGTCTCATGCCCGTACCTCCCCCATCGCCGCCTCTCCACGCCGCCGGCCGGCCTACAGATAGCGCTCGACGAGCTCCTTGATGAACGGATTGAGAATGTCGTGCGTGTGGCCGTAGATCGAGCAGTGGCCCATGCCTTCGAAGAGGTGGTACTCGGCGCTTGGAGCGAGGTCTGCCACCTCCAGGCCGTCCTGGGGCACCGCCTGCACGTCCTGGTCGAAGGCGATTACGTGCAGCGGCACCCGGCAGTCGGGCAGCCGGTCGGTCTGGTCGAAGAGCACACACGGCTCCCACTGGGCGATCAGCGACTCCTCGTTGGCCTCCGTCTCGTAGTACGCCAGCAGGCCATCGCGCAGCTTTGGCCACAACTCGCGGTCGCCGAGCACCTGGGCCGGGTAGGACATCGCCGCGTAGTGGGCCACGGCCATCATCCCGTCCAGGCGTCCGCCGGCCTTGCGGAACTCGATCTCGGCCGTCTGGAAGTCCCAGGTCCAGCCGACGCTGCGAGCGCCTGTCCCCATCGCTATCGCGCAGCGCAGCAGCTCCGGGAAGTCGAGGGCGACCTGCTGCACGATGCCGGCGCCGAATGAGAGGCCGACGAGGGCCACCGGAGGGTCACAGACCGCCTCGATCAGCTCGGCGGTGTCGCGCGCGAAGTCCTCCAGCGGCCAAGGCAGAGGCGCGGCGCGGCGCGTCGTGCCGATGCCGCGGTTGTCGAAGGTCGTGTTGCAGAATCCGTCCTTGAAGTAGGGGGTCTGGTAGGTGTCCCAGTCCTCAGCCAGCCCCCCGCCCCCCGAGACCCACACGATGTCCGGTCCTGCGCCGACCTGCTCGTAGTGGATCGTCGCCTGCGAACCCTGGATCGTCGGCACGCTGTCCTCCCGTCTGGGGCGCTTGCACCCACCCCGCCAGTCTCAGAGCGTCGTCGGCGGACGTCAATGGGCAGGATTCCATTATGGAATCGCAGGTTCGGGCGATGTTGGACCGGCGTTCCGGTTCGGCAATGCTACCCTTGACCCGTGCAGGCGCCGGGGTAAGAGTGGCGCGACGCAAGCGGTTTCGCGAAAGGTCGTACATGGCAGTCAACCTCGACGACGTCGATCGCCGCATCATCGCGCTCCTCCAGGAGGACGGGCGCATGTCGGCACGCGGCATCAGCCGTCGTCTGGGCGACATCGGCGACCGCGCCGTGCGCTACCGCATCGATCGCCTGGTGCGCTCGGGAGCCATCTCCGTCATCGCGGTGGTCGACAACGAGCGGATCGGCTACCCGGTGCTCGGTGACGTCATCATCGAGTTGCCGTCCGCGAAAGTGCGCGACGCGTTGACCACCCTAGCCGAAGATGAGCTCGTCTGCTACCTGGGAGCCGACCTCGAGCGCGGCACCATCACTCTCCAGATAGCGGCCCACGACGAGTACGAGTTCCAGGCGTGGGTGAGCTCGCTGGTCAAGAGCGTCGACGGCGCCGCGCTCGTCAAGAGCACGGTCGTGCGACAGGTCGCCAAGGGCTCCGACCAGTGGCCGCCTCCGCGGGGGTAGCTGCAGCGCAGCTGCGGCGTCGCAGCGTAGGATGACGCGGAAGATCAGCGGCGGCCGGCCTTGCGGCCGGCCGCCCTCGACAAGGAGTGACGTCATGGATCTGGACCTCGAGTTCCTGCGTGAGTTGTGCCTCTGCCCCGCCCCGAGCGGCTTCGAAGGGGCGGTGCAAGCCGTGCTGCGCCGGCGGCTCGAGGGAGTCGCCGAGACGCACGGGGACCCCTTGGGGAACCTGTGGGCCGACATCGGCCCCGAGGCGGGCCCACAGGTGCTCGCCGTGGCCCACGCCGATCAGATCGGCATGATCGTGACGCACGTCGACGAGGCCGGCTACCTGCGCATCGACGCGGTCGGCTGGCTCGACCACCAGCTCCTGCCGGGTCACACGGTGCTCGTGCACGGCGCGGACGGTCCGGTGCGCGGCGTGGTCGGCCGCCTGCCGACGCACATCGTGCCGGAGGCGGAGCGCGGCAAGGCGGCGCCGATCAGAGAGCAGTTCGTCGACATCGGCGCCCACGACCGCGCCGAAGCCCTGTCGCGCGTGGCCGTCGGAGACCCGGTGACGTTCGATCAGGGCTTCAGCGAGCTCTCGCCCGGGCGCTTCGCGTCGCTCGCCATCGACAACCGCGCCGGCGTCTACGCCGTCGTCCGCGGCCTCGAGCTCTACGCGAAGGCCGGCGGGAAGGCTCGCCTCACGGCCGTCTCGTCGGCCCACGAAGAGACCACGTATATGGGCGCCAAAGCCCTCGGCCGCCGCCTGCGCCCCGACTGCGTGCTCGTTGTGGACGGCACCTTCACGAGCGACTACCCCGGCGTCGACGCGGTGCGCATCTCCGGGGAAGTCACGCTCGGCGGTGGGCCGGTCCTCGGGCTGGGGACGACCACGAACCGCAGACTGACCTCTCTCGCACAGGAGGTAGCGGCCGAGGAGGGCATCGCCGTGCAGATCATGGCGCACGCAGGCCAAATGCTGACCGATGCGGAGGAGCTCGCCGCCGCCGGCGAAGCCGCATTGCTGGCGCTCTTCATCCCGATGCGCTACGTCCACTCGGCGGCCGAGGTCGCCGACGCCAGCGACATCGAGGCGACGGCGAAGCTCATCGCCGCACTGGCGCGTCGCCTCGGCGGAGTGTTCGAACCCGGCATGTTCGTACCATGATGCCCGGCCCGTGACACCCGCCGCGCGGCGCGGGCTGACCGACCGGTCGACGATCAGCAAGGAGACTCCATGCCATCAGCTCGTTTGACACTCTGGGATGAAGAGGCCTGCCGTCGAGTACACGCGGCCACTCTGGCCGTGCTTG
>Ga0315293_10007328_pt1 | contig 10242 bp, 7 predicted proteins | sample YL17G13_20_MG_FD_203071 | JGI IMG/M metagenome (GOLD analysis project Ga0315293, IMG submission 203071) | Sediment microbial communities from Yellowstone Lake, YNP, Wyoming, USA - YL17G13_20 | ecosystem: Environmental > Aquatic > Freshwater > Lake > Sediment | place: USA: Wyoming | collected... | reverse complement strand
CCCCAAAACATCCCAGTGCGCCACGAGGGCTTATTTTTTGGGGGGCGGATTAAGATGGCCAAATTGGTTATAGACGACATCGTTGAAAATTCGCATTTTGAAGGCGACATACTGGTCGTGCCAGTAATCGAGCATTTCCTGTGAGTAAGGTTCACCTTCAGGATGCTGTGGGGTGTAATGCAACAAAGTTCTGTCGTAATATTCCAGGCCGCCGTGACAGGTTTTGCTCCAACTGCCAAAGACCCACCAGGCAAGAGCTACCCAAGGACCTGCCTTTAGCTCTTCGTAGTAGGCCTCCATAGTCTCGATGGGAGTTGTGTAGGTTAACGGCTCGCAGTCAGAGGTGCCGCCGAGCTGACCACAAACGCCGATATACCACATCATCGCGTTTTTTGCGCCGGCCAATTCTATTGCGCTCATTAAGGCATGAGTATCATTCCAGCATTCTGGCACCCAGGTGTTAGGGTCATGGCTATTTCGGCAGACGCGGACATTGAGGCCCTGGGGGTAGTAGCGGGTCCGCAGCCGCTGCCACTCGCGCGAATGGGCAAGGACTTTCTCACGCGGAATCGACAAATCCGCCGGGTCAAACGGACTCCACTTATGTCCCCAATAGTGATAAACATCCACGCCGATGCACTGGGTGTTCGGCGGCAGCTTTACTCGACCGTGCTTGTCCACATCTTCCTGGCTGGCGGCGTATGCTCCGTTATAGTCCAGAGCCGCGTAGCCAATCATATTATACCAGGCCTTGATGTGCCGAAAGGGCTGCTCGCCATCGACTTGGCGCAAGCGGACGAGACGGTCGAATTCAGAATAGAGCTTTTCGAGGCCTGCCGTGCCGAGGCCGGCTTCACCTTCATCACCGCACTTGACGGCGAGGGTGTTGTTGATGAGCTGCCGGCCTGTCGCCCGGTCACCTTCGGGATTGACCAGAACTTTGTCGCGATTGGCCCAGAGTTTTTCGAGGATGCTTTTGACGTTGTTGTAGGGCCCGCCATCCTTGTTCTGTCGGTCGTAATAGTTGGCCAATATGATTAGCTGCCTGTGGCGAAATGCGCGAAGCATCAGATTGATGATTTCATCGCGATATTCAGCGTGCCTCGGATAGAGCATTATGGCAGTTGACCACCGGCTGGCAATGTCGATACGGCGAACGTTCTCTTTATGAAAATGCTCAAGCGGTGTCCCATCTTGGTGCATCATCAAATTGTATTCAAATAGATACGGCAGGATACCTATCCCTTCCTGGGGACCAAAGGTGCGAATGGGCACATAAGAGTAGCTTACAACATCACCCTGCACAAAACCAGCCTTTGGGGCAATTGTGGATGATTCACAACCAGTGACGCCGGCAAAAGCGAAGATAACAATCCACCGCAGGTAACCAGTTAGCTTCAGCAATTTCTGTCTTTCCTCCACAGCGTTTATCTTTAGCGTCCAGCGGACAGCCCGATGTATCGGGGTCACTAAACGGTAACCGCGGGATTAATCCCACTTATGTTTTCCAAGAGACTTGAGAATCTTTTCGGCACAATCCAGAGCCGCTAACCCCTCCTCGGCGCTGACAAGAGGGGCGAAGGTTCTATCTGTAACTGCCCGCAGAAAGGCCTCCTGCTCCAAACGGATAGGTTCCTTATCATCTATTTTGAGCTGCTCGATATGTAACAAACCCGGCCAGTTTACCGATGTAGCGTCAAAATCGCCCTTACCCCTATGCTCTTTTATCCAGTTGACGACATCGATATTCGGGTCGCGCTTAATGAAGATGGCGTTTTTGTTAAGATAATCTACGCTTAAATATCCCTGCCGGCTGAACACTCTGACCTTTCGTTCGGTCTTCAGTGCTAATCTGGAGGCGGTGATATTGGCGATGCAGCCATTCTCAAAAATAATCCTGGCATTGCATATATCCTCTTTGTCGTCAACGACGCCGAGACCTACTGCGTCAACCTTCTTAACTTTGCTTGCCGCCAGAGACAGAATAATATCGATATCATGAATCATTACATCCAGCACAACACCGACATCGGTCGAGCGGAATGGATATGGACTTATGCGGTTGGCCTCGATAAATTTCGGCTCGATGTTGAGCCGTTTCATCGCCACAACCACAGGGTTGCACCGCTCAGAATGCCCTACCGCCACGACGCTTTTGCTTTTCCTTGCGAGCTCTACAATCTTTTTCCCCTCTTGAGCGCTTGCCGCGAGAGGTTTTTCAATCAGAACAGCGATATTTTTCTCGATAAAGATTTTAGCCAGCTCCAGATGTGTTACCGTGGGAGTTGCTATTGTTACAGCATCGACCGCCTCTATGATATCAGCGTATGATGTTGCAGCCTGACAATTGAACTCCTCAGCGAGACGCTGTGCCTTTTCGCCAATTATATCGACTATGGCAACAAGCTGGCTTTGGGGCAACTGGCTATAGACCTTGGCATGAATCGCGCCCATCTTGCCGGCGCCAACAACCGCAGTGCGTATCTTAGTTTGTCCTTCGTAGTTCATAGTTCACGTAAGTGGAAGCAAATTAAAAATCAAAATGTAAAATGCAAAATTGAGGAAGTCCACAATTTTGATATTTGATTTTTGATATTTGCATTACTTTTATATGTGCTTTCTGAATGTCTCCATGTATCTGCCGAATTGATGCTGACTGCTTTTGGTTATCGCATCAATCATCGCCCTGATATTTTCATCGAGATTGTCTGTCTGCGCCAGGGCTTTTGCATTCTCCAGCAATGTGCCGCGCTGTCGATAAAGCTTTCTATATGCCTCGAAGATACGCTGCTGCTGCTCGTCAGTAAGACCGGCGCGCTGCAAACCTCGTTTATTAACGCCCCGAATCCTTGGCGGATAATGTCCGCTGACAATGAGAAACGGCGGGATATCCCTGTTAATACCGGCAAATCCTGCAGCGTATGACCACTTACCCATAGTGACAAACTGATGCAGTCCGACAAGCCCGCTAATCCAGACTCCCGTCTCTACCCTGCAATGTCCGCCTATGTGCACACAATTACTCATAACAATTTTATCTTCAAGCAGGCAATCGTGCCCGACGTGGGAACTAACCATAATGAGATTTTCATTTCCTATTCTGGTCTGCTCTTCTGGATGCATACTCGGATGGATTGTCACGTATTCACGGAAGGTATTGCCGTCACCTATTACAAGCCCGCCGATTTTGGTATTCGGCGATAAGGAGAGCACCTGCGGCCTGCACCCAATCACACAATTAGGGAAAAATTGGTTGTTCTTGCCAATCTTGATATTTCCATCAATAACCACATTAGCATAGATGATACTGCCGGAGTCGATGGAAACACCATCTCCAATAACGCAATTAGGCCCAATTATAACATCTGTGGCCAAGTTCGCATTTTTACTAATTACTGCACTGGGATGTCCGGTAGCCATTCTAACCCTTCTACCCCGCACCAATTGACCGCTCGATGAGATATACGACCACAATCCCTGGTAACAATCACACTCAATCTGACAATTAGGGCGGGGCTAAATATCCGGTCGTATAAGTGCCTGGTCGTCAACAAGCATAAATCTGATTTGAGCTTCAGCGACCACCCTTTCGCCGACCATTGCTTTGCACCGGCACTGTGCTGTTTTTTTGCCGACCCTGGCCGCCTCAGCGGTAAGGATAAGCTGGTCGCCGGGCACAACGGCCCTGCGAAGTTTTACATCATCCATACTTAATAGCACTGCCAGCTTACCGGTATGCTCCAATCTCTGAGCGAACAATAGCCCCGACACCTGCGCCATCGCCTCGACTACAAGAACGCCAGGCATAATAGGCATACCGGGGAAATGTCCCTGAAAGAAATGCTCATTAAAGGTAACATTCTTTATTCCCTTTATCCGCGTATCACCTTCAATCTCGATTATTCTATCGACCAGCAAAAATGGATAACGGTGAGGTAAAATCTTGGCAATCTGGCGAATATCGAGTATCGCATCCGTGCCGAATTTGCGGATACGCTCCTCCTGCTGAGCCGCTTCATATAACCTTCTGGCGAGCTCTTGATTGAGCGAGTGGCCGCTTTTATAGGCGACAATCCTGCCTTTGACAGGCCGACCCACCAGCGCAAGGTCGCCAATTAAATCGACAATCTTATGCCTGACACACTCGTTTGGAAACCTGAAGCTGTTTTTAATGGGTCCATCCGAATTTATAACAAGGATGTCACGTGGGCTTAGGTGCGTGCCTATTCCACGTGCCTGGAATTGTTTAGCCTCAGCTTCCAAGAGAAACGTTCGGGCCGGTGCAAGCTGCTTTTCAAAACTCTCGCTGGTCACCTGACAGCTAAAAATCTGCCTGCCGATACCGGTGTGCCCGCCGTAATCTAAATCATAAGTGATACTCAAACCATCCTCAGAGTATGGCAAGGCATATATCGCAGTGTCACCGGCGGTAATACTTATAGGCTCTCTAATAACAATTTCTTTTCGCTTAACATCCTGCTCAACCGACCCGGCAGCTTTTAGGATTTTGAAATACTCGGCGCTGCTGCAATCCGGAGCCGGCATCTCAGGGCCATCAACCTCTATAAACACATTATCAATCTCCATTGCGCTCAATGCTGCCATACAATGCTCGATGGTTTCTATGCTGACAGGACCCCTCCTTATCGTGGTGCGTCGGCTGCGTTCTGCAAGACTCGGTGCAACGGCACTAATACGCACAGGCTCGGTGGCATCGATTCGCACAAAAACTATCCCGGCATCGGCAGGAGCAGGGCGAAAAACAACTTTTGCATCCTTGCCGCCGAACATACCTTTGCCGGTAATCTTGCCTTCATTTTTTATCGTCTTTTGCAGCCTCAAGTTTTTCGAGCCTCTTTGTTAGCTGTTTTAATTGCTCAGCAATTTTTGGCAATCGCCTTGTCAAGCTGATTATTCGCCACGCCTGTTTTCTTTCAATCGCCGGCGACCCAAACAATTGTTTACCGGCGGGAGTATCGCTGCCAACGCCGGATTGAGCGGCGACCATAACGCCGTCTTTTAACTCAATATTATCTGCCAGGCCAACCTGCCCACCGAGCACAACACCATCACCTATCTTGCAACTGCCTGAAATACCGACCTGTGCTACTATCAGGCAGCATTTGCCGATGATGACGTTATGCGCAATTTGCACAAGGTTGTCTATCTTTGTGCCAGCCCCGATTACCGTATTTCCGAATTTGGCTCTGTCAACGCAGCAGTTAGCCCCTATCTCGACAAAGTCCTCGATTACCACTCCGCCGTTATGCGGAATCAGTTTGTGGCTGCCATTTATAAAAACATAGCCGAAGCCGGTTGAGCCAATTGTGGTGTTCGCCTGAATAATACAATTGTTGCCGATAGAGCAGTTATGATAAATGACGACATTGCTATCGAGTCGGCAGCTTTTACCAACAGTCGAATTCTGGCCGATTTTGCAGCCACTGCCAATAACTGTGTTTTCACCAATTTCGACCGCATCCTCAATAACCACGCCTGCGCCGATGGCAGCAGTCTTGTCTATCCTGACATTGTGCCCGATTTTAGCGCTCGGGTCAATACCCTGCGCCGGCGGTTTCAATTTGAGTGCAAAGATATTCAAAGCCTGTATTAACGCCGCATTCACATCTTTAACAATCAACTGCGGCCTATCAAAACCCTCGACCTGCTTATCAACAATAACCGCAGCCGCACACGACTTCTTGAGGGCTGCTATATGTTTATTATCTGCAGCAAATGTAATATCGCTTTGGCCGGCAGCCTCGACCGGCCTGACAGCAGTTATCTGCCTCTCAAGCCCTTCGGCGCAACCGGCTAACCTCGCGTCAAGCCGCTCAGCTAATTGTGCAACCGTCAATCCCATCGCAAGACAATGCAAATATCAAAAAGCAAATATCAAAATTAAGGACTTCCACAATTTTGATTTTTACATTTTAATTTTTGATTTTTAATACACCTAATCTGACGCTTTGCCCTACTTTAGCTCTTCTTTGGCATCCAGGCGGGCTACTACCTCGCTGGTAAGGTCTAAACAGCCAGCAGTATACAGCACCTTATGGGTAGAGAGAGTCATCATAAGCTCATCAGCACTCTCCACAGGAAACTCCGGCTCGTCCGCCTCCAGCACCAGGTCAAGCCCTTTTTGCTTGGCCAGCTCAGTGGTTATCTGCAGGATTTGGCTATAAAGCTCTTCCATCCAGCGTTGGTCCTTCGCAGACCTCTCTTGATTGATTACCTGCTGTTGCACGTCAAGGTTGGCCCGCTTTGCCAGCAGCTCTTTATACTGCGCCAGATAATCGACGCTACCCCGCTTAAGGGTTTTCAGACCGGCTTCCTGAGCCTCAATCTCTTTAGAAAGCTTCTCCATCTCTGCTCTCACTTTGGTCTGTTCAGTCATAACGTCAGCACGGTATTTGCCATTTCTCTTGGAGTCACGAAAGACCTTCCTGACACTTACAACACCTGTTTTTGAAGAGGGTTTATCGGTTTTCGGCTGGGCCTGGCTATCTATCCCTGGCGGATAACCTACCAGCAGAACCGCCGCACTTACCAAACAACCCAAAATAATCGTCCTAATTTTCATAGTTAAATCCTTTCCTGAACTTTGCACATTACAACGACCCGTGGCACGGCCATCTTGGCCGTGTCTTCACGGGCTGGAAGCCCGTGCTACCAAATTCGGGGGTTGCGGTCTTAAAACCGCCCGCCAATAGAGAAACTAAAAATCTGCGTCTCGTCATCTTCACCTTTCATAAACGGCGTGGCAAGCTCAAACCTCATCGGCACAGGTCCGAACCACTGCGGGAGAAGTATCTGTATGCCTGTCCCCATCGCAGCACGGTAGCCACCGGTATCTATCATGCCGCTATCAACAAAAAATAACGCCGAAAAATTCTCGCCTACCAAAGGCATAATTACTTCAGCATTGGCCAGAAATATCCACTCACTGCCTATCGGGTCCTTTCGCTGCGGATTAGGAACGTTAGTCTGCAGACCTCTTGTACTGACACCCCTATAATCAAAACCGCGGATGCCGTAAGTGCCGCTGCCGCCTGCGTAGAACTTTTCAAAAGGCGGCGCATCACCTACCGCGGTAGCACTGTGGAGCTTTGCAGCCAGAACAGTCTTGCGTCCCAGCAAATCCTCATAAAGCGTCTGATACCGTACATAAACGCCCTTTAATATGCCAAAATTTTGTTCGCCTGCAGCCTGCTCATAGCTGGTATCAAAGCTGTAACCCCTGCTTGGTGTGAACCTATCATCGGTCATATTTCTGCCGACACCAAACCGCACTCCGGTAAGAAAATTGCCGCCTTCCACGTCCCGGATTTCTTTAGGTGCGTCATAATCTATACCGGCGACATCAACATTCTCAACTCGAAAGGAAAGGCTTTTCCGCCAGCGGTTTTTGAGCCGCTGCTCAAACCCTACATAAGAACGGAGGCGTCCCTCATCGTAGCTTTCCCTGCCTCTTTCGTAACTTGAGCCAACTACATCCAAAGACGTGGGTTTATCCCGAAAGTATGGCTCGGTGAACGCAATCGAATACTCGCTGACCTCTGTGCCCGGCTCCAGCGCTATTCTTAAGGTCTGGCCCGCACCCTTAAAGGCCTTCATTGTGATAAAGTCACCGAAACTCTTGGGCCAATCCTTTATGTCAAAATTGCGCTGCTCAAAAATCAACCGACCTATCACGCCGGCGTCACTGCCGATTGCGACACCCGGGCTCCACATTCCGGTCAGGCCTTCTTTTATGTCAACTCTGACATCTTTGCGGTCCGTTGCCCCATCGGCGGGGCTGACAGGCGCGATGATTGTCTGCTCAGCCAGCAGCATTCTTTGCACATCCCTTTCCAGCATGCCGCCGCCTTCTTTTGGTGCTATATGTGCATTATACAATTGGCCCGGCGTAAAATCATATTCATCTAATATCCTTCGGACAACCTTATCGTGCGTAGCCTCATTGCCGCTTATGTCAATTTGCCCTATCCGAAATTGGTTACCCTCAGTGATGCTATACTCCACATCGACAACATTTGAACCGGTCGGCTGTGAGCTGGTTTGTTCAAACCCGCCTTCGGCGGGTGCAAATACTACACGCTGCTCGACGTCCGCATCGACAAAACCATTCTCACTGTAAAGCTTAAGAATCGCCGTGGCATACGCATCTACACTTTTCTGTCGATAAACTTGGCCCGGCTCAAGCTTCAGGCCCGCTCGCAGCCCCTCCAGCCTGGCCTGGTCATAAAACTTATTGCCGGTGACAATAATTCGCCTGATTTTGTAAACAGGTCCCTCCTCAATTATAAAGGTAATATGGCTTTGGCCCTCGGCGCGAATACTGTGATTGAGAAAGCCCCTCTGAAAATAAATGTCCCGCAGTCTCTCTACGTCAGCGGCAATTTTCTCCTCGGTATAGAAACTGGGTCGAATAAACCACTCGCGAGTCCCCGTTTTTATCACCTTTTTGAGGTCGGCGGTTTTTATGGCCGAATTGCCCTTGAACCGAATCGACTTAATCCGTATCCTCGGCCCTTCATCGATTGTGTAAATAACTTTGCCTTGCGATAAACTATCGCTGTCCAGCATCACACGGGCGTGAGGAAAACCTTTTTGGCGATAAAATTCAGATATAGTGCCTCGGCCTGATTCGGCTAAAATCGGGTCCAGATAATCGCCTACCTTGAAGTCGAGTTTTTTGCGAAGGGTATTATTCTTGAAGCTGCGATTGTCGATAAATTCAATCGACTTCACAACCCGCTTATCGCCGGAATCAACCATTGGCTTAACAGCAGGTTTTTGTTTTGTCCCGATGGTTATTGGCGCACAGCCAGAACCTGCTAAAAAAGTAAAAAGTAAAAAGTAAATAGGTAAAAATAACCAGATAAAACAATCTGTTTTCAGTTTTTTATTTTTCACTTTTGCCTTTCTGCTATTCACTTTTTAACCACAGATTCCACGGATAAACACAGAATAAAAATCAGTGAAATCTGTGTAATCCGTGGTTAAGAAATTTCTAAAACGGCACCATCCCGGAGGCCGGCTCACCTACCTCAGAACGGTTCTCGAACCGCGTAATTTTTTCCCTGAAGGTCAGCTCCACAGTTGCGGTAGGGCCATTACGCTGCTTGGCTATTATAAGCTCGGCGCGACTTGTCGGCTCGTAACCTTCGTCACTGTGATGATAATAATCCTCACGATGCAGCAATATCACCACATCGGCATCCTGCTCAATTGCGCCGCTTTCTCGCAGGTCGCTCATTCGAGGCCGATGGTCTTCTCGACCTTCCGAAGCCCGATTCAACTGACTTAACACCACAACAGGGATATTCAACTCCCTGGCCAGAGCCTTAATATAACGAGAGATTTCGGTTATTTCCTGCTGACGGGATTCTATCCTGCGGTCACCTATGCTCATCAATTGCAAATAATCCACAATCACGCACTGGATTCTGTGCATACTCTTCAGTCTCCTTGCCTTGGCGCGAAGCTCCAGCGGCGTCAGCGTAGAGGTATCATCGATATAAATCGGTGCTTTAGCCAGCTCGTCACAGGCATCGGCCAGCATCCTGTAATCCTCTTCGGCAAGCAAGCCCTTGCGGACCTTCTGGCTGTCAATCTGGCTGACACTGCACAAAAATCTCTCGGCTATCTGCTGCCTGCCCATCTCTAGCGAAAATATCGCAACCGGAATCTTTTCGACGGCCGCTATATGCTCTGCGATATTCAATGCTAAGGAGGTCTTTCCCATACTGGGTCTGCCGGCAACAATTATCATCTCACCATCTTGAAGCCCGCAGGTCCAATCGTCTAACTGATAATAGCCGGTAGCCAATCCCGTAACGAGACTCCCCGTTCGCTTCTGAATAAGCTCAAACGAGTGCTTCACCATGTCCATTATAGCGATAGGTTCGCCGGTAATGCTTTTGTCCGTGACGGCGAATATCTTGCGTTCCGCCTCATCAAGCAATCGCGCCACATCCCCCTGACCCCCGACCCCTGACCCCTGACCCCCGTATGCGTCATCGAGGATTTCGCCGGCAGCGGCAATAAGCTCTCGCAGCAGCATCTTTTCTTTGACGATTTTTGCGTAGTAGCCGACATTAGCTGAAGATGGCACCGACTCCAAAATTTTTGCGATATATTCTACTCCGCCCACCTCTTGCAATTGCCCGCGTTTTTCAAGCTCATCTCGAAGCAACACCGCGTCTAACCCCTGACCCCCCACCCCAGAACCCAGAA
>Ga0315293_10007325_pt1 | contig 10247 bp, 7 predicted proteins | sample YL17G13_20_MG_FD_203071 | JGI IMG/M metagenome (GOLD analysis project Ga0315293, IMG submission 203071) | Sediment microbial communities from Yellowstone Lake, YNP, Wyoming, USA - YL17G13_20 | ecosystem: Environmental > Aquatic > Freshwater > Lake > Sediment | place: USA: Wyoming | collected... | reverse complement strand
GGATGATTATCGAAACTCTCGGCATAAGCAACGAGCAACTGCAGCAGATACGCCTGAGCTTGGATGACCAGGTTCGAGAGAAATCCAGGATTTTGGGGCTTGATTTGCCAAATCCGGTAGCGGATTACTGTGGGATTATTGGCAGCGTTGTCGGTCGATTGGCACAGGACAACACAAAATTGTCGCGTGAAAATCTGCATTTACAGGCCGCTTCAAGTCATCTCGATTTTATAACAGATTTCCTGCTGAGTGTTAATGCAGATAGCTCCGCGATGGATATCGCACAGAACTTTGCGATTCGATGGCAAAGGTCTTATCAGACAGGCACAATTTGTCTGTATTTGGCTCCGCCGACCAGCTCTCAAACAACTCAAGCTGTCGTTGTTGAAAGGTTGGCGCAAAGCAGGATTGTTTCCGTAGATATTCCCGATGGGACGGAGGCTGTCCCGAAGACTTTAAGGGAGGGCTTTGCCGTTCTGGATGCTCGTGGTTATGTCGGCTGGCTAATTGAGGCGTTGGATGTCGAATTTGATGTGGGCCGAACCAAATTGGCACCTTTGCTTTCGAGCGGGAAGGTGGTCGGCGTAATTGTATTTGAGCTGCATTGGCCGGCGGATGTGGAGCTTTTCGAAGAGAGGTTAAAAGAATCAGTTTCGGTTGGAGGTAGTGTTTTGGATATTGCTATTGCCTGGGAAAAGCAGGAGAAGTTTGCCGAGCAGTTTGTTGAGCTTATTTGCAGGCCACAAGATTCGCGAGAACGAATCGCGGTAACGGATAGCTCCCTTAGCGCTCTGGCCGAGATAGCAGCCGGGGCAGCGCACGAGCTGAATAACCCATTGGCGGTGATATCCGGCCGGGCGCAATTACTTGCAGGAGCGGAGACAGACCAGCAGAAAAAGGAAATCCTCGAACAGATACAGAGAAATGCCAAGGAAGCGTCTGCGATAATAGAGGACTTAATGGGTTTTGCCGAGCCGAAACAATCCAGACGGGTACAGATGGATGTCAGACAGATTCTTGATGAGGCTATCGAACTGACCAGGCAAAAAACTGGTGCAGAACATATCAACGTGCAGGTTAAAATTGGCCGGGACGTAAAGGAAGTTTTTGTAGATTCCGGGCAAATGGTGTCGGCAATAGCAAATGTTATCACCAATGCAGTTGAGTCTTATACCGACCAGTTGGGGCCAATAGAGCTTTCTGCCCAGGTGAGCGGTAACTTTGTCAAATTACAGGTCAAAGACCTCGGCTGCGGAATGGACGCTGTTACGCTTCGCAAAGCGACTCAACCATTTTTCTCGAGCCAGCCGGCAGGGCGAAAACGCGGAATGGGGCTTGCTTACACGGCCAGATTCGTGCAATTAAATGATGGTCTGCTGAATATCGAAAGCCAACCAGGCAAGGGAACAACGGTAACAATCTACTTGCCTCGCAAATAGCTTTTTACGGAGCCTGCTGTTCGTGCAACCAACTGCTGGTCTGTCACACATCAAATTATCCCGCACGATGTCTTGGCGGATTCTGAGGCGAGGACAAAGAATCCCTCTTTGTTATTAAGGCACTATGTTTTTAGCTTGCTTTGGTGCCGGTTCACAGCGGCTTAAGTAATATACTGCGAACCACAATTTTCATCGGTCCGAACTCCGCCCCGGGGTGGACCTGAAAACCAATCTTACCGGAATCGGTCGTGTTGTCGTGCACATCTGCCACCTGCCGGTCGTTGAGCCAAATCTGAATGTGGTCGCCTTCCGCACGAACCTCCATCGTGTTCCAGCCGTCACGGTTCACCAGCGTCTTATCCTTGTTCATCGCAAGAAACATCTTGCCGGGACAATAGAGCGTGCCGGAATAACATTCAGGGTCTTTGTATTCGAGGATGTCAGCCTGGTATGCCTTGTCGGGCGATTGATAGCGGAACCATACACCGCTGTTGCAGGGCCACTCCACCCGATAAGTAACCTTCAGCAAAAAATCCTTATACGAATCTTTCGTGAAGAGGTCCCCGGGGGCATTATTTTCGCCCTGCGTTCCCACAAGGACGCCGTCTTCCACAACCCATCTGGCAGCGCCGCTCGCCTCCCAGCCGGCAAGGTTCTCGCCATTAAATAGTTTCAAGAAACCATCTTTAGTCCCGGTTGCACTTTTCTTGCCAGAAATTTCCTTCGCACAACCAGCGGCCAATACCAAAGCCGCCGCACATCCAATAATAAAAAATCTGCGCACCATATTTTTCTCCTTCAAAATTATGTAAAACCAAACCAACGCTTAACAAATACGACAATAATTTAATCCTGCCATATATCTGCGATTCTGGCTTTGACATCCGGCATTGCCGGAAGCGGCGCACTGGGGGTCGGCTCATACCAGAACGTAGCGGACGACCAGTCATCCTGTGTCTCAGCTAAGCCCTGCTTCCAGGAAATCTGCTGGATTGTGATGCGGCACTCTTTTTGCCAGGTAATCGGGTCCGGCAGATGCCAGCGATACATCGACACAAAGTTCTTATCATTCAAATTGCAGCCATTATAGAAGAACGGGGTCTGCTGTATCCCATAAGACAGGCCCACATAATCCTCGCTTCCCGTGCCGCAAATAGTCGGAAATTCCGTGTCGCCATCCATATAAACTTTTATTTCCCCTTCGCCCCACCACTGGTCAGGGTGGGTGTTGCGTATGCCGATAACCGCACCAATGTATCGGCCTTTATTTTTCCTCTGCGGCAGCAGGGCAAAATCCTGCTTTAATGTTGTCGGATTTTCCCTTTGGAATAATATGTGCAGCCGACCGACGTCACGCGGATGCCTGTCGCCCGTCGTGTAATCAATCTGATAAAACAAAGGGACATCTTTTTGCCCTTCATTTGTCAGCGTAATCTTCACACGTTTGGTAAATGGCATTGGCAGCCAGATATTCATACCGGCATTTTTGCCGAGCGAATGCACCGCCGAATGATACGCCATCACCTTTCCGTGTGCAAAGCCCATAAAATCGCCAATCGGACATTCGATGCTCGGATGCTCCTGCCCATCCCACCAGGCACGTATTACAAGGCTGCGCAAATTGGCTGGATTATTCTCGGTAGTCATCCAGATATGTCGAATCGTCCCCGGCCCTTTAATGTCACAAAGCTGCACATCCTTGCCGGCTTTTAATGTTATCGCTGGTGCCCCTTTTCGCCCCACGCCAAGATTACTCGCTGCCTTGCCGCCCTCGCCTGGTGCGCCGGTGGGATTTTCAAACGAAATCGAGCGTGAAACAAGCCCAGTATCCAACAGATACGGCTGCGCTACAATCCGCCCTTGCCGGCCTACACACCGGCAGGACACGCAACCGAACATCAAGGCAAAAAGTATGACAAATCTTAAATTTGTCCTGTGGACTCCTAACGGAGAAATCCGAAATCTGAAATGTGAAATCTGAAATGTGAAATCCCTTCCAGCCATAGCGACTCCTTTCACCAATACAATTTGTTTCTCGAATAGTTTTTGTCTCATAAAATCCTCTGGGCAGTTTACCTTAATATCAGATGGGCGTCAAGATATGATTATGCAAGCAGTAATACTATAAAATCTTGCTTTCCAATCACCAATTTTTTATTGTGTAGCAAAAGATGCTATTCACAAGGATAATTCTTGTTTTCGAGCAATCCGACATCACTAAAAATGAAAAGGATAATCTCAGTATCGCGAAGGACTGATATACCGGCCTTTTACGGCGAGTGGTTTATGAGCCGACTTAAGGAGGGCTTCGCCGGAGTGGTCCATCCTTTCGGCGGACAAAAATACATCGTGTCGCTAAAGCCTGAGGATGTTACCTGCTTTGTATTCTGGTCGAAAAATTTTACGCCATTTCTTGATAATCTTAAAATCATTGAGAACTTAGGACACAAATTCTATTTTAACTATACCGTTACCGGCCTGCCGGGCATCTTTGAAGCTAACGTCCAAAAACAGGCTGCAATCGAGACTCTAAAGCAGCTTAGCAAAATGTATTCGCCGAGGCATATAAACTGGCGGTTCGACCCAATCATTATCTCTAATATCTGCGACCGTGAGTTCTGGCTAAAGGCCTTTGAAGACCTCGCCTCGCAATTTGCCGGTGTTGTTGAACGCTGCTACTTTAGCTTCGTAACGGAATATAATAAGGTAAAGCGAAACTTTGAAGAATTGCAAAAAACAAAAGGCGTAATCGTTACCGATTGCAGCAGTGATTTTAAGATTGAATTAGCAAACGAGCTGGCAGAGATTGCCCATCGCTATGGCATCAAGATGTTCTCCTGTTGTGGCGACTACTTGGTTGGCGAAAAAATCAAAAAAGCCCACTGCATCGATGGCAGTATTATCGAAAGTTTATTTTTCCCACAAGGCCTACTCTACAACGAAAAACCCACAAGAAGCGAGTGCGGCTGCACCGAAAGTATCGACATTGGTGCCTACGACACCTGCCCGCACGGCTGCGTCTATTGCTACGCAAACTCAAACAAACCCACCGCCTACCAGGCTTTCAAAAACCAAGACAAAAATAGTGCCTTTTTAGGCTATTCCAAATCTCAATCAGACCGGTTTCTCGCAGAAGTTCAAAACGTTAAAACGGAAAATGACCTTCTTTTCTAAAAAGGCTAAGCGGAGCCAGCAGCTAATCCGAGGACCAACTGTTCCATTGCGACTTGTGCTTTTGATTGGCCGGTTTTTATTGCGTGGTCAATTTCGGCGAGCTTCTGCAAATACCGGCCGATTTGCTTTAAGGACAACTTGTGAACCTGCGTGAAAAAATCCTCCCTGTTACTCCACACCCGAACTTTATTGGCGATTTGGTCGGTACCCAAGCCTTTTTGCAATAAAACCTTTGCGTTAAAAAGCCTTCTAAAATGAAACGCAAACGCCCCGACAACGGTATATTCGGTGCTTCTATCTTCCGCGAACATACTGCGCAGCCGCTCGATGGCTTTGCTTATGTCGCCACTTGTAATCGCATCAATCACAGCAAAGGCATTGAACAGGCGATTATGGCCAATCAATAACTCCACGTGGTTTTCCGTTATGACCTTTTCCTTATCGGCAAAGGTGGCCAGCTTATCAACCTCACTATACAATCGCCCCAGCTCATCGCCGGCTAATTCAACTAAAAGCTCAGCCGCTCCTTTTTCAAATTCTTTACCGTATGCCTCCTTAGCATATTGACGCACGCGCTGCGGAAGCTGCCACGGTTTGGGCTGCTCTACAGGAATCAATTCCCCCACCTTTGATAGAAGTTTAGCCAGCTTTGTCTGGGCAGACCAACTGCTTACAGTTAGAACCAACACGCCGCTTGGCGAGGGATTCTCAAAATACCTCTCAAGAAGCTGGCGATTCGCAGAGATAAAATCATCTGCTCCTCTTATCACAACTACTCGCCTGTCGGTCAAAAACGGCAGTGTTCGCAGCTCATCGAGCACCTGTGAAATTGTTACCGTATCCGCATCGGCATCAAAAAGTGAAACCATCCGCTGCGCCGGCTCGACAAGCTTATCTAAAAGCTCTCTATACTCCATATCGACAAGCGACCGTTCTTTGCCGGCAATTACGTAAATTGGCCAGTTGCGTTTCTTTGACTTGATATCGCTTCCAGACATTTCTGATGACCGTCCAGCAAAAGATGAACTATGAACCACAATAAGTCGGGGGACTATTTTGATTCTGCTTTTGAATCTTGCGCTTCAGTCGGCTCTTCTAAGTCTTCGGCAGCTATCTTTTCAGCAGCAACCAGCTTATCATCTGATTTCAGCTTGATTAACCGAACGCCCTGGGTGTTTCGCCCAATCGAACGAATCTCGCCCAGGCCGGTGCGAATGACCATCCCTTTGGCGGTTATCAGCATCAAATCGTCCTTGCTCTGAACGGCCTTAAGCGAGACCACCTTGCCGTTTCGCTCGGAAGTCTTTATGTTTTTCAGCCCTATTCCGCCCCGGCTTTGCGAGCGGTAACTGTCGAAGCCGGTCCGTTTACCGTATCCATTTTCACACACCGTCAATAGCGCCGCCTTTTCCTCAATAATCACCATACCAACCACAGCGTCTCCCGGCCGCAGCTTAATTCCCTTCACGCCCCGCGACGCGCGGCCCATCGAACGAACCTGCTTTTCTTCAAATCGTATCGTCATACCATCTCGTGTGCCCAGCAAAATTTGGTCTTTGCCTGTCGTCAGCGATACTCCAATCAAATCATCATTCGGGTCGAGATTGATGGCAATAACGCCGGTTGAACGCGGATTACTATATGCAGATAGGCGGGTCTTCTTTACAAGACCATTTTTCGTCGCCATAACGAGCTGCTGCTCCTCACCCTCGGCAGATTCCTGGTCAAACTTACTCACGTTGATTACCGATGCTATTTTCTGGTCGCCGAGATTAAGCAGATTGACGATATTTCTGCCCTTACTCTGCCTGGACATACTGGGCACATCATAGACCCTGAGCCAATAGCATCTGCCGCGATTGGTAAAAATAAGCAAATAATCGTGCGTGGAAGCAACAAACAGATGCTCGATAAAATCTCCTTCCTTTGTGTCCGAGCCAATCACTCCGATGCCGCCTCTTGCCTGCCTGCGGTACGTATCAATCGGCATCCGCTTGACGTATCCATCGTGACTTACCGTTACGATAACTTCTTCTTCGGCAATCAAATCCTCAACATCGAGCTGCTCGGCTCTGGCGATGATTTTTGTCCGCCTCTCGTCACCGTATTTTTCTTTTATTTCGTAAATGTCTTCCCGAATCACATCCAGCAGATCACTCTCGCTGGCAAGTATCGCCTCGTAACCTTCTATCTGCTCGGTAACTTCCGAGTATTCCTTGGCGAGCTTTTCCATTTCCAGCCCCGTCAGTCTCTGCAACTGCATCGATAGAATTGCATCGGCCTGCGGGCCGGTCAGGTAATGCTTGGATTTGCTTTTCTCTTTAACAAACTCCTTCGGCAAAAGCTTTCGCAATACGGCGGATTCAGGCAGCCGCAGCGGCTTTTGCATCAAATTCCACTTCGCCGCCGGAGCATCGGGCGACTTCTTTATAATCTCGATAATCTCATCAATGTCACTGACTGCAAGGATAAGGCCTTCAAGAATATGTGTGCGGTTTCTGCACTTTTTCAACAGAAACGTGATTCGCCTGCGAATGACCGTCTTGCGGTGCTCTATGAAGCAATCGAGCATCTGCCGGATATTTAGTATTTCAGGCCGATTATTAACTAACGCGATATTAGCGATAGCAAACGTCGTCTGCAGCGAAGTATAACGATAGAGCTTATTGAGCGCAATCTCCGCATCGGCATCCTTCTTTAGCTCTACCACAATCCGCAGGCCGTGCCTGTCCGATTCATCCCGCACATCCGCAATCTCCGCAATCGTGTCATTATTGACACACTCGGCTATCTTGGAAACAATCGCAGATTTGATAACCATATAGGGAATCTCGGTTACTACAATGCGGGTTCTGCCTTTCTTTGCTTCCTCAATTTCAGCTTCGCCCCTGACCGTTAGATGTCCCTTGCCTGTAGTGTAGGCATCGAGAATGCCCTTTCTGCCGCAGATGTTGCCGCCTGTCGGAAAGTCCGGGCCAGGCAAAACTTTCATAATGTCCTTGAAGCCGCAGTTTGGGTCATCAATGACCATCAAAAGCGCATCACATATCTCACCGATGTTGTGAGGCGGAATGTTTGTGGCCATTCCAACGGCAATCCCTGTCGAACCATTAACCAATAAATTCGGAAATTTGGACGGCAGGACCGTCGGCTCCGTCCGCGTCTCATCGTAGTTTGGCACAAAATCAACGGTGTCATACTCAAGGTCTTCGAGCATATCCGTAGCCGGTGCAGCCAGTCTTGCCTCGGTATATCTCATTGCCGCCGGCGGGTCGGCATCGATGCTGCCGAAATTGCCCTGCGGGTCAATTAACAAATACCTCATATTCCAGTCCTGGCCCATCCGCACCAGCGTCCCGTATGTCGCCTGGTCGCCGTGCGGATGGTAATTGCCGCTGGTATCGCCGACAATCTTTGCGCACTTGCGGTGCCTGCTTCGCGGCCCAAGGCCCAAATCGTTCATCGCAACAAGTATCCGCCGCTGCGATGGCTTCAGGCCATCCCGGACATCCGGCAGCGCCCTCGCAACAATCACGCTCATCGCGTAGTTAAGATACGAATTCTTAAGCTCATCGAGGATACGTATATCCTCGATTCGCTCTTGCGGCCCTACAATTTCTTCCATAATCTTTTGTCCATACTGAAAGTAAGTGTATCTAACAAAAGGACTTATTGTCATTCCTGCGAAGGCAGGAATCCAGTAAAAGAAATGGATTCCGTGTCAAGCACGGAATGACAACGGTAAAAGACTCTTTTTGTTAGAATTCTTAAAATTTTGTATGCAAATAGATTAACCTCGGGCAGACAAAAAGTCAATAAATAGAGGATATTAATTGATGGCTAAAACTAAGAAAAAATTAGCCACAAAGCCACAAAGAAAATCGCATATCCGGTGCCGTCTGACGGAATGAAAGTTAAAAAATATAAGTGAGTTTTAGTGTCTTGATTCCTTGGTGGCAAAGAATAAAAAAAGGCCGTAGGTCCCGATTAAATCGGCCCTCACAGCCTTTCTTCTGACTTCGCTCTTCTAACTTCGCACTTACTACTTCTTCACGCCCTGCGTTTTCTGAGCAAACCAAGGCCACCCAAGCCAAGCAGCAAAACCGTCACCGGTTCGGGAACGGCCCCGGAGATATTGTCTAAACCGAAACCTTCACCAGCAGTAAGAGAGGTCCGTGATTTGAAGATCAATTTACCAACATTCTCTTGTGGGCTAGTGACAAAACCAAAGAAGCCAGTGTTGACCGGTACTGGGATAGTGGTTATAACACCACCCATGTCGAGGACTAGATCTAAATTTAATTTCTCGTTTTCGGATGCGTCATAGAAGTTTGCCCCCCAAGCAAAAATTGGGTGGTGAAAGGCCATCTCGACTTTGATAGGTGAATCAAATTCTGTGAACATCGAAGCGTGTTTTGTGCCATTGTTGTCTTCGTATTCAAATGGTGGTGCCTCGATCAAATTTCGAAAGGACAAACCAGTTCCTATCTGACGGAGCGTGAAGTGGCCAACATCAACAGTAACAGTCCGAAATTCTGTGTCAACAAGGAAGCTTTCGAAATCTTCATTGAAAATGGAGCTTCCTGATACTGCCGTCTCCCAGCCCACACGCGATGTATAGGTTATTACACTAGCTTCAGACTCGACTGTACGAAAGAACATTCCCATAACCAATGCCAGAATAAATCGCAAAGATTTTTTGTAAGTTTTCATCCTTTACTCCTCCTATTCGATTAGTCCCCCTGCTTTCTTGCGAAAGCAAGAAGAGGGGCCGGTTCTTAATTCATCTCTCTTGCTACTGCCCTGTGTTTTCTCAGCAAAGCAAGGCCGCCCAAAGCCAGCAACAAAATCATCGCTGGTTCGGGAACCTGTTGTATCGCCTGAATGTCAAGGAAAGTCAGCTCATCGTCAAACAGCTTCAAACTAACATCCCCCAGGCCATCACACTGTAACCAGATGCCGTCAATTATACGTTTCTCCTGTAGCGGGACCGGCAAGGGGCTTAAAACAGATACATATACAAACGGCAATTCCACCCCCAAAAGGTTTGCGATATCAACGTCATCCAAGAGTGCGACATCCTCGGACGTAAAGGGAAAAGGGAACGTCGCCCCCGATATGTCCCAGCTTGCTGCGCCACCTGAGCCTATCCCCAGATAATACTCGCCCTCACCCTGGTTCGCGTGCAAACTGTGTGCTATTCCAATTTGTAAGGTATCACCTACACCCACAGAAACCGTGTCCGGGTCCATATACCCATCCACTGTAATGAACATCTCTGCGTTCGCAGAGCCTGCTATAAAAAGAAGCAAAACCAGAAATGATATGCGCCGCATTTCGCTTATCTCTTGCAGAACCCTCTTGTTTTTAGTAGAAAGATACCAAGCCCCAATAGCGCAACAGTTCCCGGTTCTGGAACGCCTGTTAGTTCAAGATTATCAAATACAAACCTGCCGTTTCCCGCAAGTTCCATATCCTCCACACGAAACTCGACAATCGGCTGTCCTTCAATCGCCGCTAAGTATGACATATTATGGCTGAAGCTATGCCACGCATCATCTGCAATGATTGGCCAATCAGCCAATACTGACCCCCAGTCCCCCGACCCACCAACTCTATAATGCAGGTCAAAAC
>Ga0315293_10007321_pt1 | contig 10250 bp, 7 predicted proteins | sample YL17G13_20_MG_FD_203071 | JGI IMG/M metagenome (GOLD analysis project Ga0315293, IMG submission 203071) | Sediment microbial communities from Yellowstone Lake, YNP, Wyoming, USA - YL17G13_20 | ecosystem: Environmental > Aquatic > Freshwater > Lake > Sediment | place: USA: Wyoming | collected... | reverse complement strand
CGGATCCGCAGCTGCCCGTGTTCTCGGCCTGCAAAGGGAAGGCAGGATTGAGACCAATGGTCGCACTCTCCAAGTGTCGGCGATCCTGGAACCCACCGGGTCCCAGGATGATCAGATCCTGTTCGCCCCCTTGCCCACGGCCCAGGCGGTCCTGGGGAAGGAAGGGCGTATTTCCATGGCCGAAGTGGCTGCCTTGTGCCATGGCTGCCCGATTGAAGATATGGTGGAGCAGATTTCCGCGATTCTGCCCGGGGCCCAAGTTATGGCCATCAAGCAGGTGGTCAAGGGGCGGATGGAGGCCCTGGATCAATTCCGCCGGGTGGCCTATGTTCTTTCGGGGATCGTAGCCTTCGTCGGCATGCTGGTTGTTTTGGTTACGATGATGGGGAGCGTGCGGGAAAGGACCGCGGAAATCGGGGTCTTCAGGGCCATCGGGTTCCGGAAGAGCCATGTGATGAGGATCATTCTCTTCGAGGCCGGCCTAATCTCGACAGTGGCCGGTTTCAGCGGTTACCTGCTGGGGCTGGGGTTGACCAAAGCGGCCCTTCCGTTCTTCTCCGACAGCCGGGGGATCAGCATTCCCCTTGACCCCGTGCTGGCCGGTGGAGCATTCGGTCTGGCCTTGCTCTTGGGTTTGGCGGCGAGCATTTATCCCGCTTTCCTGGCTGCCCGCCTGGATCCCCAGGAGGCCTTGCGGGCCCTTTAAGAGGTGATTATGGCTTTTGTCGAAGGCGAAAATCTGATCAAACAGTACGGGAGCGGAGAAGGCACGGTTATGGCCGTGCGCGGAATCAACCTGAATATTGGAAAAGGAGAACTCATCGCCGTTATGGGGGAGTCGGGATCGGGAAAATCCACGCTCCTTTCCATTCTGGGTGCTCTTAATACCCCCACTTCAGGCCGATACCGGGTGGGGGAGAAAGACATTTACGGCCTTTCTCACGAGAAACGGGCCGATTTTCGGCGCGAATTTCTAGGATTCGTTTTCCAGAGCTTTCACCTGGTCCCCTATTTGACGGTGAAGGAGAACGTGATGCTCCCCCTGGCTCCGGCAGCGATGAAAGGGATGGAGAAGGGAAGGCTGGCCGAAGAAGCCCTCGCGCGGGTAGGTCTGGGAGGGAAGGCGAACCGACTTCCCAGCCAGGTGTCCGGCGGGGAACAGGAGCGAGTGGCGATTGCCCGGGCCATTGTCAACCGCCCTCCCATCCTCTTGGCGGATGAGCCGACGGGGAACCTTGATTCGAAGACCAGCCGGGAAATCATGGACCTGCTTAAGGCTCTCAATTCCGATGGGATGACCATCGTCATGGTTACCCACAACTCCGAATGTGCCCAGTATGCCGGAAGAATTCTGCGCTTGGCGGACGGCCTCTTGGTGGAGGAAGAGCGAGTCGGGAAGAACGGGGGGAATCTCCCTCCTTTATCGGAAAAAGAAAGGAAATTAATGGCAGCAGCCAACCTGTTCTGAGCCCCCGACCTAAGGCTCCAGGAAGACTCCGCCCTTATTTAGGCGCCGCAGGGGATTTTTGCAGCAGGCCTTTATTTGTTCATTGCCTAAGAAAGAGAAGAGGGAAAAGGCTTTCCGGGCTTTAGGGAGACGGTAAAGGGATGAGCCTTAGGACCGGCCAAGATAGCATATTGGCAACAGCCTTCGCCCGGTTTCCTTCGCTTAAGGAAGCACGAAAATACATCATTTTTCTTCAAAAAATAAAGGATTGACCCCATTACCTTGATAAACTCCTTCAGGCCAATATAGCAAAGGGCGAGAGAAGCTTTTTCTTCAGCACGCGGCGGATTGTGCCGCCACAAGTCTTGAACGCCCATTGGCATCGGACTCCGACCGGGGGAAAATTCTACGTTAATCAACCAAAGAAAAGGGGGATGAAAATGGGACGAATCTACGATGACATTACCAAAACAATTGGCAACACCCCATTGGTTCGGATCAACCGGATGACGAAGGGCAGTGTTGCAGAAGTGTTGGCAAAATTGGAATCCTTCAACCCATTGAGCAGTGTGAAGGATCGGATTGGCGTCTCCATGATCGAGGCAGCGGAAAGAGATGGCTGCCTGAGCAAGGATACGGTGATCATTGAACCGACTTCCGGGAATACGGGGATTGCCCTCGCTTTTGTTTGTGCCGCGAAGGGGTACCGGCTGATCCTCACTATGCCGGAGACCATGTCGGTCGAAAGAAGGGTACTTTTAAAGTTGCTGGGAGCAGAATTGGTACTCACGCCCGGTACAGAGGGAATGCCCGGAGCCATCCGAAAGGCGGAAGAACTTGTCAAGGGGACCCCCAATTCTCTTATGCCCCAGCAGTTCAAAAACCCGGCCAACCCGGAGATTCATCGCAAGACAACAGCCGAAGAAATCTGGAGGGATACCGACGGGAAAGTTGATATCTTCGTCGGCGGAGTTGGAACCGGGGGAACCATTACGGGAGTGGCCGAGGTGATCAAACCGAGGAAACCCGGGTTCAAAGCCATTGCCGTTGAACCCAAGGCTTCCCCTGTGCTCTCCGGCGGCAAGCCCGGTCCTCATAAAATCCAGGGGATCGGTGCGGGATTTGTTCCGGATGTCCTCAATCGGAAAATAGTCGATGAAATCATCCAGGTCAGCAATGAAGATGCCATTGCGACTGCCCAGAGGTTAGCCAGAGAAGAAGGGATTCTATGCGGGATTTCTTCCGGAGCGGCATTATGGGCGGCCCTGGAAGTCTCCCGGCGACTGGAGAATAAAGGGAAGTTGATCGTTGTGCTGCTGCCGGATACAGGAGAGCGCTACCTCAGCACTGCCCTGGCCGAAACACCCCGAGGGGGGCCGTGAAGTGGGAACGTCTACGTTTCTGGTATCGGTTAGATAATATCTTTCAAATGCCCCCATCCCCCCTTTAATAAAGGGGGGCGAGGGGGGATTTTAAACTGTTCTCTGGTGACCGAGCGGCCATGGCCAATTACCTGGCGTAAAGTCCGGATCCCGATGCAGATGAGAATGAAAAATGAAGGGGGATAAGAATGGGTAAGAAGATCACTTTGGTTTTTTTATCAGGCTTGTTGGTGGCCTTTTTTTCAGGTGTGGCATTGGCTCAGCATAGTCACCAACACGGAAGTCCGTCTCCTTCGACTTCCAGCATGGACTCCTCGCATCAAATGCCGATGGGAAAACAAACGGTTCAGTCCATGATTGCGGAAGGTTGGAAGATCGGCTTTGAGGTGATGTCTATGGAAGCCCACATGGCCATGCCGGGCATGAAGGGACATTCCCAGCATAGCGCTTCCACTTCCTCCCCGAGCCATTCTATCATGGTGACCGTTCAAGATATGACTTCGAAGGAAATCATCAGCGACGCGAAGGTGACGTACACGATTCTCAGCCCTTCGGGAAAGAAGGAGACGGGAAAATTGGAATGGTCCGGTGACCACCATGGGGCAAGCTGCGACTTAAAGGGAAAAGGTACATACCAAGTTCAACTCATGATTGAAGGCGGTGGGATGGAAAGAGAGACCAAGTTTACCTATGACGCAAAGTAGGAGAAGGTGACGCGAAGACGCGGGGACGCGGAGACACGGAGACAATGACGCGGGCCTGACCGCGCCGTCCTGCCTTCGCGTAGGTCTTGATCATGTCCACAACGGCGGAGGAAACATGAAAGGCACAGCAAAGCTCTTAAGTAGATTGTTTGTCGTCATTCTGGTTTTCGGCGGGTATTCATCGGCATGGGCGCAAGACTCAGGGCTTCCTCCTTTAAAATTAAAGGACCTGATTGAGGACGCTCTAAGTAAGAATCCAGATGTCCTAGCGACGAAAAGCAAGTGGGAGGTGCTCAGGGAGCGTCCTGCGCAGGCCGGGTCTCTGGACGACCCCATGGTCGGGCTGGCCCTGCTGAATGTGCCCACAGATACCTTCAGCTTTCGCCAGGAAGATATGACCATGAAAGAAATCTCGGTGGTTCAGAGAGTGCCCTATCCCGGGAAAAGGCCCCTGCGAAGCGAGATAGCCCAGAAAGAGGCCGAAGCCGCTTATAGCGACTATGAGGAGGCCAAAAACAAAATTTCCCGGGATGTGAAGACAGCCTACTATGACCTCTTTTACGTCAACAAAGCCATCGAGGTTACGGAAAAAAACCGCGAGATTCTGAAGCTTTTAAACCAGATCGCCGAGACCAAATATTCCGTGGGGGAAGGAATTCACACCGATGTTTTCAAAGCTCAGGTCGAGCTTTCCAAGATGATCGATGAATTGATCATGTTTTCTCAGAACAAGCGATCATTGAAGGCCCGGATCAACACCCTCCTTCATCTGCCGCCCTTTGCCCCGCTGGGGGAAACGGAAGAAATATCTTTTACGAAATTCTCCGGCGACCCGGAAAAGCTCACCAGATCGGCCGAAGTCAGTCGTCCCTTGCTTCAATCGATAAAACGAGTGGTGGAACGAAACCGGGTTGGATTGAAGATGGCGGAAAGGGAATACTACCCGGACTTCGACCTCAAGTTGGCTTACGGCCAAAGAGATGATGGGCCCCTGGGAAGGCGGGCGGATATGGTCACCGCCATGGTAGCCATCAACCTTCCTTTGTGGCACCGGACGAAACAGGATAAAAAGGTGGCCGAGTCCCAGAAGGATATCCAGTCAGCCAAAGATCAACTCGCGGCGATGACCAACGAGATTCGCTTTATGTTGAGCGATAAATTGACGGAGATCGAAAGGGCCGAAAGGCAAATAGAGCTTTTGAAAACGGGGATCATTCCCCAGGCGACTCTCTCCCTGGATTCGGCCTTGGCCTCCTATCGGGTAAATAAAGTTGATTTCATAACGACCTTAGACAGTTTGATGACCCTATTCAAGTATGAAATTCAGTATTACCGCCTGCTGAGCGAGCATCGGAAGAATATCGCCGAAATCGAAGCGGCCGTGGGTCAATCGTATCCAGAGGAGAAAAAAGGATGAGACGGTTCTGGGTCGTCGTCTTAATGGCCATCGCACTCGTCGCCCTGTCGGCTTGCAGCGAGCAGAGGGAGAAGATTGCCGACCTCTTCCGCTGGGGAGAGGTGCAGATGAAGCACGAGGTCAAGAAAGCAGAGGCCAAGGCCGGCGAGGATCTCGACATGAGCAAGATGACCGTGGAAAGTCTGAAAAAGCAGGGCGTGAAGATGACGGAAATTCCTCCCGGGGCTGTGTACGTTTCGCCGGAACGGCAGCAGATCAGTGGCGTTCGGTACGGGCGGGTGGAATTCCGCACCCTGGAGCGGATCATCCGGACCGTTGGCCGGCTGGAATACGACGAGAAAAAAATATCTACCGTCAACCCGAAAATCGGCGGCTGGATCGATGAGCTGTACGTGGATTATACCGGGAAGATGGTTCGCAAAGGGCAGCCCCTGCTGTCCATCTATAGCCCGGAACTCGTTTCTGCCCAGGAAGAGGTCCTTCTCGCACTGAAGGCCAAGAAGATTCTCAGCGCCAGCCCCGTCGCCGAGGTCGCTGAAGGAGGAGAAAGACTTCTCCAGGGGGCGCGCAGACGCCTGCTCCTCTGGGATATTACCCCCAAGCAGCTTGAGAATCTGGAGAAGACCGGCGAAGTCAAAAAGAACATGGCCCTTTATTCGCCAGCGGACGGCTTCGTCATGGAAAAGATGGCCTTCAAGGGCATGGCCATCATGCCTGGCGCGGTTCTCTATAAAATCGGAGATCTCTCCACCATTTGGGTCATTGCGGACATCTACGAATACGAATTGCCCTTTATCAAGATTGGGGACAAGGCGAAAATCTCGCTGGCCTATTTCCCCGGCGAAACCTTCGAAGGAACGGCAACGTACATCTACCCCTCTCTGGACCCCAAGACTCGCACGGCTAAAGTGCGCTTCGACCTTCCCAATCCCGAGTTCAAATTGAAGCCGGAGATGTGGGCGAACGTGGAATTAAAGATCCCCCTGGGGCACAAGCTGGTCGTTCCGGAGGACGCAGTGATGGACAGCGGGACAATGCAGATGGTCTTCGTGGACCGGGGACAGGGGTATTTTGAGTCACGGCACATCCAAGTGGGTTCCCGGGTCCAGGGATATTATGAAGTTTTATCCGGCCTGAAGGAAGGGGAGAAACTGGTCACCTCGGCCAACTTTCTCATCGATTCCGAGAGCCGGCTTGGCGGCGGAATGGCGGGGATGCCCGGGATGGAAGGAATGGGCGGCCACCAGCACGGAAGCATGGAAAAGAAATAACTTCTTTTGGACGCAGATGAACGCAGATTTTATGGATTAAAAAAATTATTTTCTGCAAATATCGGCGAAAATCTGCGTCCCAATAAATTCATATGATCACCAAGCTCATCGAATACAGCGCCCGGAATCGGTTCATCATCCTCATCTTTACCTTCTTCGCGATTGGGGCAGGCATCTGGGCGTTGTGGAATACTCCCCTGGATGCCATCCCGGACCTCTCCGATGTCCAGGTGATCGTTTACACGGAATGGCCGGAGCGAAGCCCGACCCTGATAGAAGACCAGGTTACCTATCCCATTGTCACTGCCCTCCTTTCTACCCCGTATGTAAAAGTGGTGCGAGGGTTTTCCTTTTTCGGCATTTCTTTCGTTTACGTGATTTTCGAAGACGGAACGGATATTTACTGGGCCAGAACCCGGGTCCTGGAGTATATGCAGGGCGTTTCGGCAAAACTTCCTCCGGGGGTTACGCCTACCTTGGGGCCCGATGCCACGGGGGTTGGCTGGGGCTTTGAATACGCGCTGGTCGATACGAGCAACAAACACGACCTTGCTCAATTGCGCACCCTCCAGGACTGGTATGTTCGCTACTGGCTCCAGTCCGTTCCCGGGGTGGCTGAAGTGGCCTCCATCGGGGGCTTTGTCAAGCAGTACCAGGTCCACATCGACCCCAATACGCTAAACGCATATAAAATACCCATCATGACCGTGGCCGAGAATATCCGCAAGGGAAACCGGGATACGGGGGCGCGGGTTTTGGAGTTTGCCGGACGGGAATACATGGTCCGCGGCCGCGGGTACATCCAGAATATTCAGGACATTGAAAAGATTGTTGTGGGAACGGATGAACGGGGCACCCCGATACTGGTAAAAAATATTGGTCATGTCACCCTAGGCCCAGATATCCGGCGCGGGTCAGTTGAGTTAGATGGTACGGGAGAAGTGGTAGGCGGGATTGTGGTGATCCGTTTCGGCGTTAACTCCTATGATGTCATCCAGCGGGTGAAGGATAAGATTAAAGAGGTAAGCCCCTCATTACCCAAAGGCGTAAAGATCGTCACCACCTACGACAGGTCTGATCTGATCGAGCGCTCGATCGCCAATCTGAAGGAAAAGCTCATCGAGGAATCCATCATCGTCAGTTTGGTCATCGTTCTTTTTCTTTTTCATTTCCGTAGCGCCCTGGTGCCGATCCTTACTTTACCCATCGCCATCCTTCTCTCCTTCCTGGCCATGTATGGCATCAAACTGGGCTCGAACATCATGTCCCTGGGGGGAATCGCCATCGCCATCGGGGCCATGGTGGATGCAGCGATCATCATGGTGGAGAACGCCCATACACGCCTGGAAGAATGGGAGAAGCAGGGGAAACCCATCCCCCGCTTCGAGGTCTTGATCCAGGCAGCCAAGGAAGTGGGGCGGCCTCTCTTCTTCTCCCTGCTGATCATCACCGTCTCTTTCCTCCCCATTTTCACTCTACAGGAGCAGGAAGGAAGGCTATTCAAGCCGCTGGCCTTCACAAAGACCTTCGCCATGTTCTTCGCAGCTCTTCTGTCCGTGACGGTAGCACCGGTTCTCATGACCCTCCTGATCCGGGGGAAGATCCTGCCAGAGGAGAAGAACCCCATCAACCGTTTCCTGATATGGGTTTATCAACCCGTTGTTCATTTCGCTCTGCGGTGGAAAAAGATCATTTTGATTGTGGCCATCCTGGTCATGGCGGCTACCGTGCCGGTCTTCCTGAAACTGGGGTCAGAGTTCATGCCCCCGCTCTACGAGGGGACACTTTTGTATATGCCCACGACCCTTCCGGGAGCTTCGATCGCCACAGCCAACCAGATTATGCAGATTCAAGATAAGATCATCAAATCTTTCCCGGAAGTGGAATCGGTCTTCGGCAAGGCTGGAAGGTCCAACAGTGCGACGGATCCTGCGCCCCTGGAGATGATCGAGACCATTATCAACCTCAAGCCGGAGAAATACTGGCGGCCCGGGATGACCCCGGAGAAACTCATAAACGAGCTGGATAAAGCTGTGAGACTACCCGGGGTCTCCAACGCCTGGACCATGCCCATCAAGGCCCGGATCGACATGCTTTCCACGGGGATCCGCACGCCCGTGGGCATTAAAGTTTTAGGGCCGAAGCTGGAAGAGATTCAGCGCATCGGTGAACATCTGGAGACAGTCCTGAAAGACGTTCCGGGAACACGGAATATCTTTGCCGAGCGGGTGACTGGAGGATACTACCTGGACTTCATTATACGCCGCGATGAGATCGCCCGGTATGGCCTGACCGTTGAGGAAGTGGAGGCGGTCCTGGAAACGGCCATCGGGGGGATGACCGTAACCACGACTGTGGAAGGGCGCGAGCGCTTTCCCGTGAATATCCGTTACTACCGGGATTTTCGCAGCGACCTCGGGCCCCTGAAGAGGGTCCTGGTTCCGACCATGAGCGGGGCGCAGATCCCGCTGGGGCAACTGGTGGATCTTAAGCTCTCTTCAGGTACCACTTTGGTCCGGAGCGAAGAAGGGGAACTGGCCGGCTATGTATTCATCGATGTCACCGGGAGGGATATAGGAAGCTATGTGAAGGACCTAAAGAGGGTTGTAGCCGAAAAAGTCAAGGTTCCTCCTGGCTACCACCTGGTCTGGAGCGGGCAATACGAATACATGGAACGAGCCGGAGAGCGGTTAAAGATCGTCATCCCCCTGACTCTGCTCATCGTCTTCATTCTGCTGTATTTCAACACGGCCCACGTCGGCAAAGTCTTCATTGTACTCCTGGCCGTTCCCTTTTCTCTGATTGGGGCGTTCTGGTTTATTTATCTGTTAGGGTACAACCTGAGCGTAGCGGTCTGGGTAGGCATTATTGCCCTGGCTGGAGTCGATGCCGAGACTGGGGTAATCATGCTCCTCTACTTGGATCAAGCCTATGAAAAATGGAAGAGCCAGGGGAAAATGAGCAGCTTGAAAGACCTGCAAGAGGCTATCAGCGAGGGAGCAGTCAAGCGGGTTCGCCCGAAGATGATGACCGTGATGGCCATTATCATGGGACTCTTGCCGATCATGTGGAGCCATGGGGCCGGGGCTGACGTGATGAAGCGGATCGCGGCCCCCATGATCGGCGGCATCGTGACTTCGTTCATCCTGGAATTGGTCATTTATCCGGTGATTTTTGAAATTTGGAAGGGCAGAGAGATCCGCAAGAGGGTAGGGGGTACCGAAAGAGAAGGCGGACCGGTCGCCGGTCTTTGAGCCAGTCCTCCTCGGCCTTGAAGGTCTTTTTCCGGGATGATCATTCCCTTTTGCGGAAGCCATTGCTTTCGAGCTTGGCCTCTCCCCGAAACTGGAGGTATGAAACCAGTGAAATTTGCTCTTTTCATTTTGGCTCTCCTCATGGAGGTCTTCCTTTTCCCCTTCCCATCGATCGCCCAACACCAGCACGGTGGGCAATCCATGCCCGGCATGCCTGGAATGGAGGGGGAGAAAAAAATGGAACCCCCGGTGGGAAGTGAGACTTCTGCCAGCCGCGCATTCCTATTAGAGGGTGTCAAAGCTTCCTTTTCCCTCATGCCCATGGCCGATCATAAGAAAATGCTCAAAGACATGAATATGAGAGTCGAAGTGGACCCTCAGGCTACCCACAATATCGCTGTGACCCTCACCGATACCCGGTCTAACCTGCCCCTTAGTGACGCAGTAGTCAAGATGAAAGTCATCGATCCCAAGGGGAAGGAGCAGATCAAGTTGCTGGACTTCATCATGGGCACGAACCAGTATGTGGGCGACTTTACTCTCTCCGAAAAGGGGAGGTACCAGATCCTGATCCTTTTCAAGGCCGGCGGCAAAAAGCAGGCTGCGGGATTTTATTACGCGATGAAGTAGGGAATCCCCCCTCCTTGGAGAGTGTTTCGTAATTCGTCATGCCCGCGGAGGCGGGCATCCAGGCTGGTCCGGTCATAGAAAGATATCGTGTAATTTCCAATAACTTATTCTTTTTCGAATTCCCTGGATTCCCGCTTTGCCGGGA
>Ga0315293_10007318_pt1 | contig 10251 bp, 10 predicted proteins | sample YL17G13_20_MG_FD_203071 | JGI IMG/M metagenome (GOLD analysis project Ga0315293, IMG submission 203071) | Sediment microbial communities from Yellowstone Lake, YNP, Wyoming, USA - YL17G13_20 | ecosystem: Environmental > Aquatic > Freshwater > Lake > Sediment | place: USA: Wyoming | collected... | reverse complement strand
TACCTTCAATGCGCTGGTGTACTATGCAGAAAATAAACATAATACGCAAGCACATGAGAGTATTCAGGCCGTATTATATGTATATCGGATATACTACCGATGAACTAAAAAGGGTTAATAAGGCGGACGCTTTCGGGCACAACTTACTCAAAACAAGGCAACAGGTTAATAAATTTCCATTGATTGACTTCAAAATGAGTGAAACTGATTGCTTAAAGTATTGTACAGACAGGGGCTTTGACTGGGGTGGGCTTTATAACCATTTTAAGCGTGTATCATGCTGGTGCTGTCCTTTGCAGGGCAAAAAGGATTTAACTATTCTATGCAAGCACTACCCGGAGTTGTGGCAAAGATTAAAGCAGATGAATCAAGCATTGCAAAAATTTGACATACCAAACAAAAACTTTAAGAACGATATAGGAATATTCAAAGAAATCGAACACTCTATTGACAATCATCAATAAATAGAGTATTATATAGGTTAGATAGTTTATAAACAATAACACGGAATCAACACGGATGAGAACGGTCAAACAGCCTCATGGCGGGGCGATAAAGTTATTTGAGAAGGGCGATCCTAGACCTGCAACCGCTGGCAAGCCGCCTAAAGTGCTCTCCGGCCTAATTGCACAGCTTAAAAAGGAAGGGTACGAAGCGGTAAAGCCTGGCATGGTTATCGAGGCGTATGAGTTCCTTTTATCGCTCAATCAGGATAAAATAATTGATACCGTAAACGACAAAATGCAACCTATGATTGTTCGCATTGTCGGGCGTGCAATGCTGGATAATAAGTTTGGGTTTGAAATAATTGACCGAATGCTTGATCGGGCGCACGGAAGAGCGCAACAGACGGTGAACCTTAACGAATCGACAGAAACCATTGATGAACGATGTAGAAAATTTGAACAGGCTCTCGGAACCGCTGATACATGTACCATTGCTCCAAGACCTGACACCGCTACAAATAAAGTACCTGGAGGATGATACTCACAGATTTCAGGTAGTTGCAGCAGCCAGGCGATCCCGCAAGACATTAATTGCCAAAAGAAAAATATTTCGTAGAGCAATGAGACATAAAGACACAATTTGGTTTCACGGCGCTCCGACATATCACCAGGCAAAGTCAATTTTCTGGGATGACGTAAAATTGATGACCCGTGAATGGCGCACATATAAAAGTGATTCCGAATTGTATGTAAAACTGATAAACGGTTCTGAAATACACGTTATCGGACTTGACTCCCCTGAAAGAATAGAGGGGCGGACAAAGTCGTGGAATGGATGTCACCTTGCGGAATTTGCAGACCTTAAACCTGAAGCATGGGCACAGAATATACGTCCTGTGCTCGCAGATACGGGCGGTAGCGCAATTATCGACGGGGTTCCCGATCCATACAAGCCTGGATTTTTTAATCACCGCAAAATGGCTCAGTTTGCGTGTGGGGGAACAATCCCGTCAACGGTATCTTATGATGGAGCATATGGTGAAAATGGGGAATGGTGTTTTTATACTTGGTGGTCTGAGGATGTTTTAAAACCGGAGGAAATAAAAGCAATAAAAGAAGAGACTGACCCGCAAACATACAGTATTGAGTATGAGGGTTCGTTTGAAAGCATTGGCGGTCGCGTTTATTATGGATATATTCCTGATTATTATCCTGCCGGCAATTTAGACACATCAATTCACTACGATAAACATTTGCCAGTAGTGATGGCATTTGATTTTAATGTAAATCCGATGACCGCCATTCTGGGACATGTGCGGGTAATCGAAGGAAAGCAAGAATATCATGCTTTTAAGGGATATTATCTCAGGGATTCTAATACAAAAACACTTATTGACCGGATAATTGCAGAGCATATTGATTCAAACACATTTTTCCTTACTCCTTGTCAGTCATCTATAGCCCGTCAATCTTCACAAGAAATTAATTCTGATGGGTATAGAACTGATTTAGCAATCATCAAGACAGCAATGGCGGCGGCAAGAAAAAACCTCTATATAAAAAAAAGAAGTAAAAATCCACTAGAACATAAGGCAATTCGCGCATTAAATAGTATATTATGTAATAAGAGGTTCAGATTTAATCCCAATGATATTGGATTAAAAGAATTACAAAACGACTTTGAAAAGTTGACATATAAGGAAGGTACAAGCGCAATTGACGATACCGATAAAATGAGAAATCATATATCTAAAGCAGCATCATATCTATGTGAGAAATATTGGCCGGTTAAAACAGAACTAGGGGAAGAAGCAGAGGATGATGGAGACAGACAACCATTAATATTATAAAAGAAGGTGTATATGTTATTACCCATCCCAAAGAATCCGCAATTAGAAAAGAAAGAAAAAAAATGGAACCAGATTGAGGGATTACTCGATCACAATGATGATATATTGATAGATTATGCGAGACAATTTCCGAACGAGACAAATTCAGCATTTGACGCAAGGAAAAAATACTTTCTTGAAACATTCATTAATAAAAGTCGTGATTTAATTTCTGCTCCTGTCAATTCAGTGTTCGGGCAAGCGATTAAGAACAATTTTGGTTCTGAAAATTCTTTACTTAAAGATTTTTCTGAGAATGTTATTTTAGGTTCTAATTTACTTGATTTAAAAACGTATATGAGAGATTATGTGGCAATAGGACTTAGGGCGTATGGTAATACTATTACAGTGATAGACAAGCCCAAAATAGCTCCTGTAAGTCGCGAGGATGAAAGAAACGGCTTGCTGCCCTATTTGAGTAATGTCAGACCACAAGATGTGCTCAACTGGTATCTTGATACTGATGGTGATTTCCTTTGGTTTGCATATAGGAAACTATACCAAGATGTGTGGCTCAATCCATTTGAAGAAAGAACTCCAGATAATAAAGAATTTCATTTTTTATGGACAAAAACAGATTTGATAGTGCGAGATAATCAGGGGAATATGAATACTGATTTATCATTTAAACATAATTGGGGTACTGTCCCCATCGTCTGGCAAACTACATTTAAGACGCGACCTGATGATATTATAGGTAATGCAGCAATGGAGCAAACGAGCAATTACATTATGACGATGAATAATTTACTAAATGCGGGCGTACATGAACTGTATAAACACGGTGGCAGTTTATTGCTTATGCCGGATGATGCAATAACAGCAACAAATTTTACTACAGATGAGAATGGGGAAACCATAGCAAAGAGACAAGATAAAAATGGAATGTTTTTATATCAAGGAGAGATTAAGCCGGAGTATTTAGTAAAACAATTAGAGGTTGACAGAATGATGCAATGGGCTATGTTCTATGCCCAGGAAGCTGCTGATAATGAAAGGGATTTAAAGAGTGTTGCAAAGAAAGGCACTGATGGCGAAATGGTACAGGAGTCTGGCTTCGCAAAAGTTGTTGATCGAGAACCATTGACAGCCAGTTTAATATCATTGGCGTCGTCTTTAGAGACTTATGCGAAAAAAATATATGATAAGGTTAGTAAAATAATTAAACAACAAAACGATGCAACTTTTGAATTTGATAAGGACTTTGATCTCAGGTCTGTACAACAGAAATTTGAGGAAATAGCAACAGCGCAGAAGGCCGCAATAGGGCGCTTATCTCCGACGATGGAAAAGGAACTTTTTAGAAATATTATTGGAGATATTACTAGCGATACGAAAACACAAAAAATAATTCTTACAGAGATTGATGAGGCAGGTACGGAAGAGGAAATGATGGATGCACAGATCGGAGAACTTGTCAAAAAAACTGTCAATGGTGGATTTGGAAAACCAGAAGAAAAGACAGGAACAGAATAAAAAATAGCATTTGATTAATTTTTATATTATATTAGTATTATAAAACTTTTAAAAGAGTCCGCTAATGAGCATTTATCTTTTATATGTATGGAGCAACGATATTACAAAAATGTCGTGGGGAAAGTCTTTGCGGACTCCTTCCCCTGCTCCCTATTTTATTTGAATCGAGCTTCACAAAAAGGTAAAAATAGAATGAATATTCTTTTTAACGCTTCTGTATGTGGTCTAGGAACTAACGGCGGGTCAAAAACTATAATCCGCTGCGCGGAGACATTGCAGAAATTAGGGCATGATGTTACTATCTGGGCTGAAGTTAATAAATATAATTGGCATAAAATAGAGATAAAATTATTAAAACAGGATGATTATTTCAATTATACGGACGTAGAAATATTAGTGAGTGCATGGGAGCTACCTTTAAGATGCACAATAAAATTATGTAATAAAACATATTGGTATTGTCGCGGATGGGAAACGTGGATACACGGCGAAGAATGGTTAATTAAACAGACAGAACTATTCGTAGCAATGGGCGGTAAAATAATCTGTAATTCTTCATGGCTTGTAAATAGATTTGCGGAGTACAGTATTCCTTCTGAGTTATGTTTTTCCGGGCTTGATTTGGATGAATGGGGAAACGACAACCAGAGGAGCCGGACGTATCCGTATTATACCGGGGGAATGGTTTACAAGCGTCACAAAACAAAGCAGAGTGAAATGATAGAAGGTGTGTGTCGTGATGAGCGCGGACAATTTATTGACATTAAATCTGGTTACAGTAACAAGCAATTAAGAGCATTTTACAATAGATGTGATATGTGGTTTTCACCAACAGAACTGGAAGGATTTCACAATGTTGCGGCAGAGGCTAATTTATGTGGGTGTTTGGTTGTTTGCAATCGGCTTGATAGTAACGGCATGGGCGACTACGCGACGGAAGAAACGGCAATGCGGTATACCGGACACGATGAGTTGTTGGCCTGTTTAGATAAGCCTGATTACAGCAAGGTTGCAAAGATGCAGGACGTTTTAATAAACAAAATCTGCAGCAGATTTGAAAATATGAGGCGGTTTGTTGAATTGATTGGAGGTTGACATGGCATGTAAAGGTAAAAAAGGTAAAAAAGGTAGAAAGGGAAAAGGCAAGTAAAATGAAAAAGTACGACCCCTGGCCTTCCGGTAAATTGCCACTCTGGAAGCAGCGTCCAGAGCTTGCATTAGTGATGCAGCAATACGGCATAACCGAGCCGCGAGAAGTGATTGACCTATTCGAGCGACAGGTTGCTGAGTATTGCGGTGCGCTGTATGCGGTGGCGGTGGATTCGTGTACCAACGCGCTGTTTTTGTGCCTAAAAGAAAAGGGGATGAGTGGATTTGAAATTGAAATTCCAAAACATACCTATATCAGCGTTCCACAAGTCATTTTGCATAGTGGTAATACGATTAAATTCAGTGAAAGAAAGTGGGTAGGAAAGTATTCTTTTTATTGGAAGTTAATATGTATAAAAATATATGATTTTGCTCAGAACTTTAACCGAAATTCATACATCAAAAATTCCTTCTGTTGCCTATCTTTCCAGATAAAGAAAACAATCCCTATCGGCAAGGGCGGGATGATACTTACTGATAATCTAGAGGCTGCTAAATGGTTTCGCAAAGCGCGATACGAAGGCCGGGACGTTACAAAGCCATACGACAAAGACCAGATTGATTTTATCGGCTGGAATATGTACATGACACCGGAGGATGCTGCTCGTGGTGTTGTCCTGCTTGAAGACCACATCGCAAATAAAAGAAAGCAAAAAGTTATTGGTTGGGAAAATTACACAGATTTGAGTAAACAGAAAGTGTTTAAAAGAGATATTGCCTAACGAATTTAATTCCTTTCAGAAGATGAAGGGACTTGTCCACAAAGAGCATTTTGACGGTATAATATCAGGGAAATTTTTACCTCCATATTGTGTATGCACTGACCCGTCGAATTACTGTAACCAGGCATGTATTTACTGCAATAGCAAACAGTATAAGAGCGATTACGCTGAATCATATATGCCGGAAGGTCATCTTTTAAAACTTGCTTCTTTTTATAAGGATTGGGGTATACAAAGTACCATTATAGAGGGCGGCGGAGAACCATTGACCAATCCAGAAACGATTGATTTTATTAAGAAATGCTATGATTATGAAATTGAAACTGGATTAATAACGAATGGAAGTTTAATTGATAATAATCTATTAGATATATGTGATATGTTAAGATTTATAGGGATTTCATTCGATGCAGGCAGTGCAAAAACGTATGAAAAAATTAGGGGTATACAAAATTTTAAAACAGTATGTCATAATGTTTATGAATTAAATAAACATAAAAAAATCTGTGATGTGAATATGAAATTTCTTATTCATCCGTTAAACTATAAAGAAATTTATACTTTTGTTGCACTTGCTAAAAATCTAGGATGTAATGGTGCACATATAAAACCTGTAGCAACAAAAAATATAATAGGTATTGACTCTGTGGATTTATCGCCATATATAAAAGAAATCAACAAACAGATTGAACGTACCAGGCAGTTAGAGGATGAATCATTCTCGGTATATTCAGTCATGTATAAATTTGATAATAATATGCAGCACCAAATTAAATTTACTAAATGTGATTGTACTCCAATAGGTGGAGTGTTCGGAGCGGACGGAAATTTCTGGTTATGTTTTAATTCTCGCGGTGTCCCTGGTTTTAGATTAGGTAGTCATTATCCCGATCCGTATAATATAAAGAGACTTTGGAGCACTAAACTACACAAGAAATTGATAAATAATATTAATATAAATAATTGCATGCGATGTGGTTTGACTGCATACAATGAAATAATAGAGAACTGTATCAAGCAAGATAAATTATTCTGGAAGTTTTTATAATGAGTGATTCAACCGGGAAAATATTGAGAAAATATTTTAGATATGCAATTCCGCGAGTACGGGGAGTGGTGCATATAGGTTCGCATCTATGCCAGGAACAAAGTTGTTACGAGGGATTAAAAATAAAAAATGTAATATGGATTGACGGAAATATAGAAAACCATATTGAGAATGGACATATTTTTATCAATGCAATAGTTGCAGAAAATAATGATAAAAGAAATTTTTACATATCTGATAATTCAAATGGGGGGTCAAGTTCATTATTTCCGTTTAAAGAAATCCTAAATGTTTACAAAGGGAGAATATCAGTAAAAGAAATAAAAGAAGTAATTCCGGAAACACTCGACGGAATATTTTTAAAGACAGGAATTGATAGAAATAATTATAATGCTCTTATTATGCATACTAATGGTTCTGATTTACTTATTCTTAATGGGGCGGTAGATTTTTTGTCATATCTAGATTACATAGGTACATATTTTTATTGGAAAGAATTATATGCAGGCGTTCCGTTTGAGAAAGATGTTGATAAGTATATGGAAGGAATAGGATTTTTCCCGCGTTATAAATTGCCCTGGAAAAGCGGATACGGGCAAGCTCTTTATGTAAGGGGTATAGCAAGATGAATAAATTCTTACAAAAATGCTTGAATTATTCTTCTGGAAACGTTCGCGGGATTCTTTTTCTTGGCTCTCATCGGATGCAGGAGCGGGCGCAATTCCAGAAAAACAAAATCACAAATATTATATGGGTTGACGCTATTGAATCGGTAGTAAATGAGAACAGGAAAGAGATAACAGAATACGAAAGCGCATTATGTTACGCGATAAGCGACAAAGACGGCGAGACGGTCAAATTTTATATTTCTTCCAATGAAGGATTGAGTTCTTCTTTATTGCCATTTCCAGAAATCCAAGTGCACAATTCTAACGTTACAACTATTAAAACGATAGAAGTTAATACTATTACTGTGGATACATTGCTGCAATCAATATATATGCCGGCAAAGAACTATAATTTTTTATGTATGGATATACACGGAATAGAAATAAAAGCCCTAGAAGGCGCTGTTGAGTATCTCAAAACGTGCGACTATATTTATACTGAGATTAATTTTATTGAGGCATACCAGGGTTGTTGTCTTTACGATCAATTTAATAATTATATGATAGACCACAGATTTCGACAGGTATTCTATTTTCAAGGAAAAAAGGAATATGGATATTTGTTTTATGAAAGGGTGAAATGACTTATCCACATCTTATAATATTATATGGTAAATTTGGTGATAAACTGCATAATAAACAACAAGCTATGATTGAGGAACGTTCTACTTGCGGGTATCGACCGTATGCGGAAAAATTTGGAGAGATTATTTATCTATGTCCGCAAAGAATTACTAAAACATGGGAAAAATGTATCACAAAAGAAATAGATTTAGGATATTATCTTGCCCCAAAGCACAATGTAATTATATGGAGTTTAAAACACGATCCTAGAAAAGATGAGGTAATAAAAGAATTATATAAAAATACTGTATATTATTCATGCTGTGCCTATGACACAATAAATTATAATTATAGAATATCCCTTGTCGATACTCAGGAACGGATAAAAGAAAACGGTAAATTATGGATTAAAGGCAAAGATCCGGATTACTGGAAAGTCGGCTATTCAAAACTTGTTGATTATCTGTTTGTTGGTGCAAGAGGCGATAAAAACGAAGTATATTTTATTAACGAATTGACCAAAAGAGTAAAATCTGAACGTTATATTTTATGGATAGGTGGAGCACCACATCAACACAACATCAAAAAGACACATCACAGAATAATATGCACCCCGTTTAAATCGATGTCTGAAGTTAGGGATTTAATCCCTAGGGCGAGAATAGGAATTATTTTATCCGAATTAGAAGCAGAAGGTTTTCCGCAGTCATTTCTTGAAATGACAATGTGCGGTGTGCCGGTCATTTATCTAGGCCCACGAAATCATAATTATTTCAATGAATATAATTCTTTTTTGATAGATAAAAAACAGGATGCTATAGAGGTTGCAGAAAATGTACTCGAATTATATAACGCAATGCCGGAACGCAAAGACTACATTGATAGTATAAGACAATTTGCTGTAAACAATTATTCCCTTGAGAAAAGTTATGAGTCAATCTTGAGGTGGTTATGAATACCGTAATAACAATGTGTGATTCGAACTATTTTCAGTATGGTCAAAAACTGCTTGAAACAAGGAATAAGGTAAAAGCTGATTTTTTTTGTTATATGCCGGATGCAACGCCGGAGCAGATTGAGACGTTAAGAGAGTATGGTATAAATCACAAAAAAGTAAATCATGATACTTTTAAAACAGAGATGCAGTTATTAAAATTTGTTATTGTTAAAGATTCGATGTCATTATGCGGAAAACTGATTACATTCGTTGATTTTGATACCTTTTTTGTGAAAGATTGGGGACACATTAAAAATATTGATTTCGATATTGGTGTTACTTGCCGGAATGAATTTATACAAAAAAAAACAACCTGGCGAGCCTATGCGAACGGTGGTGTATTTTTTGCAAAGAATAATGAAAATTCTTTTAATTTTTTTATGGATGCAATAAAAATAATAAGAAATTCCAACAATGAATATTCTGAACTACCTGAATACGATACCATTTGGAAAACGTTAGAAGATTCTCGCAGACCTACTTATAAACGCCATTTCAGGACAGATTTACGTTGGTGGGTTGACCAAGTTTATTTATCAGCGGTGGTCATGAATCGGATTAATAATCCTGTATCATCGTTTCAAAAAAAATATAAGATAAAACAGTTCGATTGTGCTGAATACAATAATATATATGGAGTAAATCAGGCACAGAGTTATATCATACACCGTAAACACGCACCAGTGGAGTTAAAGGATGCTTAGAATCGCTGCAAATCGTGAGGGTATAGGTAGTAGGCTTGAATGCTTATTGTCCGTTATGCGTATGGCAGAACTGCAAGGGGATGACTATAAGATTCGTTTTGAGAACAATCACAACGCAGGATGCAACTGGCATGATTTATTTGAAAATAATATAGAAACAGATATTGATGTAAATGTTTTAGAATATCCTAAAGTATATTATAGTTGGAAATTTGATCTTACCTATGAGGAACGTCAACAATATACTCCCAAGAATAAATACATTGATTTCCTTTTCGATAAAACACCAGAACCAATAAAATCTCAATATATAGAAATTGCTAAAAAATTAATCCCAGTAGAATATATAAGAGATCAAATACGAGATTTTAAACACAATTTTACCCCGACTACCATATCCGCATGTATCCGGGCATGGAAGGATGTCCGAGATACACCTATGGAACGGGCATTTTATTTTGAGGAGTATATCAAGGCAATAGATGATAATTTATATGATTTTGTTTATCTTACCACAGACGATAAATCTGTTTTTAAAAAAATGCGTAAGCGCTATGGTGCAAAATTATTATTTTATCCAAAACAAAA
>Ga0315293_10007316_pt1 | contig 10253 bp, 11 predicted proteins | sample YL17G13_20_MG_FD_203071 | JGI IMG/M metagenome (GOLD analysis project Ga0315293, IMG submission 203071) | Sediment microbial communities from Yellowstone Lake, YNP, Wyoming, USA - YL17G13_20 | ecosystem: Environmental > Aquatic > Freshwater > Lake > Sediment | place: USA: Wyoming | collected... | reverse complement strand
CTGAAAAAATATTGAGACAGCATTGATTACACCGTTATAAACAAAACCCTGCCTTTTGCGCATCGTTATAAAACATCTTAACCGTGTCCAGCGAATAATCGCTCAGATCTTTCCCGACCAGCGGCAATTTCTTTAGAATGTCGTTTGTAACCGTAATAATATGACAGCCAATTTCGTCCGCCTGGAAAATATTGAGGAGTTCGCGCGGACTGGCCCAGATGAGTTCGGCGTTCGGCACGTCCCGCAATAACTCCACCGCCGCCGCCATGAGCGGCACAGGATCGCGTCCTGTATCGGCAATTCGCCCTGCAAAAACGGAAACGTAAGCTGGCACCCCACCCGCCAGGCATTGGGCTAAATCACGCACCTGACACAAAGGCATCATCGCGGTAACATTCACTTTGACGCCGGCGTGCGTCAGACGGCGAATAAGATCATATGAAGACTCGCGGCGCGTATTAGTGATCGGAATTTTAACATAGACGTTCCGACCCCAGCCAGCAATCTCGCTCGCCTGTCGCTCCATTTCGGAAAACTCATCCGAAAAAACCTCAAATGATATTGGACGGTCTGGGATTGCTTTCAGGATTTCCAGCGCAAAGACGCGATAGTCTTTGATCCCGGCTTTGCGCATCAACGTTGGGTTTGTCGTAAAGCCCTTGATATATGGTTTGGCATACATTTCAAGCATACTGTCCTTGGCGGCGCCGTCGGCAAAAATCTTAATTTTCAAATCTTCAATTTTCTTCATCTGAGCCTCCTTATTGTTCAAGAATCCATTCGGTCGCATCCGCTAAATGACAGGCACGATGATCCGGTTCAACGCGTTCTTTCTCTGCATAATGATAATCAATGAAAATCGTTTTACAGCCGGCGCTCCGCCCAGCTTCAATATCGCGCCAGCGATCACCAATCATAAAACTGGCTTTCAAATCAATGCCGAATTCTTGGGCGGACTGAAATAACGCGCCGGCGCTGGGTTTGCGGCAGGCACATTGGTCGGCGTCATCGTGATAGCATACTCGGAATTCATCAATTGGCAAGCGAGATTGTAAAGCCGCGTTAATTTCTTCAACCATCGCGCGGGTCTGCGTTCCCCGCGCCACATCAGGCTGATTGGTAACAACAATGAGCTTAAATCCCGCGTTGTGCAACTGCTTCAGCGCTTCTGCGACGCCGGACAGAATCTCTAATTCCCCGATGTTACTCGGAGGATACGGCTTGCCATCACGCACTATCGCGCGGTTGATAACGCCATCCCGATCAAGAAACACTGCCCGCGCCATCAAATCAACACACCGACTCCCATTTAGTCGCTGCCTTCTTTAAAGCAGGATGAGACACCATAAGATGCCAAATCACCGCTTGAAACGCTTCGGCATGCGGAGTCACGGTTTCCGGATTAGCCGTCGGAATTATCACACAGGCATCCGCCACTTTCGCCGTATAACCTCCGTCGCGTCCGACAATGCCGATCACCTGCGTTCCGATTTGTTTGGCATACTGTAATGCCGCCACCAGGTTCGGACTGACATTATTTTCCAGATTACCTCCCCCGACCGAAAAGATAAAAAGCATATCCTTATTGCACAGATGGCTTCCCTTGAGCCATTCTACAAATACACTCGCCCAGCCATCATCGTTGGTGCGGGCGGTTAATTCCGAGACATTGTCCGTCGGGGCATAAGCCTCAATCCCCGCAATTTTGCGGAAATCATTCACCGCGTGGGAGCAGTTGGCAGCGCTGCCGCCGACTCCCAGAAAAAACAGCCGTCCATCACGGGCGCCCAAATCGGCTAGGAACGCAACCATTCGTTCTATAGCGGCTTCATCCAATTGAGCAACGATCTTGGTTAATTCGGTCAAATGCTGATGGGTATAATTCATGATTTTCCATGCTCCTTAGCAAAGATATGCCGCCTGGTCTCCTCCAAACCTTCCGGCGAGCCAATCTCGTAAAATCGCTCCGACACCTCAAACCCGGCAAGCTGGTCACGGGTAAGAAGATCCTGATAGACTTGGACCAGATCAAACGAGATGTCGGGGGGATAATCTTTAAGCGCCGCTGCGTGTAAAATTCCTAATCCATAGTCAATATGTTTCATCTCGGGTATGCGGATTTTCTTATCATAGTGCATGATGTGCCCATTTTCAAAAACAATATTGCTTTTATCCCACTGATTCATGTTTTTTAGAACGGTCATGAGTCCCAACCGTCCGCCTTCACAAAACATTTTTTCAATCGCAAGGTAGTCACACTCAAGATACGAATCGCCATACAGGACAAAAAAAGCATCCCCGAGCGCGGGCAATGCGCGCCGCAAAGCCCCGCCGGTTCCAAGAAGCTTCGGGCCATCAAAGACATATGTCACCCGTAATCCCCAGCGATGCCCATCGCCGACTTCTTTTTGAATGTGTTCGCCGAGATGCCCGACACACAGGACAACCTCCGCTAATCCGCTCCGTCGCAGAAGATTTAACTGATGAACAATGAACGGTTGTCCGGCCACATCAATCAATGACTTGGGCATCTGCCCCGTCAAAGGACGCAGGCGTTTGGCCAACCCTCCCGCAAGAATAGCCACCGGCAAACTCATGAAAGCACCACCTTGGTCCCCTCAAAATCAAAACCGAAACGAACCTCTTCCAGACTTGCTTTGCTCATGCTATGACGCAGTTTGTTACGGTCAGCCGCGTAGAACATCAGGAATCCACCACCGCCTGCCCCCACCAGCTTGCCACCGACTGCGCCATTCTTCATACCGAGTTCGTACCATTCGTCAATTTTGGCGTTGCTCATGCCTCCCGAACGCCGCTTTTTATGCTCCCAGTGTTCATGCATCAACTCCCCAAATTTCCTAACATCTCCGGCTTCAAGGGCGTCTTTGCTGCGGTAGCCAAGTTCCTTGACGAAATGCAGATTCTTCAACATTTCGACATCGCTACTTTTAGTCCGAGTGTTTTGATCTTTAAGAATTCCGCTGGCGCTACGTGAATATCCGGTGAAGAACAACAAAATGTTGTCCTCCAAATCGAACAGCGTATCCATTGAAACATTTAGTGGCACCGCGGTCACGCTATCATTTTTATGAAACGTAAAGCAGGTCAAGCCGCCGAAGGCAGCAATGTACTGATCCTGCTTGCCAATCGGTTCGCCCAGCCGATCAATTTCGATATAACACGCCAGTTCTGCCAATTCCTGGGGATGAATCAGTTGACGTCGATACGCATACAAGGCCTTGAGCAGGGCAGTTGTAAAGCTTCCCGATGATCCCAAACCCGTTCCGGCGGGAATGTCCGCCAGCGTGGTGATTTCAATCTGCGGTGTGCGCAAATTTTGCATCAGCAGCGCTTCACGAATAATCCGATGTTTTACCTCCTCCACCGAAGCAACATGCTCCAGCTCAGAGTATTTAAGATAAATTGACTCTTCAAAGGGACGCATCACGGTTACATAAACATACTTGTTAATTGCGGCAGCAATCAGAAAGCCCTCGTGGTCACGATAGTAGGAAGGTAGATCCGTTCCGCCGCCACCGAGAGTAATGCGTAAAGGACTACGCACAATGATCATAGCCAGACTCCTTGTAAATCTTTTCAACTACTTTCAACGCCTCATGGGCATCTTTCAAACTCGCTGACGGCTCTCGGTTCAGTCGAATGTCCTCATAGAACTCCGCCAACTCCACAGCCCAGGAGTCATCGTCCATCGGGTATTCCCAGGTCGTCGTCTCAGGCGGCCCCATCTCGGGCAGCATCTTGTAATACGTCAGCCGCTCAACCCCATAGCTCCCGCCCAAACCGGAAATTTCCAGCTTGGCATCGCGACCGTAGATCTCCATGGAAAACAGGTTCTTCCACTCGGTACAACTGGCATGCAAAAACGCAACCTGTCGATTGGCCGTTTTCAACAGCATGAAGCCGTTGTCGTCCACCGGCATGTCCCAGTAGTAGGTGTGGGCAAAACCCTGCACTTCCTCAAATTCTCCCAAGAACCAACGGGCAAGGTCGATTAGGTGCAGCCCCTGATCAATCAACTCCCCGCCTCCTGAAAGCTCTGGCTTGGCCCGCCACTCCTTGTCGTAACCAATCCGTCCCCCGTGACCGTAACGCGCCCGAATAAACATCATCTTGCCCAATTCGCCAGCCTCAAATAATTCACGGGCCTTGCGGAAGGCACGATGGTAACGGTGGTTAAAACCCACATGCACCTTTACATTGCACCGTTCAGCGGCAGCTATCACCGGCTCCAGCTCGACATGATTGCGCGCCGCAGGCTTCTCCACCAGCACATGCTTGCCCGCCAAAATTGCTGCGAGAGATATTTCTGCAAGCGAATCGTGCAGAGTGGCGATAACCACGATATCCACCTCCGGCAGAGCCAAAAGACCCCGCCAGTCGCGAAACACCTTCGCCCCACTATTCCCGACCAGTGCTTTTGCCCTGGCCTCATCAATGTCAGCGCAGGCCACCAATCGCCCTTCACTCAGTGCCTTGGCGCGTTTTTGACCGATCAGGCCACAACCAATAATTCCAACCCCAAAACTCATTTGTCACCCCACGACAACCCCCGATCTCTTCCGACGATGCGCCGCAAGGTATAAACATCGCTGGCGCGCAATTCATCGATGTGCTCAGGCCAATGAGCCCAGTCGTCCCACACGGCGCTGATCAGTTTGCCGGTGATGCCTTTGCTGGCATCAGATGCCAGAAACACGGCAAGCTCTGCGCCGATATCGAAGCCCGCGCCCCCCGTTTCTTTCTGCTTGATGGACTTATCGTAAAACGCTTGACCAACCTTTTCCGGGCCGGCAGCAAACACTTCATCAAGCATTCGGCTATTCAACGCGCCAGGAGCAATAGCATTTACGTCGATGTTGAACGTACGCACCTCCTCTGCGAGTGTTTCCGCAAAACGCACGATTGCTGCCTTGGAGACAGCATAGGCACTAATGTTTGGCATGGGATTCGTTGCCCCACCACCGGAAAGCTGAATGATTTTGCCTTTCTGCTGCTTTTTCATGGCGGGCAAAACTCCTCGGCACATCAATATTGAACCAAACAGGTTGATCTCGATGGCCTTGAGCCATTGGAACCAATCGACCTCTTCGATTGGTCCCATCGGGCCGTAAATACCTGCGTTATTGACCAGAATGTCGATTCGACCAAAACGCTGCATTGTGATCTTAGCCAATTGCTTAACCTGCTGTAAATCTGACACATCTGTCGGTTCCGCTTCGACAGCCTGCCCAGGCACCAACCCGATAGTCAGTTCCTTCTGTGCCTTTGTCAGAAGCTCCCCATTCCTTGCGCACATGATAATTGAGGCCCCGGCCTTCACATATTTTCGTGAAATCTCCAGACCAAGCCCCTGATTGGCACCGGTGATAATCGCTACCTTCCCGTTCAGTGAAAATGACATCACACCCACCTTCCAATTGAAGGGGTTCCAACAGCGATATAACGAAGCGCTAATGTTGTTCCCAAAGATGACAGAAAACGATTCGGGTCGATCACCACCAAACCAGGAGCCACTCCGGCAACATGGTCATTAGGGATTCCCTTATATTCTGGCCAATCTGTTCCGACCAAAAGAATTTGAGCCCCCTCCAGTGCCTCTAACGCTTTATCGAACCGCTGCACAAGGCCATTCCATTTTGGTGGCAACTCTTTTACCGCTGGATCATGCACCCTCACCCTGGCACCTTGCTCGATCAGCCAGTTACACAATTCGACGGCTAATGATCGGCGCAGGGTATCGGTGTCAGGCTTGTACGTAAGCCCCCAGACTACAACGACCACACCATCCAGACTTGGGAAGAGTGCCTTTATTTTGCGGCGCGCCCAGTACTTGTGCAGATCGTTGCTGGTCTTCACTGATTCTAGCAAGGGAATAGAAAGCTGATGCCCTTGGCTGACCGCTTTCAAAAACTCAATATCCCGCGCCAAAGTTCCACCTGCAAACGCGCCACCTGGCGACAGATACGCTTTGGGTCCAATCCGCTTCTCCGATTTTAGGCCGCGCTCCACTTCCTTCGCATCGGCACCAACGATTTCGCAAACAGCGGCAATTTCATTAGCAAAAACAATCGATGTCGCCAAAAACGCATTGACCGCGTGCTTGGTCATTTCAGCCGACTCAACCGACATCCACTCGACCCTGTCGGTTATTGGCGCCAGCATTTGCCCAATGCGTTTCCTATCCCTATCAACTCGCACACCCACAACAACGCGATCAGGTTTCAGAAACACCTCCAAGGCTTTGCCCAGTCGAAGATTTTCCGGGGAGCAAGCAAAACTCAACCCCTTTTCAGGACAGAGTTTGTCGGCAATTGCCTCTAGCCGTCGAATCGAACCGACCGGCATTTGCGAAGACACAAGCACGGTTGAATTGGTAGGCAAGAAGTGCAGCGCAGCCTCGACCTGAGCAATAACAAAATCGACTTCCGCCACATCATCTTCATTGACTGGTGTGTCATAGGCGACCCAGAGAAGTTCAATGTCGTTCGGCAGTTCCTCAAGGCTTGCGACAAATCGAAGCCGTCCGGAACCCAAGCCTGCCCCAATCATCTCCTCCAAACCTGGCTCGAAAATAGGGGGCTTACCTGCCCGAAGTCCCTGAATTACATGCTCATAAAAATCAAAGCCGACGACCTCATGTCCAACCGAAGCAAGACATCCAGCAGTGACGGAGCCAAGATGCCAAAGACCCTGAACACAAATTTTCATCACCGAGCCTCCATAACCCACTCATTGTTTTTCAAGAAATCCACAGTTTTAACAACACCCTCACTGATAGTGTATTTTGGCTCCCAGCCCAATGACCGAATTTTCTTAGTGTCCAGGAATATGAATGGGTTATCTCCAATCCAGCCGCGATCGCCGCCTGAGTATTTCAACTGAGGTTTAATTCCAAGTTTCTGACTAATCCAGCCGACGGAGTCATTGACCTCACAATAACCATCTACACCCAAGTTGAAGATATTGACCTTGTCTGTCGCTTTCTCAACAGCGACCAACATCGCTTCAAGGCAATCCTGGATGTAAAGGTAGGACTTGCGCTGCTTGCCGTTGCCCAGAACCAGCAACAGTGTGGGGTCAGCCTTCAACTGTTTGTAGAAATCGAATACATGCCCGTGCGTGTAGCGTTCGCCGAGGATGGAGACGAAGCGGAAAATCCAAGACTGGAAACCGAAACCTTCGCAATACGCTGCAATCAGCCCTTCACCTGCCAGCTTCGAGGCGCCATAAAGAGAGGTTTGAACTGGAAACGGCGCATCTTCCGGCGTGGGGATTACCGCCGCGTCACCATAGACCGATCCGGTTGAAGAAAAAGCAATACGCTTAATCCCATTAGCCCGCATCGCCTCTAGCAAGTTGTAGGTGGCGATAGTGTTTTGTTCAAGGTCTTTGCGCGGATGTTCCGTGCCAAACCGCACATCGGCATTGGCGGCAAGATGAAAAACCAGATCGGCGCCGCGCATTGCCTGTGTGAGCCGGTCTAAATCGAGTAAATCACCCTGCTCGAGTGTGAATTTCGGAAATGGCCGAGCTTTTTCCAGAAAACATTCTTGACCGGTGGAAAAATTATCAAACACGGTTACGGCGTGTCCGTCCTGCAATAAACGATCCGTCAAGTTGCTTCCAATAAAGCCCGCTCCGCCGGTAACAAAATAATTCATAGATCACCTGCTAATTTGATTCAAAGATTGGCAACTGAACGAGGGAATATCATCCCTAATCCTCTTTCCTGCCAGTAACGATATATTCTTTTAAGATATTTTCAGGACTATATGCTGCAGGCCACCAAGGCCGATTCCGGCAAGCAACGGCCGCCGGCAAATGGAAGATAAGCGCTTTTAATAGAATTATTCGGCTTGCGAGCGGTAAGCATTTACTTCGTTTCATTAAATTTTTCCAGCCCCATCGCCCCTGCAAGGCGTTGATGCCCTGTTTTCCAATCCCATCAAGCCATTTTTCGATGTCCTGCTGGACGCATTTCAATCCATTAGCGCAAGCAATATTGAATAATAGAGCCAAAAAGGCATAATACAGAGCGTCTCTTCCATGCGGACGATGACGTGTTGAATGCGAACCGGCCACTCCAAAATGGAGAACGCCGACAGGTTCATGTACACCTGCCAAGCGCCCATGCAGGCCAAAACGAAGGATAAAGTCAAAATCCTCGGCTTTCTCCATTGCCTCTCGATAGCCGCCAAGCTCCTGAAAAGTTGTCTTGCGAAACGTAAGAGTGGAATGGGGAATCGGGGAAAGAACCGACCGTAAAAATAGCATCATTTCATCATGCCGATAAGGAAGCTGAACAGTCCGGTTGTTGCGCCGCAATACCCGTTCCCATAGCCTATGCCGAAAAAAAATCGCTTGAATGTCGCCTCCCACTGCTACAACTTCCGGATTATTTTGTAGTAATTCTATTTGACGGAACAGGCGGTTGGGTAATGCCAGATCATCCGCATCCAGAATTGCGCAAAATTCGCCCTGCGCCTGTTGAATGGCTATATTTCGCGCCCGGGCTACTCCACAAAAACTCTCATGGACAACTCGTAGACGGGGATGCTTGAGCGATTCCAACACCTGACGAGAATTATCCGTGGATCCGCAATCAATAATTATGTGTTCCCAGGAATCAAAAGTCTGGTCAAGGACAGAGGACACGCAGTCCGGAAGATGACGGGCACAATTATAATTGCTCGTAATAACGGAAACTAAAGGGACATTATTCATGACAATCCTAATATCTTAAACAATTTCCGAAACCGCTCGTGATAAGTATGTTCAGCGAGAGCTCGTTTTCTGCCCGCTTGCCGGATCACTTCAGCTTGTTCGGGATGCGCCAAATAAAACCGCATCTTATCCAGAAGCTCGTGTTGATTTCGATAAACCAACACTTCTTTATCGGGCTCAAACATCTCCGCCAATTCGTCCATATAACCTGTGCAATAAAGCGCACCGCTCATGGGCGCCTCAAATTCCCGTAGGTGCAAGTGCCGGGTTACCGGGCGGCTGGGATCATGACGGTCATAGACTTCCAGAAATCCAAGACTGACGTGACTGCGGCTGTAAAGCGCAATCAATTCATCATCCGAAACGGGATAGTGCATATTTGAGGGAAAACGCGAACTCAAAGAGCGCCGGTAATCATGATCCGCCAATTTCGCCGAAGCCGCGCTCTGCCTCTGCGGATCAATTGTTGAAAGCGCTTGCCAAATAAACAGATAGCGTTTGGCTAGTGAGCGCCAGCGTGTCCGCGCCCCGTCCACCCAGCCGGGTCCATAAGCATGCGTCTCAATTTCATTCTCCAATAAATGACCAATATACCGCGCCCTCAGTGCGTAATTTGCACCAACAAACGAAGCCTGAATAGTGCGGCATATCTCCAAGGGCCTGAAATACTTTGGATTGGATGCCATAGGCCACCACAGCGGATTAGCCCCAATCGCCAGAAATTTATCGCGCGCATCCTTTTCCGAGTGCAGGTTGTAATCAAAGTGCGGCGAAAGTTCATCCACCAGATAAAACTGGTGGGCATTGTTGCACGAAAAGTTGCAGGTCGGCACGCCGGTCTTGCGAATCTCGGCAATCGCCGCCGGTTCCACCATGCCGTTCATCAGGTAGGCAAAGAAAAGGGCAAATGCTTTTTTGGCGTGTTCGCGGCGAAAGGTATCCAGCAACTTCTGGCTAAAGCATGCTCGCGCCTGTGCATTGTTGCGCTGCATCGCCATGCGGCCTTCTGTGAGCGAAAATAGCGCCACCTCGTGACCCATCTCCACCAATGGCTCGTAGAGATTGCGATGCCAGGTCTGGCTACCCGGGACGGTGGCATTGGATGAACCTTCAAGTACTTGGAAGATACGCATTCAATCCTATCTCAAAACGACACACCATTCGCCAATGCGACCCAATTCTGATACTGGAAATTCTCCAATCGCTGATCATAACGCGGCACATGCCGCAGCTCATGCGGATAAATTTTGTAGAGGGCATAATGGTATGTCACAAATAAATCAAAGATGTCTTTCAAGAGTATTCTGGCGTCAATATTACAGCCGCCGTATTCAAACTGGATGTGCTTAATAGCGCCATTTTCCAACATTCTCTTTGCGCCTTTAAAAACCTCCAATTCATGGCCTTCCACGTCCACTTTTAGAAAATCTATGATCTGTAAGTTCACGCGTTGACAATAACCATCCAGTGTTTCAACACGGATGATTTCCGTTTGTGATTGAGAGGCG
>Ga0315293_10007314_pt1 | contig 10254 bp, 16 predicted proteins | sample YL17G13_20_MG_FD_203071 | JGI IMG/M metagenome (GOLD analysis project Ga0315293, IMG submission 203071) | Sediment microbial communities from Yellowstone Lake, YNP, Wyoming, USA - YL17G13_20 | ecosystem: Environmental > Aquatic > Freshwater > Lake > Sediment | place: USA: Wyoming | collected... | reverse complement strand
TTGCGCCTTCCGTTGCGCCTTCCGTTGTGCCTTCCGTTGCGCCTTCCGTTGCGCCTTCCGTTGCGCCTTCCGTTGCGCCTTCCGTTGTGCCTTCCAAATTGTGGAAAATAATACGATCCAATTTGCCACTGATAATGGGCGGATTAGTTGTGGTAGTGGTATTGGTCGTCGTAATTTACTATCTAACAAAAAGGCCCGAGACTCTAGCACAGGCGGTTTCCAAACCCGTTATGAAGTCGGCGCCTCCTCAGGCTCTAGCACAGGCGGTTTCCAAACCCGTTATGAAGTCGGCGCCGGTGGCACCTGCGCCTATGACCCCTGGGCCAGCGCCCAAACCTGCTGCAGGATCGGCACCGGCCCCTGCTCCTGCTCCCGCATTTGCCCCTTATTCGGTCCCTGCCCCGCGCGCACCGTCACCCGATCCTATGACCCCTGGGCCAGCGCCCAAACCTGCTGCAGGACCGGCGCCTATGGCTCTTGGACCAGCGCCCGCCCCTAGTGCAATGATGCCTGCACCGGCGCCTATGGCTCTTGGACCAGCGCCTATGACCCCTGGACCGGCGCCTATGACCCCTGGACCGGCGCCTATGACCCCTGGACTAGCGCCTGCACCGACACCGACCGATCCTCGCCAGGTCGTGTGGTCAACTGGACAGAAGATTCAGTCGGATCCATTGGTTCTTGCAGCCACCGGAGAGTTTACGACGAAGCCGACGGGATACTCCACGCAGTCCACCCCCCGATACACGATTTCATTCGATGTTTATGTCTCGGCGACCCAAACCAACTGGAATGCTATATTCACACACGGAGCGTTAGACAACTGGGACGGTGCAAAACCCAAACCAAATGGCCGCCTGCCATTCGTCGAGTTTTATAAAAACAGCACGCGTCTTCAGGTAGAACACGCCGGGAAACAAGGCAGTACAATTACGCGACACCACGCATCGAGCGCCCAGGGTCTTCCGACGAACCAGTGGGTCAATATTGTTATTCGGGTGGAAAACGGCGCCGCCACAGTTTATCAAAACGGCGTGTCAATCATCACTTTCTCTGGACCGTTTTATTGGCCAGATGCAGCAAATGACAAATGGTATTGGGCCCCTAGCGGGCCGCTGACCGGAACTGTGAAGGTTGCGAATTTCTATTTCTGGCCCTCCGCGCTGGCAACTACCCAGATTGGCGCTCTCAAAGTCCCTGCGGCTCCGACCCCGGGTGTCGCCACGACGTCTTACTACGAGGTGGAGCCTTACGAAAAATAAGTATCGGCCGATAGTAAATGAAGGCCCTCGACGACATCCTCTTTGGCTTTCTTATCTTCTTTGCAATCGACCGCGTCATTCGGATCTTCAGCACGTTGGTTGTCGGTCCGTGGATTGAGAAGAGGACCGAGCGAGAAAATCGCATCGATAGCTTCAAGCTCTTTGCCGAGTTCGTCCTGCTCGTCTTTGCAATCATCCTCGTCTTCCGTTACAGGAAGACCCTGGAGCGCCTCACCGCTTAAGGACGCGGGCCGTTTGAAACATAAGAAATGAATCAGTTTCGTGATGAAACGGCGCACATGTGCCAACAGAAAGGATGGGACAAAGCCCCCGTCAGCATCGTGTGGATGCTGCTGAACGAGGAGATGGGCGAGCTTGCGTCAAGCATCAGACAGAAGCACAGAATCTACAAGAAGACGGGGCTCAAGAAGGACCGCGGCACAGATGTGGTCATGGAAATGGGCGACGTGTTTAGTTATCTGTTCCAGCTGGCCCACATGCTCGAAGTGGACTTGGACGAGATGTGGGAACTCCACAGGGTGAAGATGAAAACCAAGTCCTACGGGACCTCTAAAAATAATATGGCCGTCTAGTAGAATGGCCTCGACGCTTATGATTGATGACCGTCTTCAGATTGACAAGTTCAATGTCACGACGTTCACCGGGGATTATGGGATCAACCACGATGGCTTCCGCAAGGATGTCTTTATCGATGGGTCGTACACGCGTGGAATCGACGAGACCCCGACAGATTACACAGACGACCTTCAGTTCAAGCCGAAGGACATTGCCGGGAATGTGCACCTCAAGACCATCAGCCCGAACTACGCGCCACATGGGGCGTTCCCGACGCGTAAATTCGAGTACTCGAACGGGATCGTGACATGGTTCCGCCCCGAGCTTCCATGGAGCTGGATGGGCGCTGGCACCACCAAGCACCCTGGAACCTTTAAGATTACAAAGGACTTCCAGAGCGTGCTGACTACACTCATTGTTTTGGCCATCATTGCGTATTTGGTAAGCCAGCTGAAGTGAGAGTCCCTTCGGGACTGGGGCCGCCTAAATCGGCAGGACCTTCAGCGCCTCCACCTTGACCATTTTCTTTTTTAAATTGTCGCGTTCCTCTTGGATACGTGCATTCAACTTTGGGCATGAATGCGCCTCAAGTTGAATACATCTTGTGCAAAAGTTTACTTGGCACTCCTTGCACGTAAGCATCTTAGGCTTGTGCTTACATGCGAACGGCGGGTTCATCTTTAATATCACAATGTATTTCTTCCTTAACCTGGCTAGGAGCATACGGGACGGGATCGTCGATGATTTCACATAGTCCAAACTCGCGCCCCTTGACGATGCGGTCCCACGCGATGCGCATGGCTGGTAGGTTTTTGGCGAACCACTCACGGTCGCGCTTGACCCGCACGACTACATACTCCTCTGGCGTTTCTCCGTTGGCCGGTCTATACTGAACAAAGTCGCACTCCTCGAGGTCCGTAATCTCCAGCTGGAGCTGGACCTGTGGCAGGTAGTACGAAGGCACCTTCTTCTCAATCTTTCGAGTCAGCGGGCACTTGATTTCGATGAGGAGGCCGTCCTCTGTGACCCCATCTGGCGAGGCGCCCAGCCACGAATACTCGCGGTGCTGAACCAGACCAATCTCATGAGACTTGCGACCGGTCTTTTGGTCGTACAAGTCCCGGACCATAGGCTCGAGGGCCGTCCCGTGAGCCGTGGCTGCGTTGCCGGCCCACTTGGTCCGTAGAACCTTCTTTTTAATGAAAGAGTCGACACTTTCGTAGCGGTTCTCCCCGATGGCGCTCGCGACATCACTTGCCGTGATCATTTGCTCACGGAGGTCTAACCATTCCTGAGATCTTTGTTCGGCGTATATGGCGCTAATGAGCTCACGGGCTCTCGCTTCGAGGTGCGACATTTCTAGGTATCGTCTTGTTCTTAAAACGGGGGTCCGTCTTAAGTACAATCTCGGCCGCGTTCTGCTCGGCCTGCTTCTTCGTCAGGGCGAAACCGGACCCGCCGTCCATTCCGTCCACCACGACCGTTATGAAGAACTGGCCGTTGACTTGACTCACCAGGCGGTATTCGGGTAGTTCGTACTTGAGCGCCTGGCACCACCGCATGAGCTGATCCTTGAAGTTGTCGTCGACCAGTGAGGTTTGAACCTTGGTGAATGATTTTAGGATAAACTCCTTGGCGTGGACCATCCCAAGGTCCAGGTAGATTGCACCGACGAGCGCCTCGAAGACGTCCTCCATAATGTGCTCGTTGGTGTTCCAGCCGTTCCTTTCGCCCTTTTCATCCATGAGGATGAGCTTTTCGAGGCCAAGCACCTTGGCGATTTCGCTCAGGGTCCTGCCTCGCACCATCTTCGTACGCGCCTTGGTCAGGAATCCCTCTTGCTCCTTCTCGTGGAGGTCAAAGAGGTGCTTGGTGACGACAAAGCCGAGAACCGAGTCGCCCATGAATTCGAGAGTTTCGTACGAGCCGGTGAGGCCTGTGTACCGCTTCAACGCGCTTTTGTGAGTGAAAGCCCGTTGATACAGTTCCATATTTTTGATTTTTGTGCCGACCATTGCGTTCAGGTTGTCCCTGGACAACACCGGGGGGGCGATCTTTTCATCCATTGTACTCTACATGGGTTTTAGTTGTTTAAGCCATGCGAAGAAGGACCAGTTTTCTAGGCTGCAGTCGGCTTGGCGACCTTCGGGCGCAGCTTCTTCTCCTTGGGGGCCTCCACCGGGGCCTCGGGGGAAGTCTCGGTCTTCTTGGCGCGAGGCTTCTTCTCCGGGGCGTTTGGGTCCTTCAGGTAGTGAGGGCCCAGGAACTTCTGGAGGTTCAGGAAGCTCACCTGGGTGCCCTCGGGGACCTTGAGCAGAGCCTTCAGGGGCTCGTCCAGGTTGATGAACTTGCCCTCCTTCAGGCCCTTCTCCGTCACATACACATTTACACGCTTGGTGACGTCGGTACGGCAGATCTTCTCCTCGGCCGCCAGACCCAGGAAGGCCCGAAGCTCGGGGGTCACGTCCAGGGGCTTGTTGAAGCCGTTGCTCTTGGAACGGGCCGCCTGCTTCTCACCGGTCGGGTCCTCAATGTGGGTGCGGATCTTGCGCACCTCCTTGCGAAGGGCCTTCATCTCCTTCATCAGAGCATCGAGAGTAACGGGAGTGTCCATTGTACTCTACTCAGGGTCTCCCTCTTTAACTAGATGAAACACGAGAGAAACAAGACCAAAATGAGCGGTAGAATTGCGATCAGCAGGACTTGCCACACCTTGTACGACGCGGGCGTGTTTCCCAGCTCCTCAGGCTTGACAGGAAAGAAAGGAGCCTCTCCTTTCGTCGGCGTCGGCTCTGAACTTGTCGCAATGTTCGATCCGTAGCCACGTGGAAGAGACACGCCTGCGGACGGGCGATTCTCGAGGCCCGCTGGAATCTTATTCAAATTGTCGCAATTGTCAGAACAGCACCCAGTGTCGCACCCGTACAACAGGCCATCCCTCTTGCTGATGTATCCACAGACTGTAGAATATCTATCAAAGGGGTCGGTTAGACACTGGCAATCTTTCAGGATGTATTGAGCTCCGCACGTCTTGGCAGGGGGCGCGGGCGAGGAAGATGTGGACATCTTCCTCCGTTCTAAAGTTAAAGAATATTTTTGTATGAGTAGTACAGATGGAGTACGGAAAGCCCCAGAAGTTGCCTGACGGCCGGTACTTTTTGAAGATTAATGGATCTCAGCGTCAGGTGAATGGCCTTGTGCTCCAGGACGACCTATCGACCAAGTCGGTGAATTTCAAGGTTCCAGAGGGTTCCGAGATTTTCTCGGCAATTGATGGAGAGCTCCTGACTCAGGCCAAGGCGTCCAAGGTTGAGTGGTTCGGCAAGGAGCTCAGCGATGAGACGATCCAGACGGCGTTCCAGGAGAGCGTGACGGACGGCGTACTCGGTGTCAGCCTCGCATCCGTGAAGGGTCAGGTGGTCACCGTCGCCTTCGACACCCAGAAGAACTCGGTCGAGATCCAGGACGTAAAGGCTGGTACGACAGTCGATGCGCTCCTCGAGCTCTCTGGTCTGTGGTTCCTGAAAAAGTCGTTCGGTCCAGTGTGGCGTGTGCTCCAGGTGCGCGTCCGTGGGGTAGCCAGGCCGGTCGTCAAGACCGAGTACGCGTTCATGGACGAGCCCGAGGAGGAGGAGGACCCGACCGACTATTTGGACTAAATTCCCCAGGCACGTCGAAGACCGCCACATTCCAGACTTGGCCGAAAAAAAAGTAGACACTAAGTATAAATGAATCGCAAGGGACTCGCCATCGTGGTTCTGGTCATTGTCATTTTGGTTCTCCTGTTCGCCCCCAAGAAGAGCGGGTTTGATGCCACTCCTCAGGTCGCCATCCAGGGGTTCGAGTCGTCTCGCGCTGGCGATGGTTCCCGCGTCTCCAGCGGCAAGCCTATGATGCCCATGGCTGTGGAGTCCTCCATGGGCGACAACATCGGTCAGGCCGTCAGCTCAGCCAGCCTGATCCCCCGTGACGTGGTGGCGACCGAGGACTTTGGCCAGTTCAGCCCGGACAAGATCCTGGGCAACCAGAACTACCTCGACCCCCGCAGCCAGATTGGCTACCCCGAGACGCTCGGCGGTGTCCTGCGCAACGCTAACCAGGACTTCCGCAGCGAGCCGCTGAACCCCCGCGACCCGGTCAGCATCTTCAACCTCAGCACGATCCCCCCGGACGTCATGCGTCCCAAGTTCGAGATCGACTACGATTACAAGTGAGTATATACAAAATCACGGAAGTTCGACGCGCTCAAACCAACTTAAAAAAATGGAGTGAAATACCAGTAATGGATTTCAAACATGCTATGACGGAGTGGGTCCACTTGAAGGCCCAGCTCGCTGCAGCACGCAAGGATATTGGCACGTTGAATGCCCGTGAGAAGGAGCTCAAGGGCTTTATTTCGACTCACATGAAACAGAATGAGATTGACACCGTCAAGGTTCAGGACAACGTCAAGGTGAACCTCAAGACCAAGCAGACCAAGGGCACCATCACCAAGGATGTCATCAAGAGGGGTCTTGCCTCATTCTTCGGTGGAAACGAGGCGCAGATCGAGGGGGCCTGGACTGCCATTCAGGACGCAGCGCCTTCCAAGTCGTCGACCAGCATTAGCGTGACGGGTCTTGCGAACCTTTGAGCATCCTATAAAGGGGACGCCCGTATACACAATAAGTAAAAACCATGGGTATCAACGATGAATACTCCCGGGACGTCTACCAGGGCGACCATTACGTCTATGATTCAGACGACCATGACGACTTTGATCCCGAACTCCATCCAGAAGACTGGCAGGACATGTACTCCCAGGAGCTCCTCGATGGTTGGAATTTCATTTTAGAATTCATTCATGACAACTTCCTACCTCGAAAGCACGCATGCACCTATCCCAAGTTTGTGGAGCTCGTGTTGAATCCTACCAAGTTTGGACCCACCATGTACCCGACGCCACTGATGACCGACGTGTGGAAGCGCGTACGACAGGTGGCCATAGTTCGTGAGAGGGTCCAGCCGGAGCAGTTTTTCACGTGGGCCGGGTACTTTGTTTTCTAGGTCTAATAGTAAATGATCGACATCACCGGACCGAAGGTGCTCGTGCCGACGTGCCTGTTTGCTCTCGCGAACCTCTGGTCGAATCCGACCCCGGGCCTCCTTATCCACGCGCTCATGTTTGCTATCATCTCATGGGCCATCATCAAGTTTGTTTTTAAATTCACACTGACCTTTGCGGACTTTGTGGTTCCTCTGGCCCTCTTCATCTTGCTGGCTCCGGGTGTGCTCCTGACCCTTCCCCCGTCGGGTGGACTTGCCGCGACCGGCGTCCACACCATGGTGTTCGCCATCGTATTCGCTTCCCTGCGCGGACTTTTCCCGCAGTTTTATTAAACCCCCACAATAGATGCGCCACTTGGCCATAGGCCCAGGCGCCATGGGGTTCTTTCTATATCTCGGCGTTCTCGCCAAGTTCAAGAGGGGCGGTCAGCTCGATGATCTCGAGGAAATCTCGGGAGCTTCGGCCGGTGCCCTTCTTGGCTTTCTGTTTTGCGCGACCAAAGGCGACCCAGCCAAAGTGCTGGACTACGCCCTCACTGTGCCCGTCAAACAGCTCATGAAACCAAACATAAAGAGCCTCCTACGAGACTATGGACTTGTGCCTACGGCCAAGGTGCGCAAGATTCTCGTCGAGTCCTGTCTAAAGTTCTGTGGGAAAGATGATGTGACATTCCGCGAGCTCTATGCGTTGCACCCCGTGAAGTTCCATGCATCTGCGTTCTGCGTCGACCTGATGAAGACGGTCTACTTTTCGGTCGACACGACGCCGACCATGAGCGTTCTGGACGCCGTCTGTGCATCGGTCGCCATACCCTTTATGTTCTCGAGCACCAAGTTGGCGGACGGATGGCACTACATAGACGGCGGATCTGCCGAATCCATCCCAGGAGGGCCGTTCCTTGGGCGTCCGGACGTACTCTCTCTGAGCATCGGGTGGAGCGCCATTGGGGAAGTCAAGGATATCAAGTCATACGCCCTCAACATCCTCTATTCTACAATGAAATTGAGGCACGCGTATGACTACCCAAACCTCGAGCTCACGATACCGGACGGCGCGGCTTTTGAATTCGGTGCGTCAAATGAGGGCAAGATTCGGCTGTTTATACAGGGCTACGAGCAAGTCCGTAGGAAATGGCACGGACCCCCAGGACTTTTTCTCAGCCCAGAGTAAATGCATTCACACATCCGCTCAGGATATACCACGCGTCGTACTCGCAAGGTTGTTCGCGTCGGGGCGACCAAAGATCGCGCCTCCTACTCGTATGTCCGCAAGGCGCGTACGAGCCGTGTGTCGGCCGTACCCGCCAAGGACGTCGGCGCCGCAGGCAAGAGCACCAAGGTGATCGGTAGCCTCAAGGGAGGTATGCTGACTCGCTACGGGTATCACCCGGTCGAGGCGAAGACCAACCGCCACAAGGCGCTCAGCAAGGGCATCAGCAAGGGTGAGAAGCCCATCTCCGTCATGCGCCGCCTGGTCGCCATCAGTACCCTGACCAAGCGGACCCTGCCGCGTGCGTCCCGCATCTACAAGCAGGATGCCACGTGGGTCCGCAGCAAGTACGCCAAGTCGTTCAAGACGATCCAGAAGTAAATCTTGGGGTATGGTAAATGGCAAACAATAGGCATACACGTCTCAACTCACTTTTAGCGAATGTGAATAATTTTAAGTTTGCACTTGCGGTGGGTCACGGGCAGCACGAGCCATCATTACCACCTGTTTTTGTCCCCAAAGATACATATGTAATATTTACTACAAAACCGGGATATCTCGGTGATACATCGGATACTTTTAATAAAAAGTTCCAGACAATATTTCAAAATCCAAATAAAGTTAGACAGTTATTGCGAGGAAATTTACCACCAGTTGAAAAGCCTAGTCTTCTTACAAACAAGTTGTGGAATTGGAAGAAACACATTTACCCACCTGGAGTTGTGATTGCAAATCACTCTCTTGAATTTTACGATTCTCCAAAGCCTAGAAACGCCCCGAATGTGGCGAGGGGTGCGATATATTTTAATGAATTAGCTGGTCTATGGAAAGTTGGAATACCCGGAAGGGAATTCCATGGGACGAAACAAAACCTCCAAGATATTATAAATAGGGCAAGGTCAGGACAAACTGGAAAATTAATTGTGTTTATTTCGGGTTGTCGCGGAGATCCTGCTGTTTCCGCGCAGAGTATAGCCCGAGCATCGACTTTGTCTCCGATTGCTTTTAAAAAATACTTCCAAGTTCCTCAAAACTATAATATTCCTTTTACGAATTACATAAGAGCAGTTACAAGTTTTGAAAACGCATATTCAAGATATATGCGGTTGAAAAGAGGAGGTTCAAACTCAAATAGTAATGGTAGGAGAGTAAGAAGAGGAGTCACAAATTCATCTAATAATAATGAAACTTCACTGAATGTAAACTCTGGTAATTCAACTGTGTTAAACAAATATAAACGAATGATTACGAGAATTCAAGAACCCACATTCGGATTAGTGGGAAATAAGCGGTATCCGGTCCAGTCTGCTCGTCGTTATTTTCCATCATTTTTCAACCGTAGTATGACGAACGAAAACGTTCGTTCATTGATAAATAGTATTAAAAGAAACAATTCAAATTTAACAAGTAGAATGACAATACTATGGTCATCTGAACCAGTTAATCAAACTTGGAAAAATAATAGAAGCTTAGCTCTTCGGCTACTTTATCGCATCAAAAATCTGGAGCGCTTAAACACTCGGAACGCGTAAACCTCATGTATATTTTCGGCTGGGGCGTCGCCGCCACAACGCTCGGAACGTACTTGACTCTCGATAAAGTATCCCAAATTATCGAGAGTATAAGTCCTATGCTATGGAGCATAATAGTATTGATGTTTATACGGACAATGACCGAAATCTACAAGTGTCATTTATACATGAAGATGATGACCCTAGTCCCACTCGATGGGATTCCACAACCCATGAATGACCGGGCCAATTGGAAAAAACGGCTCGATGGACCACTGACCCGTATGACTTAGAATGTCCATGATAATATGAAAAGCATAGATATTCCGGATCCTTGAATTTCGGATCAAAATTAAGGACCACATGGAGTGTGGCAATTTGTAAAACCAATTGTATATTTTCCAATCCTTGATTTCACCCCATGTGTTTGTCCATGGGGTCAAAAAAAGGGCCATAGGCAGGTCAGGGGCGATAGCCCAAACCGCCTCCTCCAGACTCAAAGACCCGAAGTAGGCTCGGGTCGTCACAAAGTGACCAACCCACAGCATTCACTTAAGAGCAATTCTCATTTAAAATTCAATGGACCTTCGAACAATGGCCCAGGACATCTGGGATTCTCTAGGTCCTGGGTACTCCGAGTCCGTATACC
>Ga0315293_10007312_pt1 | contig 10254 bp, 22 predicted proteins | sample YL17G13_20_MG_FD_203071 | JGI IMG/M metagenome (GOLD analysis project Ga0315293, IMG submission 203071) | Sediment microbial communities from Yellowstone Lake, YNP, Wyoming, USA - YL17G13_20 | ecosystem: Environmental > Aquatic > Freshwater > Lake > Sediment | place: USA: Wyoming | collected... | reverse complement strand
ACGGCTCCTCAGCCCGCACCTGAGCACGGAGGTGATCCCAGGCCGTGTCATAGCCCCGCTCCCGCGCCGACCCCCGGCGGTCATCCCCCGCCTGCCACGCCGCCGCCCTATGCGTCGTGCACCGCCCCGGCCCCTGCACCAGCACCGCGCATCCAGCAGCCGGGCATGGATGAGGGGCGGCATAAGGCATCAGGATAGCCCCCGGAGGCTACGGGGATGCCCAGGACGCATCGGGCGGTCCTGCCCTGTGCTCAGACACAGCCCAAACCCCTCGCTTGCCCTGTGTGTATAGTACGATTTCTCTTGCGCTCGCATAAGCCGGTAGTGTAGACTCAGGTTATGGGCATATCCCCAGACACCCGTACTTATCTGGCCGCCATCGGATCCAAGGGCGGGGCCACCAAACATCCCCGCAAGGGCTTCGGCTCCGCCACCCCCGAGGCCCGGCTGGCTGCCCAGCGCAAGTCTATTCTGGCCCGCAAGTCCAGGAAAAAGCAGCCGGTTCCCTCCCCGACCCCCAACATTAAGCCGCTTTAACGCCACAGCCCTGCATTTTCGGGCGAAGAAAGAGCGAAAGGGAGGGTTGACAGCATAAGCCGATAATGCTAAGGTAGAAGTATGAACGGCACAGAACACACGGCAGGCCCTCCGAAATGGGCTGAACTGCTCGAAACGGCGGTAACGCAGCCGGGCGTAATCTCTGAGGCGTACTCCCGGTTCCACAACTACAGCATGGGAAACCAGATGCTCGCGCTCTGGCAGTGCTCGGGACGCGGCATAAAGCTCGGCCCCATCGGCACCTTCATGCACTGGAAAGACGCTGGACGCTACGTGCGGAAAGGCGAGAAGGCTATCACGCTCTGTATGCCCGTCACGGGCAAGCGCACCCGTACCGAGACCGATGAGGCGACGGGCGAAACAAGCGAGACCGAAATCGGGTACATGCGATTCACCTACCGTAACAACTGGTTTGTCCTGGCGCAGACCGAAGGTGCTGAGTACCAAGCACCACCGATTCCTGGATGGGATAAGGGTAGCGCACTGGCTGCCCTTCAGATCAGCGAGATCCAATTCGATATGCTCGATGGCAACGCTCAGGGCTACGCTCGAAAGCGCTCGGTTGCGGTCTCTCCGCTGGCCACAATGCCACAGAAAACACTCTTTCATGAACTGGCCCACGTCCTGCTGGGGCACACCGCCGAAGTCGGCATGTCCGACTCGGAGGGCACGCTCCGAAGTCTGCGGGAGATCGAAGCCGAATCGGTCGCGCTGCTCTGCTGTGAGTCGCTGGGGCTGCCCGGCGCCGAGTTCTCCAGGGGCTACATCCAAGCATGGGGATCCGAAATCCCCGAGCGCTCGGCACAGAAGATTTTTCATGCTGCCGACCAGATTCTCAAGGCAGGGTCTTGCGATGCCAGAAGCTAACTCGCTCACCACCGAATACGCCCGCTTCGAGGCTGATTGCCAAGCGCAGACGGCTCGACTCCAGGGCGAACAGCTTACCCTTCGACTCGCCAGCCGCTCCGAGCGCCGCCTGGATGCCGGGCGCAGGCCCATCCACGAAAGCCCCCTGTTCGGCGGGCCTGCCCAGCGCGACCTATTCTCCGCTCCCGAGACCTGTCCGGCCTGTGACGGGCATTTCTCCAGGCCGGGATACCAGTACACGGCCCAGCATCGGCTCTGCCTGCCATGCGGAGCGATAGCGGAAGCCGATCCGGTCGATGGGGGTAGCCTGTGACCCCGCTCGTGGAAAAGTATCGCCCGCGCAAGGTGACCGATTTCATCGGTCTGGCTGGGCCGCGGGCTATACTCGGGAAGCTTGCCGAAGACCCCTACCCGTCTGCCTGGCTGCTGGTGGGCCCCCCAGGCACAGGGAAGACCACAATGGCGCTGGCGCTGGCCGATCAGATCGGGGGCGATCTGCACCATATCCCCAGCCGCAGGTGCGATCTGGAGGCGGTCGAGCACGTATGCCACAAATGCCTCTATCATCCCTGGTCTGGGAAGTGGCATACCATCCTGATCGACGAAGCCGACCAGATGAGCAGGCCCGCGCAACTAGCGTTCCTGAGCAAGCTCGACGCCACAGCCGCCCCGCCCGATACTATCTTCCTGTTCACCGCGAACGATACCGCGTTGCTGGAGAATCGGTTTCTCTCGCGTTGCCGGCGAGTCCACTTCCAGACCGAGGGCATGACCGGGCCGATAACCACACTGTTGGAAACCGTCTGGAAGGCAGAGCACAACGGGCACGGCAAACCGGACCTTGGACGGCTCGCCACCGAGGCCGATGGGAATGTCCGCAACGCGCTGATGGCCCTGGAAGTCGAGCTTCTGGCGCCTGGCCATTCCGCTCCCGCTGTGCTCCCCCACAAGAGTATGACAAAGCGAAAACAAACCGGCATGCCCGAACATGCGAGAGTGATCCCTGGTATTGATCTCAGTAGCATGGGCGTGCGGGCGCTTCGAGCATTGTGCAAGCAATTCAATGTCCCTATCGCCTCGTACAAGCGCGATGTCGTGAATCGACTGCGGCAAGTCATGGAGACCACGTGAAAGCTCTGACGATTCATCAGCCGTGGGCGACTCTCGTGGCGATTGCCGCGAAGCGCTATGAGACACGCTCGTGGAGAACTGATTATCGCGGGCCGCTTGCGATTCACGCGGGCGCACGGGAAGCTGACTGGATGCTTTGCCAGCGTGAACCGTTTCGATCAGCGCTTGCAGGGCGCACGATGACACACGGAGCGATAATTGCGATAGCAACGCTGGCTGATTGCCTGTCGGTCGATTCTCTGTTCCTGGAACTGTCGAACCTTGAGCGCGCCTTCGGCGACTACTCACCCCGCCGCTACGCTTGGCTGCTCGAAGACGTGACACTGCTGACAACCCCAATCCCGACTCGCGGGCATCAAATGCTATGGGATTGGGACGATTCATCTATTGCACTCTGAGTCCGAAACCGCGCGCCTCTTCTGCGCGCATCGGCCCCACGTATTCAAACCCCGCCGTCAGACGATTCGTGGCGTGCGTTCTTGCTAATCGTTGCTCCCCAGATCGCCCTTGTTGCGCGGTTCTGCTCGGCGCTCGAAGCATTTTCCATAATGCTGATTTCGCGCGATGACGGATCATTGCCGGGTGTGAAGTTGTGCTGAAATAGGGTCTTCTGGTCGCGCGATAGAGTGAGCCTACGAATTCGCTCATTGCGTTACCGATGCCCACACCCTGGAAGTCCGGCAAGCACACCGTGCGATGTTCGCGCCATCCAGAGCGTTTTGCATGAGGGAAACTCAGAACCGCCGTGAACGCCGCGGGTTGATCTTCGACAAATGCACAGAAGCATGTGGCGCTCTTCGCCAGATCGGAAGTTAAATAATGATGGTACTTGAAAAGTTTCCATGCTGCCCAATCCACGCGAAATATTCTAAGTTCGATTGGCGGGCGTCGCTGAAGTTCCCTCCATTGAAAGGTGTCCGTGCCAGGATCGTACATCCAGTCTGGCTGAAGCCAGTCGATGATGTCGTAGTGACAGGAAACGGCAATAAGCTGCGCGCCTAGCGCTCTGACTGCCTTACCAATCGCATGACTACCGATTCGCGCCACCGTGCGATCCACTACGCTGCTGAATTCGTCGATGACGAATAGCCCATTGGCTTGCGCTATTGCTCGCGCCACTGTCGCCCGGAATTGCTCCCCATTTGACAATACGCGGAAGGGACGCAACCAAGAAGGGGGACTTGAGAATCCAACGCTCGATAGAAGCCCGGTAATTTCCTTGATGCCCATTGTCACAGGGAACGCATCGATGAGTGCCTTGTCTCCAGGCCAATCAAAACCGTTTATCACGCGTTCGCCGAATAATTCGCCCGCTATGATAGTTTTTCCGCTCCCCGATGCGCCTACTATCAGACCGACGTTCCAGTTCCGGTCTTCAATCGGCAGATTCACGTGCCACGTGAGCTCACTGCGATCCGTTACTGGGACATCAAACAGCCCCTCAAGTTGCATCACGCGCGCCGTGCGGGCAATCGGGCAACTTCTTAGGATAGAAGCGCTCGGCACTTCAAGCCCTCCGCGTTCAATCGCTCAAGTAAAGTCACCTGCTGAAACTCCGACTCGCACGTTATCAGTATCTGGAACTGTTCTTTTAGTCGATCAGATTCGTCGAACGCGCCCGCGCCAGTCAAACTCCCAGAGGCCAAATCCGCAATCAACTGATCCAGCGCCTCCTGGGCGTATCCGGTGCCGCCCAAATCCCCCACGTCGGACACAATGCTCTGAAGCCATTCAGCCATCAGCGCCGGATCATCCGTTCCAAGCCGGTTGGAGCGGTTATCCGCCGCCAGAATCTCGCGGGCCTGGCGGTCGGGTACGTCAATGAACGTGACCGGGACCTGCTTGTAGCCGAGGTGCTGAGCCGCCCGCCAGCGAAAATTGCCAGCCACGATACGGCTGCTGCTCTTCTGCACGAGGAGCGTTCCCCAGAAGCCGTGGCGTTGCATGAGCGTGATGATCGCCCCGAGATCCCCCTGGTTTGGGTTGCCCTCCCACGGCTGGATCGAGTCGATGGGGACCAATTCCGTACGCTCGTTCAGGATCAGGGGCCCGGCAATCGTCTTCGTCTTTTGCTTTCGCGCCATCAGGTTCTCAACTCTGCGCCAATCAACCCGGGGGAACATGCTAGCCGGGGAGCCCCCTGCTCAATCCGCAACTCCCAATACCGCCGATTCAACTCCCGGATGATGGCTGGAATATTGAGATTGAACCGGTGCGCAAACTCTTTCCGGTTGTCGGCCATGTCATGGTGCCCCTGGCGGGTCCCGATGGTGCTGCATAAGGGCAGACATGCCGTGTCATCGCATTTTTGGGCCATTGCGCCAGCCAGGGCATGATGCGCGTCACACGGGCGTCTGCCGCAGATCCAACATGGCAAGGCGCGAATCCAGTCGCGGTAAGCGGGATCACGGATAGGTTTCATTGCGCGAGCCGTCCTTCCAAGTGCGCAACCGCATCGGTCAACCGTGTCATGGCGACCGTGTTGCCTTCCAGCACTCCGAGGACTCGCTCCGTCAGGGTATCGGACCGGGTGCGCTCTTGGCGGTAAAAGTAGAAGATCAACCCCGCCAGGCCCGTGCCTCCAATCCCTATACCTATTCCAGTCTCCGGCGGAACATTTGCCGCGAACAAGAACAAACAGAACGCGATCATGCGGCCTCCAGTCTCATGGGGCGCAAGGTCCGCGCCCAGCGTGTCAATGCAATGAATTGTCGGGCTGGCAGAAGTTCCATGAATTTCGCGGTCGCCGTCCCTCGCGCATGGCCAGCGAATTCCACCTGCGGCTCAGGGATGCGGTCCACGGCGAACGCGCCCTGCTGCTGGGCTTCCCAGAGGGCGCCGGGTTGCCTCAGGCGGGGCATCACGCGGCAGCCCTCTTGCGCGCCGTCCGCCATATCGGCACAGGGGGCTTAGTCGGATCTGGCGAAAGCATAGGCAATCCGCGGATGTTTCGCAGCGTCGCGCATTGCGACTGCCAATGGAGCGGGGTAGGAGTCCGCTTCATGTGGTTCACGCGGAGATAGCGAATCCGATTCCAAGTGCCGATGGCCACGATGCTGCCGGTGGCGGCCAGCTTCAGAAGTTCAGCGCACCCGGCCACCTCACTCACCATGGTGTCGCCAGTTGCGGCCCTTAAAGGTAGAGGGAAAGGCACGGAAGGCAAATGCGCCGGATCGCAGTATGACGGGATCTTGCTGGCGGGGATAATCATCGAAACCGATGGCGTAGGGCCGGTGAAAAGGCTCGACTCCGCCATCCCCGAAGTCCCATGCGGAGGAAAGGACTGCACCTCGGGTACTCCCCTTAATCATAAAACATACCCAGGCCGGAATGTCAAGAATGACGTATTCACCGCACTCCATGAGCGCGGTGGGAGGGATGGGCTTGACATCGGTAACGCTATTGTGCTAGAGTCGAGCTATGGACATCACCGAAGCCGCCCGAGCCATGGCCGCCAGGCGCAAGCGTTGCGGACCAGCCGGTATCCCGACCGCTTGCAAACGCTGCGACCAGATCCAACCCACCGCTCGCCAGGCTCTCATCCACTGCCGCAAGAGGCGGACCATTAAACCCGCTTAACCTTTCACTTTTAGGCGAAGAAAAAGAGAAGGGCCTGTTGACACAGTAGCGCTACCGTGTTTTAATGGGATTATGGCTAGAGAGAGAAAAGCAGGGACGGCGCTAGGCGAGTATCTGATGAATACGCTCAGCCTTGAAGACTGGGTTTCTGGTGAACCATCTGAGGCGTGGCGCCGAATCCGGATTACCGCGCTATACTCCTTCGACGGCATGGAGCGCATTCGTGCCACTATCCTCGAAGGCCCTGAGGCTGGTCGCCAAATTGCCATTCCCACTCCAGAATTGCGGGCGGTGCGGCCATGACAGCACGAGAAGCAATTGACAAGATTCACCCAGTGATAGACCGCTATCGCTGGACCGCTGTTGCGGCGCACGACCGCTTGGTAGTGCTCCGCAATAGCAAAGGGCAAGTCTGCTGCAACATTGGGATCACCGAGCAAGGGGCGACCGCCGTTAACCCAGTTTACATCGGGCAAAAAACGCTCTGTGGCTCCCTCGCGCAGCGGGAACTACGGGATGCTCTCAAGGTGACTCCATGACCCAGCTACGCCACGAAAGCCCAACGCGCCGCGAGACCGCGACCACCATGCAAGGGGGAAACGATGAACCGGCCAGCAGACACCGAATCCACCGTTAACCCGCAAACCCGGCAACGCCTTGTTGCGCTACTCGACTGCGGCTTCTCTGCGGCTTCTGGCAGCGCCAAACGCGGCGCGACCAGGTTGATGAGCTTGAGCGAATGGCCGCGTTAACCCTCCCTGATGAGGCCGGCAGGCCGAAACGCCCTTAACCGGGCATCGGAGGTGACTATGTTTACTGTACAGATCGCACTCGGGACCAGCGGTATGCTGATCCCCCCTCACATCGCTGAGGCGCTAGAGCAGGTAGCTCGCAGGCTCCGGGAGTATCCCAGCACAGCGCCCACTGTGGACATCCCGATACGGGACCTGCACGGCAACGTGGTGGGGCACTGGAGCTACCGGCCCGATCCCAGCGTGGCGCTGAAGGCGTGAGGAGCCGTCATGCCGACCGCCATTGAACATCTCCGCGAGCTCCGGGGCGGCTCCCAATGCCACTTGCTGCGCTGCGATGACGGCAAGTGCTACGCCGTCAAGATGCTCGGCAACCCGCAGGGCGACAGGATACTTGTCAATGAGTGGGTGGCCGCCAAGATCCTGGACAGGCTGGGTATCCCGGTCCCGCGGGTGGCGGTAATCACCGTGACGGCTGAGTTCCTGGCGGCCAACCCTGAGATAGCGTTCGGGTACGGGCATGGTCGACTCGAGATCCGGCCCGGAGAGCACTTCGGCAGTCAGTGGATCGTGGCCGAACCGGACCAGCAGGGCACCTACGATTTCATCCCAGACAGCCTACTGGCCACCGTTGCCAACCTGCGCGATTTCCTTGGGATGCTCTGCGCTGACAAATGGCTGGGCAACGTAGATGGCAGGCAAGTGGCCTTCGCGCGCATTGACGGGCAGTTTCGCGGGTGGTTCATCGATCACGGCTACATTTTCAATGGACCGCATTGGACCTTTGAGCGTTATCCGCTCTGCGGGTTGTACCATCGCCCGGCGGTGGTGTACAACCAAGCCCACAGCCTGAGCGATTTCGAGCCGTGGTTGAGTCGCATTGAGCATTTCCGGCCGGCAGAATTGCGGCGGATCGCAGCGTCGGTCCCGGACGCATGGCTATCGTATCAGGACCGCAAACTGCTGTATGACCTGATCGAGGGCCTGATTGAACGGCGGCGCAAGGTGCGTGGGATGCTGCTAGAGGCAATCGTCCACAGCCCAGCGCGGTTTACGGGGTGGGCAGTCTGACCCCTCTGCGGAGGGGATTGAACCCGGAGTAGCGGTGGCGACACGGCGCCGGGAAAAGGAGGAGGCTATGAAGGCCACATATACGAAACTGAAGTCTGGTGATTGGGGCGTGCGCATAGAGGGCGCGGTCAAACCCGGCGCGATCGTTACGGTTACCAAGAAGAGCGGCGAGACCAAGAGCGAGACGATCTCGAAAGTGCTCTGGATGGGGAACGGCATCTCGCTCTGCGCCATCGGCGCGAGCGGGAATGGCAGCAGCCACGGCAATGGCGGTGCGCGCAAGTGCGCTGACTGCGGAGGTCCAGTCACCGGCACCTATCGCTACTGCCGTGATTGCAGCTATGAGCACCGCGACGGCGGATCACAGCACGCTGGTGGGATGAGCTACTACGATTCGCACGGCAATTTCGTGCTCGGGGACGACGACTAATGGACTACCGCATCACCCGCGACACGCGCCGCAACCGGATCTATTTCACTGCGCCTCCTGGTCTTCTCGTGCCAGATGCGCGGCGTGACGCTGATGGAGACTGGTTCGGTCGCGCTGATGAGCCGACAGGCGGGCTAGCTGGATACTTGGATCGGCTGGTGGCCCAACATGAGGCCGAGGCCGCCTCGCTCGCCACCTATCAGACTGCGCTCGGTATCATCCCAGCCGACTACGGTCAGCGGCACGGCGCTACGCTGGGTGGGGAGTGGTCCATCGGCTCGGATAGGGGCAAGGAGCCTTCCATCGCTAGCGCGAAGCCGAAACTAATCTGGGAGCAGATCGCGCAACACATCACCCACTATTCCGAGAGTCGCGGATCGTCAATTGCTGGTCGGGTAGCCTCCGCGCGTGTTCTCCACCGAGCCGATACTGCTTATGGCCCTGTCTACCGGGAGGAGTTTCGAGATTTTGACGACTACCGAACTACTCTCTGGATGCCAAGCGCTATGTTTGAGGAACATCTACGGGCCGAAGTTCAGCGGCTTGGGATCACCCAGGAGGCCGCGCGGAAATGGCTGGAGCAATACCGAGGGTGTGTAGGAACTGAACTGTACGAGTTTGCGGCGCAGGATGCCCGCTGACCCTCGCACCAAGCCAGCTTAGAGGCTGGCTTACCGGGAGGATTAGAAAAATGACATACGGATTAGGGCGTGAGATTCCCAACCCACACGTTGCGGATTGGGAGCCGATCAATGCGGTCGAGCCCGTCGAAACACCGGGCATCGTACAAAGTTGGAGCACCGAGACGTATTCCCACACCGCTCATGCGTTTCGACAGGAGGGAGGAAACGCGAATGGCGACGACTGGGAGCGGTACTATCAGGCGGTGCCGTGCCCGGCTAATGTCTGGCCGAGCCACACGGTCTAACCCTCGCGCCAGCGGGAATAAGCCAGCCCCAGGGAGGGGAACCCCGGAGTAGCGGTGGCGACACGGCACCGGGAGAAAAAGGAGAAACGAACATGAGTACGAATACGAGTGCAGATGACACGAAGACTTACACGCTGAAGCCGACTCACGGGAAGACCGTGCGTTTTACTGGGCAAGAAATCGCGTCGGCTAACGGCAGATGGGTAGCCGGAAGGGACCAAACTCGCTGGACAGATTTGACTCTCTACCGCACCAAAGGCGGACGCTACATCCTCGACATTGACTACACCACGCAATGGCAGGGCGAGCAATGCTCGCGCCAGATCTATGTCTGCGATACGGCGGCAGCCGTGGTCGGTCAACTCACGAGCGAGGAAGGCGAACTCGGACGGCTCGACACCAAGTTGCTCCAAGAAGCCGCGAAAAATGATCCAGCCTTCGACGCCGTGAACACGGAACTAGTCGAGTAGGCGTCTAACCCCACACACCTCAGCCCGCTCGGGGAGCGGGCTGAGGCGGGAGGTTAGAGAGATGGCAAAAGCAAAAACTTTGGAGCCAATGACAGGGGAGCGGTCAGCCAGCCCCAGGGAGGGGCGAAGATGACAAAACAGAAGGAATCACGATTACTTTTGCAGCGCTGTGAACGTCTAGAGCGGGAACTCGCGCAGGAACGCCGCGTGCTGGATTGGTTGGGAGATCCGATGAGCTGCTCCCTCCAGTAGTATCAGGAACTCCTGATGCACACGACTAATCCGCAGGAGTTTCGCGCGATGGCGCAACGCATGATGGTCGCGCCGGGATAGCCTGACCACACCCGGCCTGGGCCGGGCTGACCCCCCGCCCCGTAGTGGGGCGGGCACCTAGCTGCACTCCCCGAGCGCTGCCAGATGCCCTGGAGGGGGCGAACGATGACGCTGAAGCAAATCGCGCAATCTTGC
>Ga0315293_10007310_pt1 | contig 10255 bp, 9 predicted proteins | sample YL17G13_20_MG_FD_203071 | JGI IMG/M metagenome (GOLD analysis project Ga0315293, IMG submission 203071) | Sediment microbial communities from Yellowstone Lake, YNP, Wyoming, USA - YL17G13_20 | ecosystem: Environmental > Aquatic > Freshwater > Lake > Sediment | place: USA: Wyoming | collected... | reverse complement strand
CCACAGCATAACGGCTGAAAAAACGACCGTGGCTATCATTGCAGAGGCAGCCAGCCATCTATACTCTTCCTTTCGGTTTCCTTGGCCAAACATCGACCTGACTCTTCTGTTCTCTTTTTTCTCGTACATGGGTCGTTCTTCGTGGTCGGATAACCTGTAGATGTTCATAAACGCGAACAGCCACTCTGCTGAGGTTATTAACAGTTTGAAGAATATGAGCCAGAGAATCATGTAGACATCGATGGTGACAGCTGCAATGGCAATGAATCCGAATAGCGCGCTGAGAATGCCAAGTGACAGGTATCGCCATTTGTTTCTAATCCAGTTTCTAGTAACGGGAAGCACGAACACTATTATCCATATCAGCCACCACATCAGTGGAAACATACTTTTTTCGTCTCCCTTTGTTTTGATTTTTGACTTGCGTGCGGGTTGTTTAATATTGGATATTGTGACCTAATATCTACTGTAGCGTGCTAGACTGAAATAGTGTTCGTTTTTTTATTTGCGACTTGAGCAAATCACATAAGCAAAAACTGGGGAAAGATAAAGGTACTTGGGATTTTCCCTAACTACAATCAACAGCATCGGTGAAGTTGCAGGTTAAGAATACGAGAGTTTGAAGTTGTGCCATCGTTCTTACGTTTTTTACTTGCAAACACGTGCTCCAGTCTTAACCATGCTTTCAGAACAGCTCAAATTAAGCTTCTATAGCTGAAATAACCTCATAATCATACTCGAATTTGGTGGTGCTCCGGCCGGGATTTGGACCCGGGTCCGCAGAAATGGTTCTTTTGAGCTTTCTGTCATTTATATTCCTCTAATGATAGAATACAACGCATTATGGGCTTAAAAGCCTTTTTCCATTTTATTCTTCGAAAAACATTTCAATATTTTTGTACTATCTGACAACAACCCAAAACGCTATCAATTCATGAAGCTATATTATGAAGCTACAAAACCAGACGTGGTTTCGAAGGCAAAACATGATATTCCGTAAGCTGGCTCAGTATAAGGTTTTCCAGAATATAGCTTCTATCAATGCAAATATCAAGAAACGGTGGCTTCTGGTAATTGCAGCTTACAGCATTCCCTTTTTTCTGGCTCAAGTGACTGTTGCAGCCTACAAGGTGGGCAGTCTGGTGCTTCTCGATGTCTGTATGTATGCGGCTGTCGTAGCTCTGTTTGTTTGGATTATCAGTGATATGATGCTTTCTTCTTATTCCGACGGATTTCATAAGCGACTGTCAAGTGTGTTGCAGAGCAGGGAACTAAGAAGACCTGAAACTTGGTTAGTTCTTCATAATAGTATTCGCATTGTCGAGCTTGTAGCTGTTGTTTCTGCATACATCGTGTCTTTCTTTTCTATTATGATTGAGAACACGCCGCCTCTAAGACCTTACTATTTGTTGTGGGGAGCGCTTTTCTGTCCATTAACTTTTGCCTATTTTCATAAAATGAGAAATGTGTTGGGAATGGGTTTTGTCGGCTTAGGTCTTCCTTCACATGCAAAAGCGAAATCGTTCGCAGTTCTAGCATCGAATCTCATGAAGAATGGAAATCGGAGAGGCTGTGAGTATCTTTTGAGAAGTCTGGAAATGTTGAAATCGCTTTTCAGAACATATGGGCTCTCCTTAGACCTAGTAGATGAAGCCTATCAGAAATTGGCTATCTCCAATCTTGTCAAACAGGTCTTGCCCCTTCCAACTCTTATGAGCCTTTGCGACGGCATTGCCCGATATTCCTCGATGGATGAAATACCGATATTTCTAAGAGACTTTGTTAGTAGCGAACAACTATATTCAACAAGGCATTTCAAGTTGGTAACAAAGCCAAAGTCAAACGTTTTGAGAAGTAGGAGCCTGTCCTTTCTTCTTGTGCTTATTACGGCTGTAGGTACACTTCTTCAAGCTTTGATACCAGAAAACTTGAAGGAGCAGATTGTCAAAATCCTAACCAGCACAACGGACTATATTGCATTATTGCAGTTTGGTATGGTCATCTCGCTGTTCAGCCTTTCATATTGGTTTTTCTTCAAAAACTTTGATTTTGTTCCTTGGAGAGATCTAAGGCAACTCCTTAAGGCTCAAAACAGCAAAAAATCCGTATAGATATGTTATTTTTTCAATTGAGCTTTCATTGCAATACTTTGAATAGAATTAGGCATATCGAGGAGCGTGTGGCTCAGCCATGCGCGCGGGAGCTTTGACTTCGCTCTCTCTCAGCCTTTGAAGTCATATAAAAAAAGAGATGATTGAGAAATGCAAACAGAAAAAATAAACATCGGCGTTGTCTTGACAACGTCGCTTGAGAAATGGCGTTCCATTGAAGCTTTTATAGCTGCGAACGCTGAAATTGTTTTCGTGAAGAAAGTGCCTCCAGCCGTCAGGCTGAGGATCAGGCAAGAAATCGTAAGAGAAGATGGAGAAGAAGAGAATGTCAGATCAGAACGCTCTTGAGCTGGCAGGAGAAATAGGACACCAACTTCACGGTGACATTGGGAAGAACGCTTTTGAAGAACTCGAGCTGTGCTATGCAAGCAGGATTGCACCCAGATTTGCATCATCATCAAAACTTCGATCCTATGTGAATCTGAATTTCTATTGGGCTAGAAGCTACTTCAAGAATACTATCATGGAGGAGTTTCAAGAATGTCTTCCGTCCTCCTTTGCACATAGAAATGTTACTAGCGCTACTCTTGAGACTATGTTTGGAAGCACTAGCACATCTGGCACAAAGATTATTCCACCGCTTTTTTGGGGTTACGAGCTTTGCTTCATGCCGGAGCTTTTGGCTTTCTTGCAAACAAAAGATATGAAAGACAAAGTGAATGTTTTCAACGAAGTTTTAGAAGGGAAAGAAACTACCAGAAACCTACTGAAATTCGGGAATGCTAGTCAAAGCTTGACGGATAACTACAAGAATGGTGTTAAAGGCTTACGCTTTGATGGCACGACGTTGAGCTATAGACCCGACACTTGCTTTGTGATTGCCACCCGACCTGTAGATAATCAAGTCTATACTTATCTTGAGCAATCTGGATTCTGGAGCAGATTTCACACTATACAGTTTAGAATCACAGATAGCACTGCTCGCGACATATTCACGGGAGCGCTTTATCCCTCAGAAGGCACTGACGTTGCTTCCGATAAGAAAGAGCTGAAAGCAATCAATGAGGGATTGTTCGTGAAACGCAATAATCTGAGCAGTGAGCTACCGAACTATAATGAACTGTTGCTTCCCATATTGAAGAAGGCTAATGAAATCGGCGTTGAGATTTGTAAATCAATTCCAAACTTGGATTCATCAACTATTACCAATGTTAGAATCAGAGGAGACATAATCAGGGAAGTCAGGGCTTACAAAATTCTGCATTCGGGTGCTCTAGATGCAGACGTGCAGAAATGGGCGCTTAGCAGACTGCCTCATTTCTTCGATTTCATAGCGAACCCCATTATCGCCCCAAGTTTGACTGGTGTAAAACAAAAAACATCGGATGCGTGCTTGAAAGAAGTCCTGCAACTGACGAAAGGTCATTCAAAGAAACGTGACGAAATACAGGAGATTCTCCAAAAGCAAGGTTATTCAAGAACCATGATCGACAGAGCGTTAGAGATTATAAAAGAAAGAGGATTAAACAAAACAGAGAAATATGGTGAATACATAACTGAATGAACTTTCTCACCTTCTCACTTACTCAAAGTGGCTTTTCTGAGAAAGTCTCTCCACTTTCTTTTTTTGGCACCGTTGAGAAAGTGAGAAACTGAGAATCCTTAGGTTTAGGTTGCTTGGATCTCGTGCAAGCTCGTGTAACATGTATTCTAAGAGGTGAAAAAGACATGACTGACTACAGCCGGATGGCTTTGAAATGCAAAATCTGCAAGTCAGGCCTAGCTGACTCTATAGAGTTTGAAAGATTCTATCTTCGATATTCATACAGAGTCATAATTGATATTCACAGCAGAGACATTGACAATCTGAACGAGTACAATCTTTCGAATCATCTGAATTTTCACAGTAGACCCGAAGTGAGAAAATTCTGGCATGAGCTGAGGGACCGCGTAGGTCTGTACGAGCTGACGCCTGAAGAGTCTAATGAAATCTATGAGCCCATCAAAGCAGAGCTTGAAAGAGAATCCTGTGGAGCTTAGAAACAGAGTTATGACAGCTTCAGCACAGCATAAACAGACGCTAAGCCTGTGATTTCTGAAGCTTCTGTTCTCGTTTCTTCATTTCACTGTAGAGATATTCGAAATTTGTCCAGAAGCGTGGTACATTGAGACGTTTTCTTGCCTCTTCTATTATTGGCATGACTTTGGCTCCTACTAGCATGATGTTATAGCCAAAGAGTTGGTCAATCAAGTCGATATCTATAAGCTTCTTGGACAAGAGAACACCGACTTCCTCATAGAAATATAGGACTGTGTCGACTGCCGTTGGGATTGGTTCCTCAGAGTTTGGTTGACCATACTTCTTGACGTAGTCATCATAGCCTTTGTAGGTAATCCAAATAACCTTCTTCCCTGCTGTTCGATGGTCTTCACTCGAGAAAGTTGAATACAGTCTCATGACCAAGTCTGTTTGCCTTAGTCTTGTCTGATGTCTTATCTGAAAAATGTAGTAGACAGCTGCTGCAAAGACTCCAGCAGAAGCAACAGCAATAGAAACTGTCTGTATTTCACTCACTATTGACACCCTGCTATTATCTCACTGGATTATGTATTAAAAACTAAGTCTAAGACAGTTCGTAGATAAGAAAAGCCACAAGTCAAGAAGATACAAGAAGTGATTAACTCTGAGAGATTATTAGACTTGTGAAGAAAGAGTCTATAAGAAAACTTTGTTCTAGAAATTTCATCCACAAATTATATCAATCGTTTAAGCCATCTTGAATTGAGGAGAGAGAGTGCTAAGCAAGCTTATTTCTTGCGTCTTGTTCTCAATCTTGCTGACTTCTATACTAATTGTAGCGAATACGAATCCCGTCAAGAGCCAAAGCACCATTACAGTTCCAGACGATTACCCAACTATTCAAGAAGCCGTTGACGCGGCAATTCCAGGAGACACAGTGCGAGTTAGATCTGGCATTTACAGAGAAGAAGTGAGAATTAATGAGTCAGTTAGTCTAATCGGCGAAAATCCTGAAACAACAATAATTCAAGGATATGTAATCACCACCCCCCCGTGGGAGAATTCTGTAGACTCTGTACGAATTGAGGGCTTTACGGTAGGACAGATTCCTCCAGATATTGCTCTATTTGACATAGGTCCTGTATGGATAGTCGGAAACAATGGGATTCTATCAAACAATGTGCTCCTCAATGCAGGAGCACATAACATAGACAATGATGTTCCAAGTGTTTACATTTGCGGGTCGAACTGGACTATTGTCAACAACACTCTACTGGACGTACAGTTAGGAGATGGAGATACCGGGATTCTGCTCGACGGTTCTAACAACACCTTGGCATTCAATCAAATAGGAAGTGAAGAAACGCCCGCGAGTGCTTGGAATATATTCTGTTGGCATCAGGGCAACTATATTCATCATAATAATGTATATCTGAGCCAAAGCATTTGGGCCCGTAAACCCTACGGAATTGGAACCAGTAAATGGGACGATGGTTATCCTTCAGGTGGAAATTATTGGGGAAGCTCAACTACCCCAGATCTGTATTCAGGTCCTTATCAGAATCTGACTGGGGGAGATGGAATATGCGATATGCCATTCATAACACGCCTAAACGGGAACAACACCGACCGTTTCCCGCTATTGAATCCTTGGACTCAGCAATCAACGGATTATTTAGACGTAACTAGGAAAGATCTGATCTACACCGTGGAATTGACGACAAACGTAACTGTTGCCAACCTGAAAGTGACTTATGGCTCGTTGAGGCTTGATCTATTCGGACTGTCAGGCGATTCAGGCTTCGTAAGGATAACGCAGCCGACCGGCCTGAACTCTTCTAATATAAAGGTGTTTCTGAACAACACGCGGATAGCATTTCCTTCATACAACCCCCCAGCATCGATTTCTTATAACGATACTCACTATTTCACTTACTTCGCTGTCATTTTTCAGAGCACGTATAATATGTCAGTGATGTTCCCAATAGCGGGCGATGCAAATGCGGATGGTTCTGTCGACATCTTTGATTGCGTTATAGTTGCGCTCGCTTTCGGCTCAAAACTGGGTGATTCAAACTGGAATCCAGTCGCCGACATCAACAACGACAACATAGTAGACATCTTCGACATTGTAGTCGTAGCACTGCACTTTGGCGAAACAGGCTAACTCGCGCTTAGGATAGCCAAAACCTGAGCATTTTCTGTTTCCAAAATATTCCTAAGCTCCGCCATGCGAATGGTGAAACCGGATAGGCCCACTCTCTTGAAGATTACCAGTTTAATAGAAAAGCAAGAATCGGAAAAACGCTTAGTGGGCGTTTCCTCAGCAAATTGCTTGCATCATTGGAATTTGGCGAAAACTCTTCATGCTGAGAAGCCTCTCAACAACTTGATAAAGAAGCTTCAACATATATCAAAAATGATTTCGAATTTGAGAGTGAAGTATTGAAAGGCATAACTTTAGACAAGAGGAAAATCGCCTTTTCTGAAGAGGATTATCTATCATTGCTGAAAAGGGACCACAATCTCGCTCTAATCAAGAATACGCTTGAAGGTATACTGAATAGAAAGACGAAAGGAAAAATGTTCAATATCGTTTCTAGAACATGGAATCCAGTTACGGGATGTCTTTATAACTGCAACTACTGTTGGGCAAGAAACCTAGCGGCAACAAAACTACAGAATAGTCACCGTTACTCGAGAGGCTTTAGACCTAGCCTGAATGAATCAGAGTTCTGTTCAAAGTTCGGAAAAGGTGATTTGATTTTTGTCTCTGACATGGGCGATCTATTTGGCGCTTTTATTCGCAGTGAGTGGATAACCCGAGTCTTGGATCAAATATCTCGTTACCCTGAAGCTGAATTCCTTTTCATGACTAAGAACCCACAAAGGTATCAAGAGTTTCTGCCGTTCATACCAAAGAACGCTATACTAGGCGTTACTATTGAGACAAATAACGATGAGATTGTCCAGATAGACAAGGTTTCCACCGCACCACTGCCAAGTGAGCGCTATGACTACATGAAGAATTTGGACTGGGATAGAAAACTAGTGTCAATAGAACCAATACTAGACTTTGATCTCAAAACTTTCAAACGATGGATTGAAGACATCAATCCTTTCCTTGTGTATGTCGGATATGATAATTACAATCACAAACTCAGGGAACCCCTTCTGGAAAGCACTCTCAAACTAATCAGTGAGATTTCCGAAAATGCACTAGTCATAAGGAAGACCATAAGACGCGCATGGTTTGAGGATATTCAAGGTTATTGATAACGTCTGCTAGAGGTAGAATGAGATGCCTACGAAAATTCCTACTGGAGATTGGCTGCGCAGCAAGCTTGATAGACTCACTAAGATGACTAATCTTGTTTCCACAGAATACCCAGAGGAAGTCTCTGAGCCAGATTATGGTTTTTGGTCGATCAAGAAAGAAATAGCACTAATGTATTGGATATGGCCATTTCTCCAAATAGCTCCCAAGTATTTCGACGAATTTTACTATATTGACCTCTTTGCAGGTTCTGGTTTAATGAAGGCCGATGATGTTTCCTTTGTTGGCTCACCCATCGTAGCTATTGGTTCGACACTTCCAGATAAGAAATTCAGTCAGTATATTTGCCTAGAGATAGATGAGAATCGGAAACGTGCACTCGAAAAGAGGGCAGCAGTTGCATGCAAGTTCTTCGGAACTTGTGATGCGAAGATTTTCCAGTCTGACTGTAATATCGAACTAGATAGGATCTTGAGAGAGTATTGCCCTAGTGAGGAAACATGCTTTCTTGCTTTTGTTGATCCTCAGAAGATTACCGATTTCAAGTGGACGACATTTCACAAACTACTAACACATGGTAAAGGTGACGTCATCCTGAATTTTCCAACAACACAAATTCTCCGAAACTTGAAGGTCCCTGAATCGAAAAACGCTTTGGATGGATATTTCGGCGATAGTTTGTGGAGTCAAGTTGAGCCTAGCTCAGAAGCGATTTTGGAATATCTATTGCACAAAATATCTCTTCATAGGAGTGAGGTAGACAGCCTGCCTGTGAGAGATGAGCAAAATCGACTTCTCTACGACCTGATTTTTGCCACAGACTCTAAAGGTATGAGAAACGTTCTGAGTGATTTGAAGACTAGACTTAATAGAATCAAGACCAAAAACATTCGTGGTTTATACTCGGTAGTCACTGGCGACCAAAGACAGCTGACTGGATTTCTTGAAGAAAAAAAGGGGAATTGAGAAAAACTACTTTCTCTTTCTGAACAGTTTCACTGCGTCGAGGTCGCACACGTATTCGAAGCCCTGCTCTATGAGCTTAGAAGCTTCAGAGACTGTCTTTGCTGTTGCACTGTAGAATTCCTCTTCTTCGTCGAAGCTCACTAATTGCGTATAGATGAGAGTTGTCTCGATTTTCTTGTGTCCAAGCTGCTGCTTGACTAAGAGAATGTCTTTTGACTTGTGATAAAGCGTTGTAGCGTAGAAGTGTCTCAAGTCATACAATCGTATGCTTCTGATTGAGGCGTCTTGAAGCTTCTCTGCTACTCGTTGTCTGAGTCTTCGCCAGATTTTTCCCATCCATTTTGAATCGGGAAATGGCTTATCTTCATTCACTCTATACAAGTATTCCCTTAAGCATGCGAGCGTGTCGTTTCTGAGTTTGAAGTTTCTAGAGTTGTGACCTTTAAAGCCTTGAACTGATAAAATGCCTCTGTCCAAGTCTATGTCTCTGCGCGAAACATTAGCAAGCTCAACAGGCATCACGCCTGTCTCCATAAGAATCTTGAATATGACTGAGTACTTCTTGCTCGATGCACAGATAACGCTCATTATAGACTCTTTAGTCGGAATTCTGGGAAGCTTCCGCTCGCTCTTGAACTTCGGCCTTTCCCACGCTAATCCGTTGAGCTTCACATAGTAGCTGTAAGTCTTGACGAAAACGTCTTTGTAGCTGTTCTTTCCCTTCATGTTCGCTATAAAATTCTTCACATCATCAGGACTATCAAGGTCGCAATGTCTAGCTAGAACGCTTAGCTCGTAAGAGATGCGTCTCAGAGTGCTTTCTGCAAGCCCAGAAGCTTTCAGCTTTATCAGGACATTCACAATCTTTGCTTCAGCATCAACGATGGGTCGTACTCTGATTGCAGAAGGTGGTGCTCCGGCCGGGATTTGGACCCGGGTCCGCGACTATCTCCCACCTAGTGGTGTCGAGAGGCCGCTATACATGATCCTTCCATATCATCATTGACAGGGAAGTTTGACCGGACTATACTACCGGAGCATTGAGAGATTGTTTTCTCCTTAGAGATAAATATCTTTTGACATGTTTTGGGTTATGAGAGCATATCTCTTTGAAATAGTGATACACTTCGTCTTTGCACGCAAGCGGACGAACGTAGAACCTCAACGATCCTGACAGCCGTAATACATAGCCTTCAACAGACGGGCTACGTTTAAATTGTGTCTGCACTCTATCAACACTAATCGCATGCATACTTGGATGTGTCAGCAGTATGGCTTCAGTGTTTGAACCATTTCTTCTAAGCCTTGTTGCAGGGATGGCTACAGGAATTGGCGGGATAATCGCAATTGCCCTGAGAAAAGTCACTCACAGAATTGTGAGTTTCTCTCTTGGGTTCGCTTCTGGCGTAATGCTTCTGGTCTCATTCAACAACCTCTTCTTCGAGGCTCAAAAGCTGCTCTCACACATCGAACTAATAGTTATGTTCTCAGTAGGCGCCCTCATGATGATCGCCCTGGACCTGACTATCCCTCACATTGAACTAACAGCTGGAGGGAAAATTAGCAAGAACGCGGAAAAGCTCAGAACAGGGAAGCTCATAGCTTTGGGAATAACACTGCATAACCTGCCCGAAGGACTCGTTGTAGCCGCAGGCTACACTTACATGCCTAGACTGGGCCTGATAATCGCTATCGCCATAATGCTTCACAACATACCTGAAGGCCTCGCAACCGCCATCCCTCTTACGGAAGCAGGAATGAAACCCATCAAGATAGCATTAATCACGCTTCTCTCAGGACTGGCTGAACCCCTCGCAGCCCTAGTTGGAGCTCTTGCTCTCTCTCTTCTTGGAACGACGACCATTGTGGGCTTTTCATTGG
>Ga0315293_10007309_pt1 | contig 10256 bp, 8 predicted proteins | sample YL17G13_20_MG_FD_203071 | JGI IMG/M metagenome (GOLD analysis project Ga0315293, IMG submission 203071) | Sediment microbial communities from Yellowstone Lake, YNP, Wyoming, USA - YL17G13_20 | ecosystem: Environmental > Aquatic > Freshwater > Lake > Sediment | place: USA: Wyoming | collected... | reverse complement strand
CTTTGATCAGATGATCCAACTTCCTCTCGCGATCCTTTTCCTGGATCAGTTCCACTTCTGCACCGATGAGGTCGGTATTGGAAATGACAACATCCAAGTATGCAAGGGAAGTCTTCTGTATCATCTCTTTTAGCCCTGAACCCTGTAGCAGAGCATGATAAATGGTCCCATTCGTTGCCTCTTTGCTCAAACCTACACCACTTGTTGAGTTCCCCTGAGGATCGATGTCAATGAGCAATACCTTCTTCTCTGCAACAGCAATGGAAGCAGAGAGATTGACTGCCGTTGTAGTCTTTCCCACTCCTCCTTTTTGATTGGCAATACAGATCACTCTTGCCATCCCGAACCCGTTTTAAAGGAATAGTGGAATGGTGGAATAATGGAATATTGGGTAAAAATACCGAATTTCATGGATTAGATTTCAGAACAAAATTCGAGACTCCATTCCCCCAATTTTCAGAATTTTTGTAATTGAGATTTTTAGTCATTATTTGATTTTTGGTGCTCGCAGCTTTACTCTTCTCTGCTCTTAACCCATTATTCCAATATTCCATTATTCTAATTGTTGTTTATAGCATAAAGTCATCTCTTTTCAAAGAGGAGAATTGATCTTTTGAAAGAGCTGAAGGGAAGAATGAGAGGGATGATCTTTTGCAACCGATATCGGGCTTCTTCCCTATTGGGGAGGAGTCGAATCTCTTCTCGATCCATTTTTCCTTTCATCGCTAATACGATGCCTCCTTTTTTCAAGAGAGGAAAACTGAAGATGAGGAAGGTCTGGAGATCGGAGAAGGCCCTTGAGATGACCATATCAAACCGGTCCCCCATGGCTTGCCGGATCTCTTTGTCTTGAACTCGACCATGAATTGCCTCAATCCCTTTCAAACCGAGTATTCGAATGATATGCCTTTGGAAATCGACTTTCTTGCGAACAGAGTCGACCAAAGTCATCTCAAGAGAGGGTTTTACTATTTTTAAGGGAATGCCAGGAAAGCCTGCTCCTGAACCAATATCTAAGAGAGAGGAGATATGGGAAAGGTAAGGAAAGACGGAGAGGGAGTCGAGAAAATGTTTGAGTACAATTCCTTTCTCTGTCCGAATGGCGGTGAGGTTCATTTTTTGATTCCATTTGAGGAGTTCCTTGAGATAAAGTTCGAAAGCCTCAGCAATTTTTTTATCAAAATAGATTCCAAATGCCTTTGATCCCTCGATGAGGAGTTTTTTATTTTCCATCTCCATGGCTGAAATACATATCATAAAACCTTCTCTTTTAAAAGGGTCCAAGGGTTCGAATTCTTTTTTTGACCTCCCGTCTTCTTTCTGTTAAAATGCCATGCACCACGTAGGGTGCATGGCTCTGCCCCTTTCTGTGGAGAGGAATTATTTTATGGCTAAAGCGAAAACACATTTTGTCTGTCAATCCTGTGGATATGAAGCTCCTAAATGGTTGGGCAGGTGTCCAGGATGTCTGGAGTGGAACACCTTTATTGAAGAACGAGTGATCGAGGAAAAAGTTCCAGAACGAGACCTGCTCGGCTTTGAGTCAGAGGCTGTTCCAATGCCCATTACCGAGATCGTCGCTGAAGAGAGAGGTCGGCTCCAGATCGGGATTGGAGAGTTTGACCGGGTCTTGGGAGGAGGAATTGTTTTCGGATCGGTGATCTTGGTCGGAGGCGACCCAGGCATTGGCAAATCGACCCTTCTCCTCCAGGTGATGAACCGGATCGCATCGAAAGGGAAAAAAATCCTTTACATCTCAGGAGAAGAGTCTCTCCAACAGACAAAGATGAGAGCAGAAAGGTTGGGAATTCTCTCCGATCAACTCTTTGTTGTTTCAGAAACATCCTTGGAGAAGATCCTTCAGGATATCCAAACACTCAAGCCCTCAGCCGTAGTGGTCGATTCGATTCAGACGATCTACTCCTCTGACCTTCCTTCCACACCCGGATCGATCATCCAGGTGAGGGAGGCATCAAGTCGATTACTCTATTTGGCAAAACATCTCTCTATCCCCATCTTTCTTATAGGACATGTCACCAAAGAGGGTTTTATCGCAGGGCCGAAAGTCCTGGAGCACATGGTGGATACAGTTCTTTACATTGAGGGTGAAGCCAACCACTCCTTTCGCATCCTGAGGGCGGTGAAGAACCGTTTTGGCTCCACCAATGAAATCGGAGTCTTTGAGATGAAGGATTATGGATTGGTGGAGGTTTTGAGCCCCTCTGAATTCTTTCTTTCCGAAAGAATCCAACCCGCCTCCGGTTCGGTTGTCATGCCGAGTATAGAGGGCTCTCGCCCTATTTTAATTGAACTTCAGGCCTTGGTCGTTCCCACACATTTTGGTGTCCCGCGGCGGACAGCCCAGGGGATGGATCCCAACCGCGTTTCGCTTCTGGTGGCCGTCATGGAAAAAAGACTGGGGGTCCACCTCAACAATCATGATATCTTTCTCAACATCGCTGGCGGGATGAGAGTGGAGGAGCCTGCCGCTGATTTAGGAGTGATTGCCGCCATTGCCTCAAATTTTAGGGATAAATTGATTGATCCAGAAATGGTGGTCTTTGGAGAGGTTGGATTAGGAGGAGAGGTGAGGGGGGTTAGCCAATCAGAGATGAGGGTGAAGGAAGCGTCGAGGTTGGGATTTAAACGATGCCTTCTGCCAAAACAGAATCAGGAGAAGATAAAGGGGATGAAGGGCATTGAATTGATCGGAGTCAAGACAGTTCAGGAAGCAATAAAAGTACTCTTTTAGAAAATCAATGAAAAATTAGCATTGCAAAATTAGCATTGGGAAAAGAAAAATCAAATAAATTTGATATGCTAATTGTTAATTTTACAATTTACAATGAGGTTTCATAGGGGGCATTATGAGAAAGTGGTGGGTTGGAGCAATTTTAATATTATCCATTTTTTTATCCATTATCATCAGTGAAAGTCAGGAGAAGATCGAGAATCCAGGAGAACTTTACGATTCATCTATGGAACTTTATCATAAGGGCAAATGCGAGGAGGCCATTGCTGGGTTTTCAAAAATCATCCAATCCTTTCCAAAAAGTAAATTGGTTTCCTACTCCATCTTTAATATTGGGTTGGTCCATTTCAAAATGGAAAGATTTGAAGAAGCTCTTAAACAATTCGAGCTCTATTTAAAGACCTATCCTGAGGGTGACCGTGCTAAGGAAGCGGAGAGGAGAATTCAAGTTTCGAAGGAAAAGTTGAAAGAGATAAAATCCCCTCCCTCCACCTCTTCTAAGAAGGTGGAGCCAAAAGCAGAAGAGGTCAAATCCACTCCTGAAGTTCAACCCACTCTTGAGGTGAAATCTACTCCCGAAGTCAAATCTACTCCTGAGGTAAAAAAGATTAAAAGGCGGATCTGTGCTCAGGTTTTTTATTTTGATCTCAAGAACATTGAAGAAGTGGAGAAGAAGTTAAAGGAGTTGAAACGGGGAGGTGTGGATACATTGATCCTTAGGGCCTTTCAAAATAAAGGGGATGGGATGTATAAATTCGTTAAACCTCGTTATGAGGAGGGGGTTTATTTCAAGACGGAATATGCCCCGGTCGTTGAGGATATTTTGGGGCCTCTTACAGAGATTGCCCATCGGAATGGACTCGAGGTCTTTGCTTGGATGACAACACGGTATGCCAATTTCGGTTTAGGGGGAAATTCAGAATATCGATGTAAGAGCTATAATTTCGAGACAAGAAAGATGGAAGAAACCAGAGGGTTCAACCTCTTCCATCCTGATGTTCTAAAGCGCCTCGAAGGACTTTTTCGTGACCTCGGTCGTTATCCCATTGAGGGGATACTATTTCAGGATGACTTGACCCTTAGACACAACCAGGATTTCAGCAACGATGCTAACAAAGCCTTTCTGAAGGAATTTGGGTATGCGCCCCATCCAGACCGTTTTTATATCGATCCTTATAAATCGAAGTCTGGGAAATATTATGTCAAAGCCTATACCGAAGATTTTTATGCTTGGGCAAACTGGAAGAACCGTTGGCTAATGAATGTGGCCCAGCAATTGATGGCTGCAGCCAGAGAGTCAAATCCCAACTTGCAATTTGCAATCAACTTGAATTATGAGGCAGTCCTCAATCAAAACAATGCAGTGGCTTGGTTTTCGCAAACTCTCTCGGAAGCAATAGAGAAGGATTTTGACTACTATGTCGTGATGGCTTACCATCGCCAGGCAATGAGAGAAATAAATATGGAGGTGGAAAAGGCCATTGCCTTGATGGCGGAGGTGGCACAAAAGGCGATCCAGTTGGTCGGAGACCCCTCTAAGGTGATGATGAAGTTTCAAATCTATGATTGGAAGAGTTACGAGGTCGTGCCACAGAAAGAGGTGGAGGAGATTTTGGCTGGAATCCTGAATCACGGGGAAATGAGTTTAGCTTTTTATCCCTATCTCGAATCATTTCCTCTACAATTATTAAAAGGGAAGCGGACTGCCTCTTCGAAATAAATTCGTTGGTAAATTGATAGGATTCGAGGGGTCTAGGGTTCAAGTGATCAAGTGAACTGCTTGAAACAAACCCTTGCCCCCACGAACCATTGAATCCTTGAACCCTATTTTTATTTTTCGATTGTGATCCAATCGGGATCTGCTTTCAATTCCTCGGCCTCTTTTGGTAGACCCTTCTCCAACATATTCTTCGCTTCATCCCTCTGTTTCTCCCATTCTTTTGCTTTGCCCTCGAGGACCTTTATCTCAGTCTTTAACTTCCGTTGGAAGCTCTTGGACTTGAATTTTGACTGCTCCAGTTCCTTTCCCTTTTTCTTATAGTCCGCATAAGCAGTTTCATAATTTTTCTGGGCATTCAAAAGTTTTTCATTCCACTCCTTTGCTTTAGCTCTCCACCATTCCTCTCCCCGGCCGATAAGATCCTTCCGTTCTGAGGCCGATTCGTGCTCCTTCTCCATCTCTTCCTCTTTGAGCACTTGAGGAGAAGGATAGGGAGAAGGTTCCTTAGGAGGTTTCTTCTTTTGGACTTGGTTTCGATACCTTTCTGGAACCAAACTCAAGTCATCTGTAAAGTGGACGGTCCCTTTCTCATCCATCCATTGATAGATCTCCTGACTAAAAGTAAGTGGAGAGAACATCAACCAAGCAAGGATGAGCACGAATAAGCCTTGCATTACCTTCGACCTCAGCTAATGTCAAATGTCAAAGCTCAAATATCAAATTAATGCCCAAATTTCAAATTTTAAGATTACGGTCATTATTCCATTTGAACTTTGAACTTTGGAATTTGACATTTTTCTTTTAGTGGGCTTCCGCCCAATTCTTCCCTGAGTGGATGGAGACCCTGAGGGGGACAGAGAGTTCCATCACCGTCTCCATTTCATTCTGGATCATGGGAAGGGCCTTTTGTAGTTCCTCTTCAGGAACTTCAAAAACCAATTCGTCGTGAACCTGCATCACCATCTTAATCAAAAGACCGAGCTCTTCTATTCGGTTTTGGATGTGGATCATTGCTACCTTGATGATATCCGCTGATGTCCCTTGAAGAGGAGAATTGATCGCCATCCTCTCAGAAGCCTGGCGGATGGCTGTGGTTGGAGATTGGATATCTGGAAAATATCGGCGCCGATGAAGGAGCGTGGTCACATACCCCTTCTGCCGAGCCTCTTCTAAACTGTTTTCGATATAGGTTTGAACCTTAGGATATTTCTTGAAATATTCATCAATATAGGCCTGTGCGATCTTGGGATCTGATCCCAATTGCTGTGAGAGACCATAGGCACTCATCCCATAGATGATACCAAAGTTGATCACCTTCGCCTCCCTCCTCATTGAAGGGGTCACCTGATCCACTGGAACGCCAAAGATCTCGGAGGCGGTTCGGGCATGAATATCTTCATCCTTCTGAAAGGCTTCCACCAGCGTTTCATCATGAGAGAGGTGGGCGAGAATCCTCAATTCAATTTGGGAATAATCAGCGGAGACGATAGCCCATCCTTCCTCCGGGATGAAGGCCTGGCGAATCCGACTTCCCTCCTCTGCACGAATGGGAATATTTTGAAGGTTAGGGTCACTCGAGGAAAGCCGTCCCGTAGCCGTCACCGTCTGATTATAAGAGGTGTGAATGCGTCCTGTTTTCGGATGGATCAATTTGGGAAGGGCATCGAGATAGGTCGATTTGAGTTTACTCAAATTACGATAGCCGAGGATCTCCAAAGGTAGATCATGTTGGACGGAAAGTTTGGTTAAGACATCTACATCCGTGGAGTAGCCCGTTTTGGTCTTCTTGACGACAGGTAGTTTCAGTTTATCAAAGAGAATCTTTCCCAGTTGTTGGGAAGAGTTGATATTGAAGATCTCCCCAGCCAGTCCGTAGATTCGTTCCACCTTCTGCAGGAGTTGGGATTCCATTTCTTTAGAATATTCTTGGAGGAGATCCCTATCGATCTTTACCCCATTCATCTCCATCTTCGCTAAGACAATGAGCAGAGGTATCTCCACTTGATCAAAGAGGTCTTTAAATCCCTCCTCTTCCAGTTTCGGAAGGAGAATGTGAGACAGCTGGAGTGCTACATCCGCATCCTCACAGCTATAGTCTTTTACCTTTTCAGGATCGACCTGGTCTAAGGTCACTGCTTTCTTTCCTGCCCCGGCCACCTCTTTGTATTCCATAACAGTGCGATCCAAATATTCCCGGGCGATCTCGCTGAGGTTATGGTTGTGTTTGGTTGGGTTGAGGAGGTAAGAGGCGATCATGGTATCGCAGTAAATTCCTTGAATATGAATCCCATAGCGTTTCAGAACGATCCAATCGTATTTGAGATTCTGCCCCACCTTCTTCACTTCCCTATCTTCGAGAATGGGTCTTAACTGTTCCAATGTCCAAGGAAGAGGAAGTTGATTTTTAGCCTCTGGATGGCGATGGCCGAGAGGAATGTAAAAGGCCTGATGGGGCGTGTGGGCGAAGCTGACTCCTACCAAATCGGCCCACATCGGATAGGGCGATGTAGTCTCAAGATCGATGGCAAAGGATTTGACTTTTTTCAAATCTTCCAATAAAGCGAGGCATTCCTTTTGGTCCGTAATCAAACGATAATGACTCTCGTCAAGCTTCTTTTCTTCAGGAAGTTCTTTTAGAAGTTTGTTAAACTCTAATTCTTTGAAGATCTCTCTCAGGCCGCTCAGATTGGGAGAGCCTGGAGCAAAGTCATTGAGTCGATAGGTGATGGGCACATCGGTATGGATCGTTGCTAATTGTCGACTGAGTTGTGCTTGTTCTCCATAAACTTCTAAATTTTCTCTCAATTTCTTCTGTCGGACCTCATCTAAATGGGTCAAAAGGTTTTCGATCGATCCAAAATTCTTGATCAATTCGATCGCCGTCTTCTCTCCTATTCCAGGAACACCCGGAATATTATCGATGGCATCTCCGGCCAAACCCATTACCTCCACCACCTTCTCAGGCCTCACCCCGAAGCGGTGGATTACCTCCTCCACCCCAACCCTTTTTCCCTTCATCGTATCGTAAACCTGGATCTGATCACTGACCAGTTGGAGGATGTCTTTATCACCTGTGATAATGACCACATCGACTTCTGATGCCAATCCCTTAGCGACCGTTCCAATGAGGTCATCGGCTTCGAATCCCTCCATCTCTAAGGTGGCAATACGATACGCTTCGATGATCCTCCTGATATAAGGAATTTGAGGAACGAGAGCCTCTGGCATCGCAGGTCGGTTGGCCTTATATTCTTTATAGACTTCGCTGCGAAAGGTGGGGGCTTTCGAATCGAGGACTACTGCGAGGTAGTCCGGCTGATGTTCTTTTAGAACTTTGAGAAGCATTTGGGTAAAGCCAAAGATGGCATTGGTCGGGAGGCCCTTGGAATTGGAAAGGTGTCCGATTGCATAAAATGCACGAAAGATGTAAGAAGAACCATCCACCAAAAAGAGTCGAGGACGATCAGACATAAGGTTAACCAATGTCAAATGTCAAAGCTCAAATGAATACGGAATAGTGGAAGAATGGAATATTGGAATGATGGGTATTTTTAAGAACGAATTCCTCTCCTTTTTACCATTATTCCAGCATTCCATTATTCCAGATCTTTTAAATTTTGGCTTTCCTTCGATATTTGAAATTTATGTGAGGTCAAGGGATATTTGTATAAACTCGGTTACCACCGGAATTCTTGGCGACATACATCGCATCGTCAGCGGATTTAACAAACCTCTCCAGACTGAAGCGATCCTGGTACTCTACTAAGCCGATGCTAACCGTAATCATGTCTTGAAATCCAGCCTGTTCGACGGAAGAACGGATCCGTTCTGCAATAGTCAGGGTTTGATCGAGGGAGGCACCGATGAGAAGGGCGACGAATTCATCCCCTCCATAGCGATAACCCGAATCGACACTGTTTCGGATTGAATTTTTTACGATCTCGCCAACCTTTCTCAAGACTTTATCCCCTTCCACATGTCCATATTGATCGTTGTATCGTTTGAAACCGTCGAGATCAAACATCAATAGGGAAAGGGTGGTCTTCTGACGCTTCATGCGAACCAATTCCGATTCTAATGTCTTAAAGAGATGGCGGTGGTTGTAAAGACCAGTCAGATCATCGGTGATGGAAAGCCGCCTGACCTCTTCCTCCAATCTCGCTTTTTCTATCAGGGTACGGGACTTTTCTGAGGCTTGATTGACAATGTGAATCAAATGCTCATTCTCAAAGGGTTTCTTAACGAAGTCCGTTGCTCCCTCCTTGAGAGCCTGAATGGCATTTTCCACCGTCGCAAAGGCGGTGAGCATGATCACGCATTGGAGAGGGTTGTCCTGCCGAATCCTTCTCAAGGCTTCATTCCCATCGATTCCAGGGAGGTTAATGTCCATCAGGATGACTTCCGGCTTTTCCTTTTGGGCCTCCTTCACTCCCTCTTCACCCGTCGAGGCAATGATGACATGGTATCCTTCAATGCTGAGTAAGGCTTGGAGGATTTCCAAAGTATCCGGTTCATCATCGACGATGAGGACCTTTCCCTTCGTACTTTTATGAATGGAGGACGCTTCCATTTTTCTTCTCCATAGAGTGGGGGATGGTGAAATAGAAGGTGGTTCCCTTCCCCAACTGGGACTCCACCCAGATCTTGCCGCCGTGTTCTTCAACCAGCCGTTTGGTGATGGCAAGCCCCAAACCTGTCCCACCGTGTTTGCCTATTTCGACCTGGTAGAATTCGTCAAAGACCCTTTCAATCTTTTCCTTCGGAATACCAATCCCACTGTCTTGAATCTCATGGAGGATAACATCATCCTTTCGGCGAGCGATGATCTTGATCTGACCTCCATCCGAAGTAAATTTGATAGCGTTGGAGAGGAGGTTGAAGAAGATATCATGAAGCCCATTCCTGTCGGCGAAGACGTAGAGGTCATTGGGTATGTCGAGTGGGATGGAGATATTCTTATCCTTTGGCTTGACTTCATTGATATAACCTCTGACGACTTCAGAGAGATTAAGAGGCTCTAGAGAGAAGTGGAGACGGCCCGATCTGAGTCGGGTCAGATCCAGCATCCGATCCATTCTCGCTTGGATTCGATTGGTATTCCTCTGGATGGAGAGGAGGTAGGATTTTAAGTACTCGGGTAACTTTCCTCCCTTCTCAGAAAGGATGAAGTCGATGTTGGCTTTGATGATCGTGAGAGGGGTCTTCAGCTCATGAGAGGCGATGCCGATGAATATCAATTTGGTTATATCCACATCCTTTAAACGACGGTTCACCCTATCCAGTTCTTTCTTGGTGGATTCGAGATCCTTCAGGATCTTTTGACCCGATGTCTTTGTCTGGTTCAATTCCTCAAGAGTCTCCTCGAAAATACGAGTTCGTTCATCCACTTTTTTTTCGAGATCCTCTCTCGATTTTTTAAAATGGAGGGTCATCTCGTTGAAGGTTTTAGCCAGATCTCCGATCTCATCTCTTGATTGAATATCGACTATCTGAGACAACTCTCCTTTTGTCACTCTCTCTGCAGCCGTCGCTAACTTTTCAATCGGGTGGAACAGAATCCGTGTGAGGATGAGAGTGAATAAGATTCCAACACCGATCAGCCCAAGGCTGATAAGGATGACATCCCTTCTCATTTTAACTATCTTGTTCGTTAATGGAGAGAGAGAAAGTCCGATTTGGAGGGTCCCCATGGATTGGCCATCTTCGGATTGGATAGGCTGAGTGAGTTCATACATAAGACTGGGATCAGGAGTAACCTCTTTCTTTACTGCATAGGCTAAACTC
>Ga0315293_10007307_pt1 | contig 10257 bp, 10 predicted proteins | sample YL17G13_20_MG_FD_203071 | JGI IMG/M metagenome (GOLD analysis project Ga0315293, IMG submission 203071) | Sediment microbial communities from Yellowstone Lake, YNP, Wyoming, USA - YL17G13_20 | ecosystem: Environmental > Aquatic > Freshwater > Lake > Sediment | place: USA: Wyoming | collected... | reverse complement strand
TCGACGACCTCGGCGGAGAGGTTCCGGAAACAGCCGTCGGAGGCGGCCAGGATGCCGCAGGCCTCGGCGGTGCGCAGAGAGTTCCGGTCGACCCCACCCGGGTTGTCCCCGACCGAGGGCGTGCCCCCCGCCGCGCGCACGGCCCCGACGACGGCCCGGACGACGGACGGGCTGGTGGTAACGCGCATCTCGGCCGGGACCGGGGCCAGGATGTTGGGCTTGATGAGGACCTGGCGGGAGGGCGCCGCGGCGGCAGGCGTGGCGGCGCGCCCAGCGGCCCCGATGACCTTGTCCATGCCGGTCAGAGCGAAGATGCGAGCGACGGCCCGCTGAACCGCCTCCGGTGAGGGGTCAGGGCGACCGAGGTCCAGGACGTAGACGTCGCCGGGAAGCTGCGGAGTGGGCATCAGCGGGAACCCCGCCTTCCTTCGCCTCCGGGGACCGGGGGCGCGGATTGGTGGGAACTCTCTTTCCACGGGCGGGCGCGGGAACCTGCGGGAAGCTCTGGGCGGTCGCGGCGACGGACGTCATCGCCGATAGGTACGACCGTAAGGCCCTGCTCCGCGAAATCAGCGCGGACCCGGGCCTCGCGGAGGCCTTGTTCACTTCATTGTCCGGATTAGGCCACCGGAGCCGGAGGCGCCGCCTTCTTGGCCTCGTTGGCCGCGACCAAGGCCAGGATGCCGCCGGATGCCGCCCAGGGTGGGTTTCTTCCGCGCCACGGCGCCGCCAACGATGCCCAGGACAGCCACCAGCAGGATGATGAATCCGGCGATGACGAAAGCCGCGGTGAGCACGGAACCCGTGATGGCGACACCCTCGAACCCGGGTATCCCGGCGCTGAGCAGCGCGCTCGCCGCCAGGCCGCCGAAAACCATGATGAAGAGAGAGGCCGACGCCAGGGCGGCCGGGTCAGATCTCCAGACCCATGGCCAGGCAGGCGACGAACTGCCCGTGGATGAGGAGGTCGCGCGTGTGGACGCCCTCGCGGCGGAAACCCATCTTCTCGTAGAGCCCGATGGCCCGGTCGTTGTCCGTGCGGACCCTGAGGTTAATCTTCCGGACCGTCCCGCCTGCTCGCGCCCAGCCGAGCATGGTCTGGACGAGGAGAGTGCCGATGCCCCGGCCCCAATACTCCCGGCGCACGGTCATGCCGAACCCGCCGACGTGGGCCGTGCGTGAACTCCGGCCGCCTGAGAAGGTGAGGGTGCCGATGATGCGTTCCCGAAGTTCGGCGACCAGGAAGAGCCGGTTGTCGGACTTGAGCGTCTCGACGAGGATTTCCTTCTCCCGATCGACCGAGATGTCGAAGTCGCCAGCGCCAAACGTGAGGTTGTCCGTCTCCCCGGCAACGTCGTTCACGTAGCGGATGAGGGCCTCGGCGTCGTCCTCGACCGTCCGGCGCACGACGACTTCCTCGCCGCTCGCCAGGCACAAGCGATTGGCCGGCAACATCGGGCACTCCCCCCGGGACTCTCTGGCGGGCGGCTTTCTCCGCGAGGGCGGGGGCTCCTCTTGGGCGTGGGGCCGGGGTGGCCGGTTTCGATCGCGAAAGTCAACAGGTCCACGCCTCGGCGGCGCAACGCTTGCCCCTACCTGCCTCCGGACTCCACTGCCTGTTCTGCGTTAGCTTTCTTGCTCGCCTTCGGTTTCCGGGGACGCGCCAAATCCTCTTGCCAGACCGGAGGCAAGACCAGCGGCACAAGACCCATCTGCGACACAAGAAAAGCGAATGCCAAGTTGCTTGTTGACAGAGCCGGTACGTCAAGAGACTTCATAGCGATCTTCTGCAGCTTGTCATGAGTGACAGGTTGCGAAAACTGTACATTCACTTGTACTTCCGACTCGAACCTTACACCGATACCCTTACTGAAGACGACCCCAATCGAGTCCAGTACCTTGAGGGTGGCGTCAGCATCCGCTAGAGTTTCGATACTAAACGAATTCTTGCGGTGGATTTCTCCCGAGCCAGAGCATGCGTTGTCGAAAGAAACCGAAGCCTTTCTAAGGCGACATTCAACTAGCGTGATGTCATCGGGCATCCCTCACGGCCTCCCTTCCGCCTTCGAGTACTAACAACTTGCCTGTAGATAAGCCCGACAGCGGAAGGCGCTGCCGGAAGTCAGACCATACTCCTTTGACTACTTCCGTTGTGGTCGTTCTCTCCGCCCTCTGCAGCTCGCCGGTGGTGAAAGCTGAACGGTCCCTGACAGTTGAGCTCAGAAGATGAAGAATGTACTGGTTTAGGCTGACGCTCTCCAGGTAGGCCATGGTGGCGAGATGTCTGTGAAGGCTCTTCGGCACACGCAACGTGAACTTGCCGCTATACTCAGTGGTATCGCGTGCTTCCTCAGGAAGCTCCCAGCCGGCTTCGCTAGCAGCATCGACCCACGCCGCCTGAGCGTCCTTGATGTTCGACAGAGCCTCCTCGGGCGTAGCGCCATAGGACAGGCAACCCTGCAGCTCAGGGACTTCGGCTGCCCATTCGACCGTATCACCCTCAGCTACTGGACTGAGGAGTATGCGGTACTTCGGATCTCCAGTCATTCCAGCAAACCTCCCAGCTCATCCAACGCATCTAGGGCCAGACGGACGTATCCCTTTTTCACTACGGCCTCCTGCTTGACCGTTATGATTGTCCTTAAGAGGGGGTGTCGAAAGGTCACGTGCGAGGAGCCAGACCTCGGCCGGCTCATCTCAAATCCGAAAGAGAGGAGTGCTTTCCGATATTCCTCAAACCGGATGTTGTTCGGGCTCTTCCTCATCTTTTCGATGAGGTCCCGGGTGTCGGTCATGGTCTCTCCCCTATGGTATGCCCGTTTGCACCACATATGATACCATGTGGAAGACAATCACGACACCATATATGATACCGTACTTGGCTCTAGCGTTGGCAATGCCCCGCGTATTCGCCAGCCCCGCGAACAATTGTGGGCCCTAGCGGCCCGCGTCGTGCGCTGCCAACCGAACGCAAGCGCCTGGTCCGGACTTTGTCCACCGCCTGGAATTGGACCCGAAAAAGCAACAGGTCCACGCCTTGGCTGCGTGGACCTGCTCTGGAAGTCTTGGTGTCCGGAGGGGGACTTGAACCCCCACGGGTTACCCCATACGCCCCTCAAACGTACGCGTCTGCCAGTTCCGCCATCCGGACATTCGTTTTCAAAGTGGTGCCGAAGGTGGGATTTGAACCCACACGAGCGCGAGGCCCACGGCGCCCTGAACACCGCGTGTCTGCCAGTTCCACCACTTCGGCACAAACTGCGTTACTAACTATAGCACACGAAATGCGACGCTATCAACTCACGGTGAGGTCGATTCGGCCGGTTCGGAGGCCGGCGCCGTTTCGCGGCCGTAGAGCTCGCGGTAGCGTTGCAACGTCCGCAAGACGTCCTTCACGTAGCCGCGCGTCTCCTTGATTCTGATTTCAGTCACGGGGAAATCCTCACTCACCTCCGGACCGGGCCAGGTAGCGAGTTCGGCGGCTGGATTCGGCGTGAGATCGACCTTGTTGTTCTCCGCCCAGGTCTTCACCTGGCCCCGCCCGGCGTTGTAGGCCGCCGTCACCAGGACAATCTTGCCGGCGAACTCGCGCCGCAACTCCGCCAGGTACCACGTGCCGATCATTATGTTGGTGGCCGGGTCGTGGAGCATGTCCGGGTGGAAGCCGGCGAAGCCCATCTTCTCCGCCACCCAGCGCCCGGTGTCCGGCATTACCTGCATCAGGCCGATGGCGCCCTTGTTGGAGATGGCCCCCGGACTGAAGCGGCTTTCGTTCTTGATGATCGACGCCACGTAGAGCGGGTCGAGGTTGTTCTGCTTGGCGTAGGTGACGATTTCGTCGCGATAGCGGAAGGGATAGAGGCGGTGCTCGATGGAGTGACGGCCCCACCACGCCATGACGACGACCGCCGTCAGAACGGTCGCCGCGGCAATCCAGACTCTCGGGTTGGAGCGGAGACGCTGCCAGATGTTTTCGAGCATTCTGGGCGATAGTGTATCGGCGGCCTTGTCGGATGATGCTGTCGCGGCGGCTGGTATTGGTTTGCTGGGGAGCCAGGCCGCGTCAGGTCGACGCCCGGCGGACGGCCTCCTGCCAGAGCTTCTTGACTAGACGGCGCGTCTCGCGCACGGGGCCGGTGTTGTCGATGACGACATCGGCGTACCGGGTCTTCCTGGCGAGCGGCATTTGCGCGTTGATTCGATTCAGAGCCTGTTCCAGGCCGAAGTGGTCGCGGGCCATCAGGCGCTGGCGCTGCGTCTCCTGGTCGACGACGACGAGCCAGACCTCGTCGACCATCCCCACCATCCCGGCCTCGATGAGGAGCGGGGCGTCGATGACCGCCACGGGGCAGGGCGGGGGGCCCGCGCCGGGCTCGGACGCCCGCCGCGCCAGCCGGTCCAACTCGTCCCGGATGGATTGGCTGACCCGGGGGTGGGTTATCTCGTTCAAGCGCCGGACCGCGTCGGGGTTGCCGAACACCAGGTCACCGAGCTTGCGCCGGTCGATGGCCCGGTCGGGCAGGAGGATGTCGGGGCCGAAGGCCTCGACCAGTTCGCGCCAGGCGGCCGTGTCCGCGCGGACCGCTTCCTTGGCCACGAGGTCGGCGTCGATGACGGGGGCGCCCAGCTCCCGCAGGACCAGGGAGACGGTCGACTTCCCGCTGGCGATACCACCCGTGAGCCCGATGATGTGCACTCGAGAGTCCTCCTGGCGACGGCTTTTCCTGATTCTACAGCCCACCCCCGGCAGGGTCAACGGAATCAACAGCGGCCACCTTCGCTGGTGGCCGCCGGTGGTTTCAGCTCCCCGATGTGGAGCTATCCCGACCTAGGTTCCCGCCTCCCGGAGTTCCTGGGTGGCGGTGTCGATCCGCTGGCCCTCGAGCTTCTCAAGGGTGGTGTCGCGCAGGTCCTTCTCCGAGGAGACCTCCAGTAGCCACTTGCCGCTGGTCAGGGGACGCATCTCTATTTCTCCGGTGACTCCGAACTTGCCGACGAGCCGCCGGGCGCCCTGACGAAGGGCTTCCTCGGTGTCGAAAATCATGGCGAAGGATTGCACGGGCCGACACACCTCCCATCAAAGTGACCCCTCCAGTCTAAGCGACCGAAGGCATCGATTATGGGATTATTATACCAGATACGAGGGATTTCGGTCAAACGTCTGTTCGGGTGTGGGCGACTGACATTCCGGGCAGAAATGCGCGCTCCGGCCACCGATGACGAGGCGCTCGATGGGCGCGCCGCAGCGCGGGCAGGCCTCGCCCTTCCGGCCGTAGACCTGGAGGCGTTGGCCGAACTCGCCGCGCTGCCCCTCGCCGTCAACGTAGTCGCGGATTGACGTGCCCCTCAGCCCGACGGCCTCGGCGATGATCGCGTTGATGGCCTCAAACAGGGCTCGGGCCTCGTCGTCCGTGATGGTCGAGGCCCGACGCAGCGGATGGATGCGGGCCCGGAAGAGGGACTCGTCGGCGTAGATGTTGCCGAGGCCGGCCAGGAAGGCCTGGTCGAGGAGGAGCGGCTTGACGCGGGCGCCCCGGCGGGCGAGCTTGGCCCGGAAGGTTTCGTAATCGAGGGTGGGCGCCTCACTATCGCGCCCCAATGGCTCGGGTCCCAGGTTCGCCATCGTCGCGAGGGCGCGCCGCAGCACCGGGTCGTCCGGGTCACCCGACGGGAAGTAGACGCGGCCGAAATGCCGGAGGTCGAGGAAGCGCAGCTCGTGGCCGTCGTCCAGGTGGAAGACGACGTGGGTGTGCTTGGTCCGGGTCGGGCCGAGGTCGGTCTCCGGAAGGCACCAAACGAGTTGGCCGGCCATCTTGAGGTGGATGACGATGTCGCCGGGAATGGCGGGAGTCGCCGCGTCCCCTAGCCCGATGCCCAGGTACTTGCCGCGCCTGCCGACGGAGGCGATGGCGGCCCCCTCGACGGCTCGCCGGAAGGCCTCGGGCGTGGCCCCGACGATAAACTTGGGGGTCCTGACCTCGACCCGCTCGATGGTCCGGCCGACCAGGCGCGGCGCCAGGGTCCGTCTGATGGTCTCCACTTCGGGTAGCTCGGGCATTGCGGCGTCGCGGTCCCTTCAGCCGACTTTCTTCATCTCGTACCAGTTGCGGCCGAGCTTGAGGTCCACCTCGAGCGGAACGTCCAGGCTGGTGACCCCGGCCATGCGGACCCTCACCATCTCGGACATGGCGCCGACCTCCGCCTCCGGGACCTCGAAAAGCAACTCGTCGTGGACCTGGAGGATGAGGCGCGAGGCGAGCCGGCGCTCCCGCATTTCCCGGGCCAGACCGACCATGGCCAGCTTGATGATGTCGGCGGCCGTGCCCTGGATGGGCATGTTCCGGGCGGCGCGCTCGGCCATCTGGCGCTGGGCGCGGTTGGCGCTGTGGAGTTCGGGCACGTAGCGACGCCGGCCCCACATGGTCTCCACGTACCCGCGGCTCCTGGCCTCGGCCAGGGTGCGGTCCACGAAGCTGTGGATGCCGGGGTACCGCAGCAGGTACCCCTCGATGTAGGCGGCCGCCTCCTCCCGGCTGACCCCGGTGTTGCGGGCCAGCCCGAAGTCGGAGACCCCGTAGATGATACCGAAGTTGACGGCCTTGGCCCGGTTGCGGAGTTCGGGAGTCACCGCGGCCATCGGCACCCCGAAGATCTCGGACGCGGTGCGCTGGTGGATGTCCTCGCCCTTAAGAAAGGCGGAGATGAAAGCCTCATCCCCCGAAAGGTGGGCCATCAGGCGGAGTTCGATCTGGGAGTAGTCGCCGGCCAGGAAGACGGTACCCCGGGCCGGGATGAAGACGCGCCGGATGCGTCGGCCCTCCTCCTCGCGGATGGGGATGTTCTGGAGGTTCGGCTCGGCCGAGGACAGGCGCCCCGTGGTCGTGACCGTCTGCTTGAACACGGTGTGCAGGCGCCCGGTCGCCCGGTTGACGAGAGGGTCCAGGCCGTCGGTGTAGGTTCCCTTGAGCTTGGAGAGTTGGCGGTGTTCGAGAATCCTGGCCACGATCTCGTGCGAGACGGCGAGTTCCTCGAGAACCTCGGCGTTGGTGGAGTAGGCGCCGGTCGAGGTCTTGCGGCCGGCCGGGAGCTTGAGCCGGCCGAAGAGGACATCACCGAGCTGCTTGGGGGAGTTGACATTGAACTCCAGCCCGGCCAGATGGTAGATGCCGGTGGCCAGTCCGTCGATGCGACGCCCGAGTTCGGCCGACATCTCCCGGAGGGCCAGAACGTCGACGCCGATGCCGGCGACCTCCATCGAGGCGAGGACCTCCTCGAGGGGCATCTCCATGTCGTCGAGGAGGCCGTCGAGGTCCTTGTCGACAAGCTGGGCGCGGAGCGGGTCGGCGATGGCCAGGGTCATGTCGGCGTCGAAGCAGAGGCGCTCGGCCGGCCAGTCGAGGCCGGGGGCGGCCGCGGTCCAGCCCTCGGGGGGCTGGTCCAGGAGGAGGACGTCGTGACCGGTGAGTTCCCGCGTGAGCGACTCCAAAGTGTAGCGGGCCCTGGAGGCGTCGAGGAGGTAGGCGCCGAGTTCGGTGTCCAGGACAAGCCCGCCGAGAGTGAGGGGGGCGGCGGGGCTGGCGGCCAGCCAGACCCGGAAGGGCTTGGCCCCGTGCATGACCTTGGTCGGCTCGGCGGCGGCCAAGACGGGTCCCAGGACCTCAGCGACCTCGGTGAAGGAGAGCCCGGAGCCTAGGTCGGTCGGGACCGTTCGGACCGGCTCATCGAAGAGACTGTTCGGAGCCGGGGCGGGCTCTGGGCCGGATACGGCGGCGGCCCCGGCCGCGACCGCCCCGGCCTGGCCCGGCGGGACCGAGGCTATCGGCACATACAAGGTGTAGGGCAGGCCGTCGCCAGCGACGGCCAGCCCGGTGAGCCTGGCCTCCAGGGGACGCTCGGCGTCGAGGCTTGCGGCCAGGGCCAGCCGGGAGACCCGGGCCAGGTCGCCCGCGACCGCGGCCAATCCGGCCCGGGTCTGGACAACGCGGCGGCCGCGGGCCGTCAGGGCGGTGGGGGCGCCCGACTCGGCCGGCGCGGGCGTCGCGAAGGAGAACAACGTGCCCGCGGCCGCCGCCTTCTCGGCCAGCCCAAGGCGGCGAAGAAGGGCCCGGAACTCCAGGCGGCGCAAGAACTCCGCCAGCCGGGCGGCGTCCCAGCCCCGGTAGCGGAGGTCGTCAAGGCTCGGTGACGGCTCGAGCGGCACGTCGTGCCGGATGGTGGCGACAGAGCGGTAGGTGCGCGCGTCCTCGGCGTAGGTCTTCAGGGCGTCGCGCAGCCGGTCCGGGGTCACTTCCTCCACGTGGGCGAGAAGGTTATCGAGGCTGCCGAAACGGGAGAGCAGGCTCACGGCGGTCTTGGGCCCGACCCCGGGTACTCCGGAGATGTTGTCGGAGGGATCGCCGACCAGACCCTTGAGGTCGGGGAGGCGGGCCGGCTCAACCCCATACCTCTCCTCGACGGCCTGGGCATCGAAGAGATGGGTGTCGCTGACGCCCCGCAGGGTGATGATCGCCTTCACGCCCGGTCCGACGAGCTGCAGGGTGTCGCGGTCGCCGCTGAGGAGGAGGGTCTCGACCCCGCCATCCTTCGCCAGGTCGGCGAGGGCGGCCAGGATGTCGTCGCCCTCCCAGCCTTCGAGCTCGACGACCGCGGCCCCCAGGGCGCCCAGGAACTCCTTGATCAGGGCGAACTGCGGGCGGAGCTTGTCCGGGGTCGGCTTCCGATGCGCCTTGTACTGGTCGTACTCGTCGAGGCGAAAGGCGGGGCGGCCCTTGTCGAAGGCCACCGCCACGTAGTCGGGCTTCTCTTCCTCGATGATTCTGAGGAGCATCTGAGCGAAACCAAGGACGGCGTTGGTCGGTTCGCCCTCCGCCGTGGCCAAGGTGTCGGGCAGGGCGAAGAAGGCGCGGTAGGCCAGGCTGTGGCCGTCCACGAAAAGGGCTCTGGGAACCGTGACCACCCCCGGGGCAGCGTGACTGGGCGGGAAGGAGCGTCGTCTCGGGTTATTATACACCCCCCGGGCGCGTATCCTGCTCCGTGCTCCCCCCGCGCAAGAGCTTGGCGCCATTGGCTGTCACGCTCGTCCTGTCGCTCCTGGCCGGCCTTTCCGCGGCGGCCCGAGCGGAAGGACCGTCGCTGCCGGCCGCGCCCGAGCTTGAGGTGCGGGTGGCTCTGGCCGCGCCGCCGTCGGAACCCGGGGGCCTCACGCTCACCGTGACCGTCGTCGCCCGGGGCCTCCCGGCGGGACGCGTCTTCTGGAGCGTGCCGAGCGCGATCGCGGCGGGGATGGCGTCGGGGGCGGCTGAGGGGGCTGGGGCGGGGTCATTCGACGCCTTCCGCCTGACCGGCTCGGACGGGCAGGGGGCCATCCTGGAGACCGCTCCCGACGGCTCGCCGGCGGCCGAGACGGCCGCCGGTGATTGGACCCTGACCTACGACTGGTCGTTTTCCGCCGCGGCGCCCGGACTCCCTTCCTCCTCTGTCCCGTCGTTCGTCCTGATCCCGGCGGGGGTCGCCTGCCTCCCGCTGTGGGTCGCTCCCGCCGGGCCGGGCCTGGAGGGGTCTGAGAAGCGGCGGTCGCCCCTGCCTCGGCAGGGGTGGCGGTCGGTCGGTCTCACGGTCACGGCGCCGGAAGGCTGGACCTTGCTGCCCGGGTTCCCAGCCGCGACGCTCCCCGTGCCCGAGTGGCGCTTTGGGCGGCTCCGGTACTGGATAGGGGTCGGGGCGCCGCGGGTCGTCCTGCCGCCGGGCGCCGGGGCCGAAATGGGCGCGGTCTGGGCCGAGACGGCCGTCCCGGCGGCGGCCGGGGCAGCGCCGGACCCCCTGGTCACGGTGCGGCTGGCGGCCGATCGGTTCGGGGCGGCTTTCGGCGCTCCCGGGTCCGGGCCGGCCGCCCCCGAAGCCCCCGGTTTCGACGGCTCCGGCTCCGCGGTCGTGCTTGTGTCCCCCGGGGTCGGTGAGGCCGGCCTGGCGGGGGATACCCTGGACGCCCTCTGGCTCCTGGCCGGACCTGCGGCGCCGCCCGACGCCGCGGGGGCCAGGTTCCTGGACCAAGGCCTCTGGCCTCTGGCCCGTCACAACCTGCTGGCGGCGCTCGGATTGGCGGACGACACGAACCTTTCGCGCCTCGTCGAGGCCGACGACCGCGCCTACCGGGAGACCCTCAGCGACGCGGGGGCCGCCACGGCTCTCGACGGGGCGCCCCTGGCCAGCGCCTATCTGTTCTGCCGTTTTCTCGGGACCAGCCCGGAGAGGCTCCTC
>Ga0315293_10007306_pt1 | contig 10260 bp, 9 predicted proteins | sample YL17G13_20_MG_FD_203071 | JGI IMG/M metagenome (GOLD analysis project Ga0315293, IMG submission 203071) | Sediment microbial communities from Yellowstone Lake, YNP, Wyoming, USA - YL17G13_20 | ecosystem: Environmental > Aquatic > Freshwater > Lake > Sediment | place: USA: Wyoming | collected... | reverse complement strand
GTCGGCAAAGATCTCGTAGCCGGCCAGCTCTCCCACGGCCAGGCGGCGGGGATTGTCCGGCTGCTTTCGAAGGGCGGTCCTTTGGCTCACCCGGCTCTGCAGGCCAACCTCCTGGCAGGGACCGCAACCCCAGCTGGCATTGAGGAGATTTGAGTAGTAATCGCAGGATGATGCTACTCTGACTTTGAGTTTGACCTGGGCAATCGCTCCCGGTGCCAGGGAGGCATAGCTCCAGGCAAGGCCCTGGCCGGGCGAATCGATGCTCATCAGCTGCAGGCCCCTCCCCAGAGAGTCCTCGACTTGAACGCTATAAGCTGTTCCATTTCCAGCATTCTCCAACTGGAGGGTCCAAACTACTTCATCGCCCTCTGCGACCTCAAACTTATCCGGCGTTGCCGAAAGCCTCAGATTGGCTCTTCTAACCGCTATGGATGGCGACTGCGCCGAAAAAGAGCCCGCAGAAGATGAAAGCTCTGCCAAGAGGGCCGCCGGGCTGGTCGAGCCGCAACCGGCGGTGAGATTGAACGCCAGGGCCAGAGATTCACCGGCATAAATATCGGAAGAGATCCCACCATTCGGCCCGCCCTTGGTGGACGCTTGAAATCTCCATTCCAGATCGTTTCCCAGATCCTTGCCATCGGGATAGCGCGCCCAGCATAGATCGCTATCCTTATCGTCCTTGGCCTCCCGCGTGCAGTCGACCTCCCTGCCTGCAAAATCAAAAAGCGTGACCTTGGTGAGATAAGAGTTGATCAGCGAGCCATTGGTCCAGGGCACGACCAGGTATCCGCCTGCCACGAGGACTGTGCCAGCCGGGATAAATACGGTTTTTCTATAATAGCTGTCTATAAGCCTCCATCCGCCGATATCTACATCTTGGGAAGAGGGATTGTAAAGCTCAATCCATTCTTTCCCTCCGTCAGTGCCTTTAGGATTCTGCTCCCACTCATTGATCACTACGTGCCGGCAGGCTTTCAGTGCGAGGCTCAGGTCCCAGCTCAAAGACCGCCCGCTCACGACCGGCTGGCAATCTGATTCCCTGTCGCCAAAAATAGCCCTGGAATTTCCTGCATATTGGAATCCCTCCGGGACCTCTACCAACGCCAACAGGCTGCTGGCCTCAGCGCTGCAAACGAAACTCAAGCCGTAAGCTCCGGCTCCACAGACGTCTACCTCTGCCGGAGCAGAGAGGCTCAACTCCGACGCTGCGGCGGGTGATGAGACGACCAGCAAAACCAGGGAAAGAAGGATGCAAAATTCCAAGAAGCAGGCAAGGCATGGTCGGAGCAATGGTCCGATTGGGTTGCCGGATACTCCAGAATTGCGGCCTGCGGAAGGGATATCGTCAGACACAAAGATCAATACACCTTACTTTTGATACTTATCTTAATTACTGATCTCAAGTAAGGAATTATCATATTTAACTATTCCCTTTGGCTGGCCTCATGATGAGCATAAAAACAGGAAAGAAATGATTGAAAGGAGAAAAAGCGGTTACAGATACTTCAATATGAATACTTCCCTCATCGCGCGAACCCCGTGCAGCCGTCTGCTCGCCAGGGCCTTCCTGTAGCTCACGGAGTGCGCCGCAGGGCCTCCAGGATATTGGTAATAAGCTGCGAGCCGCTTTTCCAGATCCCGATGCATTATCCGGATCAATGGCTGCTCTCTCAGCGCCACGGCCAGGCCTGATGCGATGGCATCGAAGCCGTAGAGGGACACGGCTGAGACGCAATCCATTTCTTCCTCCTCCCGGCGCTCCCAGCCTATGCCATCGGCACAGGTCTCGCGAAGCAGCAGCGACCTAGTAAGCAGTCCATTCTCGTAAAGAATGAGGCTGACCTCAGAGCAAAATCTTCGGCCTTCCTCAAAGGGAAAGCTCTCAGATTTAGCTAAGATGGTGATAGATCTGCGATAATAGGGCTCGGAGTCGTCTAGCAGATGAATGAGGGTGCGGCCTTCTCCAGGATCTGCGCAAGGGCCTCAGCTTCTCGCTTCAGAGTTTCCTTTTTCAAGAGGGTGATCTTTTCGGGCAGGGGAGAAAGATCATCAAGAGCCAAGTTGATCTCTGCCAGGGAAGCGGGCACTTCAGGCTGCGGCTGGAAACGCCGCTCGAACCCCCTGACTGCATCCTCCAGGCGATTGGGCCATTCCGTGCAGCCTTGCTTTTTGAGCTTCCTGGCCATGGCTTCGGCCCGCTTGAGGAGATACATTCAGGCCACCACCGCGCGAGCATCCAGTTCTACAGGCCCACTGCAGTCATCGAAAAGTATTTTTCCGTGCATCTCAACTCACCCGCTCCATCATACGCAAATATCGTATTAAAGCGTATCGTATGATTGGGTATAAAATAGACTTAAATACGAGAGATAAAAGAAATAAATCGTAACATGTCAGAAAAGAAGGTAAAAGTTACAGCCTCAATGGATGCCGATTTAGTGAATTGGATGGATAAGGAAATCGAAAAAAGACGTTTTGCCTCTAGGACCCACGCCCTCGAAGTCGCGATAGCTCAACTGAGAAATGGGATTGAGAAGGGACAGGCTTGAGTCTGCTTTTGCTTCTCATTAAGCCCTCGCAGTCTCCAAGGTCCAAAAAATTCGTAATTCTGGATAGTATTATTAGTATAATAATTTTTAAAATTAAAATATGAATGGGTTTATAGTAAAATACTCTACCGCTTTCTTCCCGCCCTGTACTTTGGCCAGGACTGATACCTCGCCCCTTTATCTGCGAAGCTCCTGGCCACGCTATCCGAAACGGCCTGCTCTATCCTCTCGTCGCGCGACCTTTTCTCCGCAGCCATCTTCTTCACTATGAAGTAGTTGGCTGCCAGGAAAGCAGGGAACAGAAGCAAAACGATCAGTAGTATTATCCAGATTTCCACAAGAATAGATCGCCTTGAGAATTTAAAAGCATCACCGGAACTTCTCCAGCAGCCGGGCATAGAACTCCCGCTCCGGCCCGCGCGCGCTGCGCACCAGCCGGTCCAGGATCAGCTCGGGGGTGCTGCGAGCCAGGTAGCTGTACCTGGGGCTGCGGTTCACAATGAGGTTGTTGTTCTTGTCCAGGCCCGAGGCCTCGATCCCATCCACCCGCACAGGGGTTTCTGCGAAGCGCCGCACCTCGTCAGCCAGGTGGCTGACGAATACGGCGACGCTGCCGCGCCGGTTCAGCTCGTCTAGGATGCAGGCGATGATACGCGCCGATGCTCCCGGCTCGGTGATGGACTCCAGCTCGTCTGCCAGGACCAGCTTTCGCTTCTCATTCTCCACCACCGCGAACTTATGCATGGCCGTCTCGAAGGCCCCGGCGGAGAGAGTTCCCCGGCTCTTGCTGAAGTAGTACATCTCCTGAAAGAGGCTGATGCGGCATGCCCTGGCGGGCACCGGAAGGCCCATGTGGGCCAAGATAGCGATTTGAGCGATGAGATCCAGGAGAGAGGTCTTTCCTCCGGAGTTCACGCCGCTGAGCAGGGCCACCTTCTCCGAATGCTCACCCGTGCCCAGGGAATAGCTCACCGCATCCGGATTGTCCAGAGAAAGATTCCTCCCCCCTTCAAAGCAGAGGCACGGCTCCTCGGAGATCTCGGGCATGCATAGCCCCTCCGCCAGGGCGAAGCTGCCTAAGGCATGAGCGAAGTCAAACTCCATGAGGGCATGAACAAGCTCGCCTGCGGCCTCTCTCTTGTCGGCCAGGCCATTGGCCAGCTCTCTCTTGGATTTGAGCCCACGCTCCTCCCTCCGGCTTCGCAGCTCCTGCTCAAAGGAGCGCAGAGCCTGGCGGTTCAGCTCCAGGGGAAAACAGATCTCGGAAGAGAAGATCTCATCCAGCCAGACCGCCTCCGGCCCGGCCAGCTCCAGCTCGCGAGCGGCGCGAGCTCTGGCCTCCTTCAGCACATCCTGGAAGACGCCCTTCATCTGCACCTCGAAGAGCTCCCGGACGCCTTCTCCCCGGCTCATCACCTGCAGGAGATCCGTACCTTCCAGGGTGATGGAGCTCTTCTCAATCTTTGCTTTCAGCTCTTCATTGGCCCAGGATGCAGCCTCTGCCACGCATCCCCCCAGGCGCGAGGCTAGAAGCGCGAGCCTCTCCGCCTCGCTGTCCTCGCCTTTCCCCAATCGGGAGATCAGCTTCTCCAGCTCATCCAGGCCAGCAAAGCTGGAGACGCCCGCTGCCTGCAGCCTTCGTGCCGCCTTCACCGCCGCCACGAGGATCTCCAGGTTATCCTTATAAAATCCCAAGACCGCCTCCGGCACGAGGTACCACTCCTGCAGAGACTCTGCAACCTCTACGCCAGGGGGACCATCCAGCTCGTCGCCCACCAGGCTGACGTGGCTGTAGCTGTTGACCAGGCCCCTCAGCTCCTGGGGGCTCTCTGCCAGGTTCAAGTCGATCAGCTTGTCCAGGCCTCGCGCCTTCAGCTGCCCGAAGACTTCGGCAGAGGTGGCAGCCAATGCCCTTTCTCTTATCCTCGTCAGTGCTTTTTCCCGCAGGGGCCTGATCTTTTTCAGCAGTTCATCTATGCCGCTGCCCTGCATCTGCTTCGCCTTCTCCAGTGCCGCCTCGGCCAACCTTCGGTTCTCGGCCAGGAGCTCGGGGGAGGAAGAGGGGAACATGGTGCCTATCTTGAACCGGGCATATTCTGTATGGGCGTAGCCAGCCAGGCGCGAGATCAGCACCTGATAGATCTTGATTGCCTCGTCCGTCGCCAGGAAATCCTCAGACTTGACACCATATTTCATTCCCCGGGCGTGTTGCACCAGGGAAAGGGCCTGGCGCTCGCTCATTACCATGGAGAGGCCGGCAACATCGCCCCTCGACACGGCCTCCAGGGCATTCTCTTCGCTCCCGTAATGCTCCAAAAGGCGTTCCCTTATACGAGAGCCCACACCGGGCAGATCCACCAGCTTCAACACTCCACATTTTGTCAGGAATATAATATATCTGTTCCGGCGGCCAAAGGCGGCAAGAAGCTTGATATCCTACGGACAAAAAGGAGAGTCCTGTGCTGCTAAATCATTTGCTGGACCTGGAAGAAGAGGAGAGCGTCTTTTTGGCAGAGGAGTGCCTGCAAGATCTGCTGGACCTGCCTGTAACGGCAGCAAGCTTGGAGTTTGGCCTGGATGCGGACGCCTGCATCGAGATGCAAGGATCAGGCCTGGCCTTACACCTTTCACAGCCCGCAGAGTTCTGGCTGCTGCTGACGGATAAATACTCGACGAACAAGATTCTTGATGAATATATCAAGAGACTGAGAGCGAAGGACTGCAGGACTGTACGGGTGGAAGAGAGCGATTTTTTCCAGGCCCTGACGGAGTACTTTTCCCGATCAATGGCTGAAGAGCTCTTTTGCGAGAGCTGCGCCGTGGCAGGGGCCCCTCTTTACGTGGAGGAGAGAATAGAGAGGCTAAAAGCCTTTTTGGAGCCGATAATACCTCAGGATAAGAGCATTCTGGAGGTCGGCTGTGGCAGCGGCATGGCCACCCAGGCCCTTCTCCGGCTGGGGCACCATCCCCTCTCCATGGACTCAGACCGCTGCGATCTCTGTCAAGCTCTGAAGAGCAGTCGGATGGATCCCATGAGCTGTTTCGTCCTGGACGCCAGGCTCTTGCCCTTCTTCTTTCCTTCCCAGTCTTTCCAGGTCGTTCTGGGGTTCATGATGGGTCTGATCAATGATTTCAACTGGGCTCTCTGGAGGGACATTATCCTCAAAGCTTCCTTTCTGGCCAAGGAGAGGATTCTCTTCACTGTTTACACTCAAAAAGAAGCGGAACTCATCGCGAAGGCTTTGGGCGAAGCCGGCTGGAAGGGCGAGGTAATCGATAATCGCGACTCTAAAGGAATTTACGATCAGTGGGCTTATTTGGGGCGGAGGGAAGGATGACGGAAAAGTTAATTACAGTATCCTCAAGGGATGAGATGGGGTGAGACTTTTGGCTGAGTTCAAGAAACGAAATACGGAGAGGAAGGGCGGTAAAAAGGAAGAGATCAAAAGCAAGAAACTGATAGAAGAGAACCTCGAAGATCTGAGGGGCAGAGGCGAAGAGGAGAAGTAATCCATCGCCAGGATCATCTCAGGCCGGGGGATCTTAATGGCCCATTCAAGTCGATATCGCGCTTGGTCGGCTGGAAGTCTTCATAGATCTCCCCGAGCCTTGAAGATCACTGGCGAACTTTGATTACGAAGGTGTGACGCTCAAGCCCCGGCTTAGCTCCTTGAGCTTTTCTATGCTTTCCATGGTCTTGGCTGACTCTTTCCGCTTCTCATCCTCGAAGTGTCTGATGATATCACCCAAAGATATGGTGAGCCTGTAGACCTTCATGGGGCGGCCTTTTCCATTCTTCTTGATCTCTCGTTCCTCCACCCAGTTGTTATTGCGGAGGGTGCGCATGGCTATGCTCACCTCTGGCTGGCGGAGATTGGAGCCGATCTCAATCTCCCGGGAAGTGGCCTCCTCCACGTTGGCCAGATAAGTTATCATGCTGGCCACGTTCCTGGGAATGCCGAGCTCCCTGAGCACCTCCACGAACTCCCGGTCAGAATCATCCAAAACTTTTACGGAGAATTGTTTCATAACGACCTCATTCTATTTTTGTATATAAGAAATACTTTATGATATAAATAGTTTATTTCGATGCCACTTATTTTTGTAAAGCCTAAGATTATGGATTTAATATGCATCTCGGCAAAGATAATCCGCTGCTGTGATGATATTATATCTATGAATTCATAGAAGGTACTAAATGGAATTCGCGGTTCTATTGGGGGAAAATATATGATACATCTGCAATCCAAAAATAAAATGTAAATCACAGTGATAATAAAAATAGTATATTAAAATCGTTAATATAATTTCGCCGTTCGTAAAATATGACTATTGATCCTAGCGACAAGAAGATAGATATATCATCGTATTCATCTGCTGCCGCCATGGAATTGAAGCTTGATCCCTGGGGCGCAGTTCACGTAGACGATTACTCCAAGCTATTTGAGGAGTTCGGGATATCGAGCTTTGATGAGATCCTGCCTCAGCTAGAAGATCCTCATCCCTATATGAGACGCAAGATCATCTTCGGCCACAGGAACTACGACTCTGTGCTGAGAGCAATGAAGCAGCACAGGCCCTTTGCGGTCATGAGCGGCTTCATGCCCTCGGGCAGAGCGCACTTCGGCCATATGATGGTCATGAGTGAGATCATCTGGCATCAGCAGCAAGGAGGAGATGCCTTCGCCGCCATAGCCGATATGGAGGCACATGCTGTGCGGGGCATAAGCTGGTCAAGGTGCAGAACCTTGGGCATCGATGAGTACATCCTCAGCCTCATCGCCTTAGGTTTCCAGCCAACAGGCCACATCTACTTCCAGTCGGAGAACTATAAGATGAGGAACCTGGCCTTCGAGCTGGGCATAGAGGCCAACTTCTCCGAGGTCAGCTCCATCTATGGATTCTCCGGCGAGACTCATATCTCTCATATGGAGAGCGTCATGGCCCAGAGCGCCGACATCCTTCACCCTCAGCTGGAAGATTTCGGCGGGCCCAAGCCGGTGGTCATCCCCGTGGGAGCCGATCAAGACCCGCACATCAAGCTCACCCGCGACCTAGCCTACCGCATGAGAAGGTTCCTGGTGGAGATTCGCAAAGATTACATCAGCATCCGGGGCAAGGCGGCCAGCGGCGAGCTGATGCAGGCAGCTGAGGCCATGCTGAGAGAGGAGGGCTACGGAAAGGTCAAAAGATACGAGGAGCACATCGATGTTACGGAGATCCGGGATCAGGAAGGCCTTCGCACCGGTGCTCTCTTGGATGAGATCGATCAGCGCATAATAAGATTGGAGACGGAACATGGCGAGTTTGGCTTCATTCCGCCTGCCTCCATCTACCACAGGTTCATGACCGGTCTGACCGGCGGAAAGATGTCCTCCTCCAAGCCGGAGAGCCACATCGCCCTGACGGAAGACCCCAAAGAGGCGGCCAGGAAGGTCATGCGGGCCATCACCGGAGGCAGGCAGAGCCTGGCAGAGCAGAAGAAGCTGGGCGGCGAACCTGAGAAGTGCTCCATCTACGAGTTCCTGGTCTTCCACCTCTCCGAGGACGATAAGGAGCTGCTGGAGCTGGATGCGGAATGCCGCTCGGGCCGGCGCATGTGCGGCACCTGCAAGAAGGATGTAGCGGAGAGGATCGAGCAGTTCCTCTGCGAGCATCAGCGGGCCCGCGAGGCGGCGCGGGAGAGGCTGCCGGAGTTTGGGATAAGGTCATCAATGCTACCGTTGTCGGGGACATCACAAAGATCAACGTAAGGATTGTACCGACTCTGGATCTTTTGGTCTTCGTCGCCCTTCTGATTTTTGGCGCAGTATTGCTGATGAACCATTTGCAGGCAATCGATCAAGAGCATGGCCAAATGCGGACGAGATTATTCCCAAAGGAGGAGAAACAAAGGCGACGACGCCAAAATAGATGAGATTACTGGGGGGCAGTGCCCCTATTTTCTCTCTTTTTCTTTGAGAGCACCTTTATTTCTTCGATCTCCGTCTCCGGATAGTTTCCTGTTTCATCCTTCTCCAGGTACTTGACCATGTCCCAGACGTTGAGCAGCGCCACCGCCACGCCCGCTAGGGCCTCCATCTCCACTCCGGTCTTGCCCACCGAGGTCACTGTGACCGCAGCTCTGATCCGCTCCTGCTCCAGCTCGAAGTGCACCTCCAGCCCGGTGATGGGAATGGCATGGCACAATGGAATCAATCGAGGCGTGTCCTTGACCGCCAGGATGGCCGCCAGCCTGGCGGTGGCGAGGACATCTCCCTTCTTCACCTGTCCAGATTTTATGGCCTCGATGGTGGACTCCTTAAGCCGGATGGAACCGGAGGCCGTGGCCGTGCGATGCACCGGCGGCTTCCTTGTGATGTCCACCATCCCGGCCAGCTTCTCATCCTCGGCCATCAAAGCCTCATGGCCTCGGGGATCTTCTCGATCACGTCGGTGGCGACCATCCCCAAGTCCTTCTCCACGTAGACCAAATCGCCAGCCCGGCCGTTCACGAAGGCCGCGGCCGTCGCCGCCCGCAGGGCCGAGGTGCGGGCATAGAAGGCGGCGGCAACTCCGGCCAGAACGTCGCCCGTCCCGCCCACGGTCATGCCTGGATTTCCATTGCTGTTAGCCCTAACAATCTCTCCGTCCGTGATAAGGTTAGAGACGGGACCGACCTTGCCCTTAAGCAAGACGACCAACCCCTTCTCGCGGGCATAACCCATCAGGGGATCAATGCGCTCCCGAAAACTGGCTCCAGACAGAGCTATCCCGCTTATCCTCTTGAACTCGCCAACGTGAGGAGTAACTATTCCCTTCAAGGGGAGATCGGGCTGCAGGGCGTCAGCATCTATGACCGTCTTCTTGCAGAGGGGAATTATCTCTGCCAGGGCCTCTTGCGTCTCAGGGTGCCTTCCCAGGCCCATGCCCATGACCACCACGTCGTGCCTGGCTATCAGATCCTTCAAGATTTCCAAATCCTCGGGAAGCAAGTGATCCCCAGACAGCTCCCTGACTATCAGATTGGGCGAGAAACCGGCGATAATGGAAGAGGCGCTCTTGGGAGTGGCCACGGTGACCACATCCGCCCCTGCCCGCAGCGCTGCCATGGATGTGAGAGCGGGTGCGCCAGTGTATGGACCGCCGCCGATCACCAAAATCCGGCCACTATCGCCCTTATGGCTTTCCGGCGCTCTTTTCCCCACCAGCCAGAGATCTCCCGGGCCCACGAAAAACTCTGCCGCGGGAGGAATGCCTATGTCCGCCACCACGACCTCGCCGGTCATGCCAGGCTTGGGCCGGTGGAAGGTCACGGTTAAATCAGATTTGACCACTTTATCCGTTCCAAGTCCGCTGGGAACATCTACAGATATGACCGGCTTGCCTGCAGAATTGATAGCGTCAATGGCCCCAGCTTCCAGGCCCTTTATGACTCCTCGCGCACCTGTTCCAAAGATGGCGTCTAAAATGAGATCGAAATCCCAAAGATGCAAATCTTGGGGATCGACTACCTCGATAAGATCAAAATCCAGTGTCTCCAGGATCTGCCAGTTTTGCTTCGCTTCCTGTGTGGTGATATCTCTGGACCTGCCAAGAAGATAGGTTGCTACTCTGAAGTCGGCAAGGTGTCTTGCGGCCACGAAGGCATCGCCACCGTTGTTTCCACGGCCAGCAACTATGGCGATGCGCTTTCCTGGAGCCCTGGCCCGGATCTCGCGAGCTAGGGCAG
>Ga0315293_10007303_pt1 | contig 10262 bp, 10 predicted proteins | sample YL17G13_20_MG_FD_203071 | JGI IMG/M metagenome (GOLD analysis project Ga0315293, IMG submission 203071) | Sediment microbial communities from Yellowstone Lake, YNP, Wyoming, USA - YL17G13_20 | ecosystem: Environmental > Aquatic > Freshwater > Lake > Sediment | place: USA: Wyoming | collected... | reverse complement strand
GAAGGCCCTCTCCGGGCTCATCGGGCTCATCCGCGAGGGAATCCTGGGGACCACCGGGAACGTCCTATTCGTACACACCGGTGGCGCCCCTGGGCTCCTGGCCCAGGCCGCGGCTTTCCACCACTACCTGAGCCAGACGGGAGAGGTCTAGCCCTGTGAGACCGCGCATCGGCATAACCTGCGGTTTGGTCATCGAGGGAGAACTTCGTTTTGCCAGGTTGGGCCTGGACTACAGCGGGGGCGTGGAGGAGGCGGGCGGGCTGCCGCTCGTCCTGCCCATCCCCTACCGTATCCGCCACGGGTTGGCGCGGGAAGCCGAGGCCGTCGCGGCCTCGCTCGCCGCCGACAGCCTCGAGACCGTCGACGGGCTGCTGGTCCCGGGAGGGGTCGACCTTGACCCCGAGTTCTTCGGCGAAGGTCCCATCCCGGCCCTGGGCAAGATCGAACCTCCCCGCGACCGTTTCGAGTTGGCCCTCGTCCGGGTGGCCCTGGCCAAGGGCCTCCCCGTCTTCGGCATCTGCCGCGGCCTCCAGATCCTGGCCGTGGCCGCCGGGGGCGCTCTCTACCAGGACTTGCCCAGCCAGAAACCCGGTTGTCTCAAGCACTTGCAGGAAGCCCCGCGCGACGCCCGGACGCACTTGGTGGAGGTGGAGCGGGACACCCTTCTGGCGGAACGGCTCGGGTCCGGCCCGCTCAAAGTGAACTCCTTCCACCACCAGGCCATCTCCCGGATACCGCAAGGCTACCGGGTTTCGGCCGTCGCCCCGGACGGCATCATCGAAGCCATCGAGCCGGCGGGGATGGGCCGGGCGCCCGGGGCCTCCGCCGGTCCCACGGGGCGCGAGACGGGCTTTGCCTTCGGCGTCCAGTGGCATCCCGAAGACCTTTGGGCCACGGAGCCCGTGTTCCTGAAGCTCTTCGCCGGCCTCGTGGAGGCCGCCGCGCGCTACCGCGAAGGCTGAGGACCGCCGCGGCCGCGAGTGTTGAAAGGGGGCTCACCCTACGGGTCGGAGACCGCGCGCCAGAGACGCCGGCATCTCTCTTGGCCGCCTTCCCCGCGGCCCGCTGAACGCCATCACCGACGTTTCCGGCGTCCTTGTCGGTCACGTGACCCTGGCCCGGGGCGAGACCTCGCCTGACCCGCGCGCGGCTGCCGCCTTCCCCGTCGTCCGAACCGGCGTCACGGCCGTGGTGCCCCATCCGGGGAACCTCTATCGGGAGAGGCCGCGGGCGGCGTCCTTCGTCTTCAACGGGTACGGCAAGAGCCTCGGCCTCGCCCAACTGGGGGAACTCGGCGTCCTGGAGACCCCCATCCTGCTCACCAACACCCTGAGCGTCTTCACCGCCGCCAACGCCCTGGTCACCCGGGCCCTGGCGGAGAATCCGGACATCGGCCTCACCGCGGGAACAGTCAACCCGGTCGTCGGCGAGTGTTCCGACGCCTATCTGAACGACATCCGCGGCCGGCACGTGACCGAGGCCGATTGCCTGGAAGCTCTGCGCCAGGCGGCGCCGGGCCCCGTGCCCGAAGGCAACGTGGGGGCCGGAACCGGTATGTCCTGCCTCGGGTTCAAGGGCGGCCTGGGGACGGCTTCGCGGACCATTGTTTTCGAACTCCCGGCGACGGGACGCGGCCCTCGGCCCGGTGAACCCGGCGCCCGCTTCACTCTCGGCTGTCTGGTGCTGGCCAACTTCGGCCGCCGGGCCGACTTCCGCCTGGATGGTGTCCCGGTGGGCCGCGACCTGGTCGCCGCGGGGTGGCCGGACGCGCCTGGACCACCCGCGACGGCGGACGAGGAGGGGCCGGACCAACTCCCCGGCGGGTCCATTATGGTTGTCCTAGCCACCGATGCCCCGCTGACCTCGCGGCAGCTCACGCGCGTTTCGCGCCGGGCCGTCCTGGGCCTGGCCCGTACGGGTTCCGTGGGGGCTCACGGCAGCGGGGACTTCGTCCTGGCCTTCAGCACCGCCGGCCTCGAGCCGGCCTTCCCCAGCGAGCCCGTCCTGGTCCGCTACGCTCTGGCCGAGGATGATCGCCATTTCGGGCCCCTCTTCGAGGCCGCCGTCGAAGCCACCGAGGAGGCCATCGTCAACGCCCTCTTCGCCGCCGAGACGATGGCCGGGCGCGACGGGCATGTCCGGGAGGCCTTGCCGCTAGAGGAAGTCATCAGTATCCTGCGCCGTCACGGCCGGGGTTGAGCGTCCGGACGAGAACCGCGGCGCGACCAAGGGAGAGCGAGAATGCCTGAGTCGGAGATCCTCGTGAAGGTCTGGCGCGGTGACTATGTCGAGAGCCTCCACCGCGGCAGCATCGCCGTCGTCGATACGGCCGGCTCGGTCGTGGCCGCCGTGGGCGACCCGGACTACTACACGTTCATGCGCAGCGCGGCTAAACCCATTCAGGCGCTGGCCGTCATCGAGTCTGGCGCCTACGGGACCTACGGGCTCACCGAACGGGAATTGGCCGTCGTGTGCGCGTCCCACAGTTCCGAGCCCGACCACGTGGAGAACGTTCTGGGGATCCTGGCCAAGGTGGGCCTCGACGAAACCCACCTGCGGTGCGGGACCCACCTGCCGACGCATGGCCCATCGGCCCAAGCTCTGGTGCGCGAGGGGCGCCTGCCGACGTCCGTCCACTGCAACTGCTCGGGGAAGCACTCCGGTATGCTGGCCGTCGCCAGGCAAATGGGCTGGACTCTCGAAGACTACTGGCGCCGCGAGCACTCGCTCCAGCGCCTTTGCCGCGAGAATGTGGCGGCGGTGGCCGGCTACCCCACCGACAAGATGGGCACGGCCACGGACGGGTGCGGGGTCTCGGTCTTCGCCCTGCCCTTGCGGAACATGGCCCAGGCCTTCGCCCGGCTGGCCAACCCGGACGACCCGCGGTCGGCTTTCTCGCCCGAGCGAGCCGCGGCGGCGCGACTCGTGGCTCGCTCGATGCGGGCCTATCCGGAGATGGTCGGCGGCACGGGCCGCTTGTGCACGGCGCTCATGAGGGCGACGCCCGTCGTCGCCAAGAGCGGCGCCGAGGGCGTCTACTGCTTCGGTATTCCCGGGCGAAGCCTGGGCGTGGCCCTGAAGATCGACGACGGCGCCGCCCGGGGCACCCACCCGGCGGCGGTCCGCGTCTTGGAGCAACTCGGCCTTCTCTCAGCGGAGGCGGCCGCGGCCCTCGAGCCGTTCCGGCGACCGGCCAACATCAACAACCGCGGGGAGAACGTCGGCCACACGGAAGCGGTGTTCCAGATCCGGAAGTCCCGCTAGGACGCGACTCGCCTCAAGGGAGGAGCCAGGACCATGGCCAGCGACTTCAAGTCCGACATCCGGCCCCACAAGCTCCAGCGCATCTTCATTTCCTGCGACATCGAGGGCATCAGCGGCGTGGTCCACGGCGACCACACCGGCCCCGGCCAGGGCGAGGAGTACGCCCGCGCCCGCCGCCTGATGACCCGTCAGGTGAGCGCCGCCGTCTCCGGCGCGATCCAGGGCGGGGCCGACATCGTCCTCGTCAACGACAGCCATGGTGGGATGCGCAACATCCTTATCGAGGAACTCCATTCGGGGGCCCAACTCGTCACCGGCTCGCCGAAGCCCCTGAGCATGATGCAGGGGGTGGCCGACGGCTTCGACGGCGCCTTCTTCGTGGGGTACCATTCCCGGAACGGCACGCCGGGCGTTCTCAATCACACCTACTCCTCCGACACCATCCGCGAACTCCGCATCAACGGCCGGCCCGCCGGGGAGATCCTGCTGAACGCCTTCATCGCGGGGTACTACAACGTCCCGATCCTTCTCATCACGGGCGACACCGAGGCTGTGTCCGAGGCTTCGGCCGTCTTGCCGGGCGTCAAGACCATCGCCGTGAAGGAACCCGTGGGTCGTTTCGCGGCCCGCTGTCTTTCCCTCGAGGAGGCCAACGCCGAAATCCAGGAGGCGGCGGTCGAGGCCCTCGGCCTCATCGGCGAACTCCGACCCCTCGTCCCACCGCGCCCGGTGACCATCGAACTCGACTTCAACAGCACGGCCATGGCCGGGGGCGCCCTGATGGTTCCCGGCGCCCAGGCCGTCGGCGCCTCAGCGGTCTCGTTCACCCACGACGACTACATCGCGGCCTTCCAGGCCATGCGGGTCATGATCACCGTGGCCAAGAGCGTGGGCTCGTACTAGACGCAAGGGAACAATCGATCCTTTGCGAGTCGAAGGAGGAGGGGATTGACTTGAAGGTCCGGACCAACAGGGACAGGATCGTGACCATCTCGGTCCAAGGCGAGGTCTCCGCGCCCGTGATGCGGACCTCGTACCGGGTGGGGTACGACGGCGTGGCGCGGGTCGGCCCGGCCGCGGGCGGCATCGTCTACAACGTGCGCGTCGGCGACTCCGTCTACGGCTGGGCCGGCGACCACGTGGAGCCAGGCGTCAGCAGCAAGGACAAGGATGAGGCGGTCAACACGGCCTACAACACTCTTGCCTGCGTCGGGAACCGGGCGGTCGTGGTTTCGGGCGAGGCCAAGGGGTCGAGCGGTGTCGTGACCGGCAAGCATGGTGGTATCGAGCATGTCATCATCGATTTCGCGCCGTCGATTCTCGAGAAGCTGGCCATCGGCGACAAGATTCTGGTCAAGGCGGCCGGACAGGGGCTTGAGATTGCCGATTTCCCCGAGGTGAAGGTCATGAACCTTGACCCGGACCTCTTCGAGCGAATGGACATCGAGGTCACGGACGGGACGGCGGGGCGGGGACGCAAGGCCAAGCTTTCCGTCCCCGTCGTGGCCGAAGTGCCCGCGGTCCTGATGGGTTCGGGGCTCGGCGCCGGCACGGCTCACAGCGGCGACTACGACATCACGACCCAGGATCCCCCGGTCCTCGCCAAGCTGGGTCTGGACAAGCTGCGGTTCGGCGATCTCGTGGCCATCCGCGACGCTTCTTCGTTCTATGGTCGAAGCTACCGGCGTGGCGCGGTCATCATCGGCGTCATCATCCACAGCGATTCAAAGATCGCCGGTCATGGGCCTGGGGTCACGACCCTGTTGACCGTCAATCATGGGGAGATTGAGCCGAGGCTGGACCCAAAGGCCAACGTGGCGCTCCTTCTCGGCCTCCGTCCGGAAAGCGAGTTTCCAGCTTGAGCCCGCGGTCCTCGCGGCTGTTCCGGCGCCGGCTTGGCGGCGACTTCGCGCCGCGACCGTGGTTTGAGAGGGAATAAACCCAACAAGTCGAAATACAGCTTGACCCTGAAGGCAATGTCGGGAGGTCCAGCATGACCAAGGACAAGCCCAAAGCGGGAGAGCAGCCGCCGAAGTCCGGAGCCTTCGCCCCGGAGGTCACGCTTCTCAAGTGGTCGAGTTCCTTGATGCGGCGCAAACCGAAGACCTTTCTGGCTGGGGTGGCGGCCACGCTGCTTGGCCTGGTCTTGGTGGGGTTCGCGTTCCGCTCGGCTGTCTACGTGGTCCTGGCCATGGTCCTTCTCGGCGGGGCTCTCGCGCCGGTCTACTTCCCGCAGGGTTTCGTTCTGACCAACAAGAAGGCGTGCCAGGTTGTCTTCTTCTCACGCGAGGGGTTCCGTTGGCAGGACTTCGACGAGTACCGCGTCTTCGACGACGGAGTCTTCCTCCACCTCCGCCCCACCGACATGCGCATGCGCTACCTCAAGGGACTCATGCTCTACTTCGGTCCCTCAAACCGCGAACAGGTGTTGGACCTCATCCGCCAGCGCATCGGGACGCTCGACCATCCGGCCGGCCAGACCTAGCCCGCACGGCCGGGAAGCGGGAACCAGATAAAAAGTGGTCTCTGGAGGAGGAGGAGAACCGACTCCGCCGAAAGACACTGTCGTACCATAGCAGTTTCCAGTCTGTCTCAGTCTGTCTGGCTATAGCTCCGAGGGAGTAAAACCCTTCCGGCTCCCGCGGGGTGTAGCGCATAGCAAGACTCTAGGTTCAGGAGGTGAGACAACATATGATGTGGTTGCTAGCTCAGGAGCAAGCCCCTGCGCCCACGTTGGGAATCTTCTCGACGGGTTCGGTCATCGACTTCGCCTTTATCCTGCTGCTCGGCGTGATCATCTGGATCATGGTGGCCCGCGCTCGTACGGGTCGCAAGATTCCCGAGATCAAGAAGATCGCCGGGCTGGAGGCCGTCGACGAGGCCATAGGCCGCGCCACGGAAATGGGCCGTCCGGTCGTGTTCATCCCGGGTATCCTTAGCGTCGACAACCCGCAGACTCTGGCCGCCTTCGGAATGGTCAGCCATATCGCCCGTCAGTGCGCCCGCTATGATACCCGGTTCCTCGCCCTGAACTGCGACCCGCTTCCGTACGCCGTGATTGAAGAGATCACGCGTCAGGCCTATCTCGAAGAGGGTCGTCCCGATGCCTTCAACCCGGACGACATCCGTTTCCTGTCGGCGGAGCAGTTCGCGTTCGTCGGCGCTGTCATCGGTATTTTCGAGCGCGAGCGTCCCGCGGCGAACATCATGATCGGCGCGTTCTACGCCGAGGCCATGATGCTGGCTGAAACCGGCTCGTTCCAAGGGATGATCCAGATCGGCGGAACGGGCATGACCGCGCAGCTGCCGTTCTTCGTGGCCGCCTGCGACTACGCCCTGATCGGCGAGGAGATCTACGCCGCCAGCGCGTACCTCTCTAAGGAGCCGGTCATGTACGGCACGGTCGTCGGCCAGGACTGGATGAAGATCATCATCGCCCTGCTCATCCTGACGGGGGCGGTCCTCGCCACGGTTTCGCCGGACAGCAAGTTCCTCAGCGACATCCTCGGCGGGTACTAGGTCACGACATGCACGTAAGGGTTCGCCGCGGAAGGGGCAGTTGTTGCGAGAAGGAGGTGTCTAGATGCGTAAAGAGGGTCCGATGATCCTGACAGTCATCTCCTCCCTGGTTGTGGTGTTTTCGCAGTACTTCTTCCTGGGTCAGAAGTGGGCCTTGATGAATTCGGTGAACAACTGGTTTCTGATCAGCTATTCCATCGCTTTGGCCCTGGGCTTCGTCAACCTGACCACGATCCACTTCAAGTACATCCAGCGCAAGCGGGAAGGCTGGTTCTACAGCATCATCCTGCTTGTCTGCATGTACGGCTATCTCGTGCTCGGTCTGATTCAAACCCAGAACGGGCCGCAGTTCGACTGGATCTACGTCAACGCGTACTCTCCGCTGGGCGCGACCATTTTCTCCCTGGTTGCGTTCTTCATCACCTCGGCGGCTTACCGAGCGTTCCGGGTTCGGACGAAGGAAGCGACGATCCTACTGGTCTGCGCTCTCTTCGTGATGCTCGGGCGTGCTCCGATCGGTGACGCCATCTGGGGTGGCTGGAGCGCGTTCGTGAGCAAGTGGGTCATGGGGACAATGAACGTAGCCGGCATGCGTGGCATCAACCTGGGCATCGCGGTCGGCGGTTTCGCCACGGCCCTTCGCATCATGCTCGGTCTCGAGCGCGCCCACATCGGCGGCTCGGGGACGCAGTAGAGGCGGTATGAACAGGCTGCTCGTGTTGGATGAGTCGCAGTGGCTTGAAAGTCCATCTCCGGAAGGAGGTGCCTATTCGTGGAAAGACTGATGAAGATTGATCGCCGGCTTCTCTACCTCGTCGCGGTGGTGCTCGTCGCGGTGACTGTGTTCTTCCCGCTGGGCCTGCCTGTGAGTGTGTCCAAGCTGGCGGTCCAGACGTATGACGCCATCCAGAACCTGCCTGACAACTCGGTGGTCTTCGTAGCCCCGATGTACGACCCGGGCTCGGCGGGTGAGCTCAGCCCGATGCTGAAGGCCATGCTCTATCAGTGCATGGAGCGCAAGTACAGGATCATCCTCGGGAACACGAGTTGGGTGCTGGGCGCCGCGCTTGCTCACGACATAATCACTCCGATCGCCCAGGAGTTCAACTACGTCTACGGGACCGACTATATCGAGATCGGCTCCAAGCCGGGCGGTCCGATATGGATGGCGTCCGCCAAGGCCGACTTGCCGGGCACGGCCATCGTGGACTACAACAACAACCCGGTGGGCCAGTACCCGCTGATTCAGGCGGTACCGAGGCTGACGCAGGAGTACGTGGCGGCCTTCCTGGTCCTCGACTGCGGAACCCCGGGAGCTGCCGAGTGGCTGGCTCAGATTACGCAGGGGACTAGCATCAAGCTCATCGTCGGCGAGATTCAGATGTCCGTTCCGGACTCGATGACCTATGTCCAGTCCGGGCAGTACAACGGCATGATTGCAGGTAGCCGCGGCTGCGCTGAGTATGAACAGCTTATCGGTCGTCCGGGCGCTGGTCTGAAGAGCCAGGACACCATGTCCGTCATCGCCCTGATGGTCACGCTGTTCATCGTCCTCGGCAACATCGGCTATCTCACTCGGAAGAAGTAGGGCGGCCCCTTGGGTGGGGTCGCTGGCTTAGCCTGAATGCGGTCTCTCTGAGACACGCGAGGAGGTGAACTACAGGCTATGCATCCACACATCAGCACGGACCTAGGCATCTGGTGTCAGGCCATCTGCACCCTGGCCGTGTACACCTATCTCTATAAGGACAACCCGATTTTCCGCGTCGCGGAGAACGTCTTCCTCGGTCTCGCCACGGCCTACGCGTTCGTCTTCAATCTCTTCAACTTCATCAAGCCGGCGGTGGTTGAGTGGATCGGGCAGAACGGGCAGTACCACTACGTCCTGGCCATCATCCTCGGGCTGCTGATCTTCTTCCGGTATGTGCCGTCGCTGTCCTGGATCGCCAGGTACCCGATGTCCTTCTGGGTCGGGTACGGCACCGGGTACACGCTGGCCTTCACGCCGGCTGTCTGGCTCGATCAGATCACAGCCTCGTTCGTGGCCCTCAACTCCCTGCAGAACATACTGATCTTCGTCGGTATACTCTGCACCCTGGTCTACTTCTTCTTCACGCTGGCGAAGGAGAACCCGGTGGTGGGCGGGATAGCCGAGGTGGGCAAGTGGTACATCATGATTGCCCTCGGCTCGGCCTTCGGCAACACGGTCCTCTACCGGTGGAACCTCTTCCTGTCGAGGGCCAACGATCTCCTCTTCAAGTGGCTGGGCTTCGCGAGCTAGTCCTCAGCGGCTGGAGTTCGGTACGGTACATGAGGGGGTGGGCCTGGTCCGTCCGGACCAGGCCCGCCCCTTGGGTACTCATGGGGGAACTTTTCGCCTTCCGAAACGACTGGGGTTTCATCCCTTGAGTCGCCTCATCGGGCGAAACCAATTGCGCACCTCTTCCGTCATAGTCTCAGGCCGACTTAGGCCTCTGAGCTGTCCAGGGCTAAAGACGGCGAACGGGTCAAATCCGAGAGAGAAGGAGGAGACGAATTGGCCGCGAACCAGCCGCAGTCGATACTAGCCACGGACGTCGGCAGTACGACCACAAAGGCGATTCTGATTGAGAAGCGCGGCGATGAGTATCGACTTGTCACCCGAGGCGAGATGCCGACCACGGTCGAGGCGCCGTGGGAGAACGTGATGATTGGGGTCCGTAAGTCCATCAAGCGGGTCGAGGAACTCGTCCAGCGCTCCATTCTGGACGACCAGGGCCGCCTCTTGCGTCCCAGACAGGGAGACAAGGGAGTCGACTACTACGTCTCAACGTCCAGCGCCGGCGGAGGGCTCCAGATGATGGTCGCCGGGCTGGTCACGCACATCAGCGCGGACAGCGCCCATCGCGCGGCGCTGGGCGCTGGGGCTGTCGTTCTCGATGTCATCGCTGTCGACGACGGCCGGTCGACCTCCGAACAGATCACGCGCATCACCCATTTGCGTCCGGACATCATCCTCATGTCCGGCGGCGTGGACGGCGGGTCGGTCTCCTACCTGGCCGCCATGGCCGAGACCATTGTCCAGGCGAACCCGCAGCCGCGGTTCGGCGCGACCTACAAGCTGCCCCTGGTCTACGCGGGCAACAAGGACGCAGCCGACATCGTGGACTCGGTGTGCGAGGGCATCATCGAGGTCCACGTGGTGGAGAACGTGCGGCCGCGCTCCGACGTCGAGAACCTTGGGCCGGCCCGGGAGGCCATCCACGACCTGTTCATGAACCACGTCATGGCCCAGGCGCCGGGATACGGCGAGCTCATGAAGTGGGTGGACGCGACCATCATGCCGACCCCCGGCGCCGTGGGGTACATCGTGCAGGTGATGGCCAAGCAGTACAAGACGACGATTATCGGCGTGGACATAGGCGGGGCGACCACGGACGTCTTCTCCGAGTTCTCCGGCACCTTTACCCGGACGGTCAGCGCCAACTTGGGGATGAGCT
>Ga0315293_10007301_pt1 | contig 10264 bp, 8 predicted proteins | sample YL17G13_20_MG_FD_203071 | JGI IMG/M metagenome (GOLD analysis project Ga0315293, IMG submission 203071) | Sediment microbial communities from Yellowstone Lake, YNP, Wyoming, USA - YL17G13_20 | ecosystem: Environmental > Aquatic > Freshwater > Lake > Sediment | place: USA: Wyoming | collected... | reverse complement strand
TAATGAAACTTAAAAAATGAGTTATTATCTCATTTTAATTGTTCCGATACTTCCTGAAATTACTTTTGCTATCCCGTAGCCCACAGCTACTATAATTCCAACCATAGCCAAAATTATTAGCAAAACTGGAAGTGCCTGTCCCATATATTGTATAAAAATTCCTAATCCTGCTCCTGCTCCTTCCATAGTTCCACATACCCCACTGCTATCATTTACTGGACAACTTATTGCGATTGTTATTCTTATTTATTAACCCCCTTTCAATCAATATAATCTCTTATGCTTTCTTATGTTATAAGGGATTTCTGTCATAAAAACCTTACAGATAGATAGAAAGATTTAAATAGTGTTACTAATTAGTAGTAGTATGGTAAATCATCTTAAAAAATCGGTTAAAAATCTATCTTTCATTCAGAATGATGATTAAACAAATTCCTTTTCTTTTTCTCTAAATGGTTCTTATCCTTACATTCAAGACACACATCAGCAAACCTATGGGGAGTATCAAATAAAATCTTGCAAAATTTACAATACTTTCTAAATGATGTTTTCTTTAATGTTCTCATATTCAATTATGCGTGATAATATATTTCTTAATATTAAAAGTCCAACTTACCATTTTTGTTTTCAAGATTGTAAAAAACATAAACATATAAGTTCCTAATTTATAATAACCATATACCAACGCAATCTGAATGATTATCCAAAAGACAATTATTAAGAAATAATTGATTATCATACGCAATTTTGTAAAAGCAGGGACAGGAAGGAAAAGCAAACAATAGATTATAATAAGTGTTAGAATTACCATTAAAATTAAGAAAAAAGGAACCATTCCACGCTTATTTTTTAGTATTTTTCTCATTTTAAACAGTTTTTCCTATATCCATAAGGAATTTATAAAAATAATATCCACCATAAAAGATTAATCCAAGTCCAACAAGCACAAATCCTATTTTGATTATCCAACTAATTATAAGCCAAATCTGAAAATTCCAACCTAATGCTTTCTGAATATTATCATAAATAGTCAATTCATTTGCAGTTATTTCCTCATTTTTCTCTATTTGATTTGATAAATCTTCTAAAGTATATTGCTCACATTTATTGCACTCAAAAGAAGGTAGAAATGTTGTCCATCTTCCAATAAGAGCATTTTCTTGATATAAATAATTAACATCAGTATAATGACAATCTATATCTCCGATTACACTATCTCTTGATTTCATATTCATAACAATTTGTCCTGATGTTAAAGGCGTTCCTGAAAAATATAAACTTTGGACTTCTTTTGTTTCATTCAAAAATTCTCCTTTTTCATTATATATATTCATATAATGCGTAAGAGTTAAATTACACCAATCAACTTGTCCCCCTGTTAAACTATAAGGTAATGCTTGAATTACATAATAAAATGTAATCGGAATGTTTTTGTTCTTTCCTATACCTGTTGCAGAAGTGTCATCAAACCAATAATAAAGATGATTTCTTACTATACTATTATCTTTATCTTTAATTACTGTATTCCATAGCGAAAGTTCTGCACTTACAAAAGGCATAATTGTCAATAAGAAAATCATACTTATTGCTAATGTTAATATTTTATTGTTCATATTTTCTATTTTTTATATTTTAATTGTCCATATTTCTTTTTTAATTCTAATAGTTCATCAAGTAATTTTTTCATTTCTTCAAAACTATTAACTTCCCATTCTTCTTCATTTATTTTTATAAACCAATTTTCTCTTTGCTGTCTAATATTTATTCCCATCAAAATTTTCCCCCTTTAATTGTTTGATTATTTGATTATGCAATTTTCTATGAAAAATATCAGGTAACAAAATTAAATTATTTGGATTATTATTTTCAGAATTTATATCTAAATGATGAGTTATAAATCCATTAGGAACAGAATTTAAGTTTTCAGGTTGAGAACACCAAACAATATGACTTATTAACATTCCATTTTTCATCTTTCTTGATTTAGGATTAATACTTCTTCCATCTATATAACTCCAAGTTCTTCTTCCTTTATTATATTTATGTCCCATATTTTTTCCTTTCCTATTAATACTCATATTTCTTTTCCATTCTTCTGAAAATGGTAATCTCTTTTTTCCTTTATGGATTAAACCTATCTTTTTTCTTGTTTCCTTTGAAACTTCTTTATGCCACATAGGGTTTTTATCTCCCATTTTAGATAAACTTATTTTTTCTCTATATTTAGGATTTTTCCATAGTTCTTTCATTCTTTCTTTCATTTTCTCTTTTGTTTCTTCTGTTCTTTTATATTTTCCTTTTGTCATTTTTATTCTCTCCTATTCTCTTTTTCACATAAATCGGCGAAGAAAGAGAAATAACCAATAAATTCCAACGAAAATTAAGCTAATTGAAGCAAAAATTATTAAAATTAGGAAAAACCAAAAAAATGCCAACCATATTTCAAAGTTCAGTAAAAATAATTTCTTGATGTAAGTTGAAACTTCCACAACATTATCTCCCACAGCTTTTGCTTTTATAATATCTCTTTCTGTCAAACTCCAAAGATAATACTGACATTCTTTACATTCCCAACTCGGAGTTAATAATTGCATTTCCATAGGAAGATATAAGTCAGTATAACTATGATTTTCAAAATAACATTTTTGATATGCAGTTATTCCCTCTCCATCTCTCATTCTTACAAAATATTTATCTCCCATTATATCAGTATCGTATTGTGTGTAATTTTCATTAACAATAATAGTAGTTGCATTTCCACTTTGCCAAAAACTTACTTTCCATTCGCAATAATCTACTTTGGAACTTGGATTTGCACTATTCCAAGTTTTAGGATAGATATTAAATAAAACATAAACATCTAAAGGATTATTTCCTGTGATATAATCTTCGCTGTAAAATCCTGTTTTATCATACCAAGCAGTTATGAGATTTTGTATTGTTCCATTTCCTAAATCCTGCTTAACTTGAAAGTATTGAATTTCGGCAGAAATCATAGGCATAATTGTCAATAAGAAAATCATACTTATTGTTATTGCTAATATTTTATTGTTCATTTTGTTTCACTTTATTTTTCTCCTTACATTTTTTGCAGTAATAACTTCCTTCATTATCGTTTTCCTTTCCACATCTTATACAATATTTTACCATTTTATAAATTACCACCCGAAAAAAAACCATAGTATAATTCTCGCAAGGGTAAGCATAGTTATAAATCCTACCCCAAATATGAGAGATAATAAGGGCATTTGAGGAACTACAAAAAATAATCCTACTGAAACAATTATACAAGTTCCAACTGCAATTAAGAATATCCAATTAAACAACCATCTGTATTGGTGAATGTCTTTATCTGAAAGTAGAACTCTATAAGAAGTGTCTGTTCCATTAAGAGTATATTTTCCCAAATAAATATTTGTTCCATAAGTTTTTGATATGTTGGGTGCAGAAAGTGTTGTTTTGTAGGTAGCAATACCATCAAATAATCTTACTGCATATTCTTGATTAGGGTCAAAAAGAGTAAAAGTTCCACAACCATTCCTATAATAAGTATGGAAAACAGGAGTATCATAGGTTGTAGCAAATCCAAGAGGAGTTATGAATTGTTCTAAATTATTGTCATAATACCTTTTACTTGTGGTAGGTTCTGCAATAAGATAAGCATAATCATTTTCATAAGAAGAATAATCATCTTGATTAAAACCACAGAAAGTTACATTATAAGGTTGCCTGACTAAAAATGTTCCTGTAATTGAAGGAGAAAGAGTAGGGCATATTCCATCTCCTGAAATTGCAAATGAATAATCTGCTATGTCAGTAAAAATTAAATTTTGCTCGTATGCGTGAGTTGATGGGTTATAAACTAAATTGAAAGTAGATACACTCATATTAGGAGTTGTTACATTCATTTTAATAGTTGAAACTCCAACTGCAAATGAAGATAGGGAAAGATGATTTGTTGTATTTACACTAATATAAGGATATGAAGTTAGAGAAAGAACTGCATTAGGATTTACACAATTTACATTAAAGTTAATTTTATCTTGACTATAATTTCCAATACTATTGTTCATAGCAACAAGCCAAGTATTATTCCCATTACTGCTTAAAACTGAAACATTACTATTTAGACAAGACATAGAGATATTTGTAACTCCATTATTCAAAGAATACCAACATTCAGACGCATTTCCTATTCCTGTCGCTGTATATCCTAAAGTATTAATAGTAAAGGGATAAATTGTATTATTAAGAGGATAATCAATTATGATATTAGGGATAGATGTATCTATCGTTAAAGTATAAATTAGGGAAGTAACTGAATTTCCTGCCCAATCCCAAATCTGCCAAAACCAAGTAAAAACTCCATTAAATAAATTAATTACTGAACTAAAAATAGATGAACTTCCTGTGGTAGTTAAATTGACATTTGTTACTAACCCCCCACTTGAATTGTAGATAGAAAGATTTGCATTTGTCAAGTTCATATTACTTGCATTTGCAGAAAAATTTATAGTCGGATTGTTACTGCCATAATTATTTGAGGGGGCTACACTATTAATTGTAGGGGCAGTATAATCCAATACAATTCTTCTTGTTTCAGTTGTGTTTTTATTGCCTGTTATATCTTCAATAGATACATTATAATAATAAAATCCCTGTGGAAGATTTGTAAAATTTATGTTTCTTATGGGAGTTGAATATGTTGTTTGATTGATTAAACCATAACTAACATTATACAAATTAAAGGTGATGTTCTTTTCATTTATATCAAAAGCAGAAACATTTATGTAAATCCAATTTTGAGATAAAACTGAATTTTGTGGGGGGGTGGGATATGCAAAACTTATAGAAGGATTTGTTGTGTCATTAGAAGAAATTGTATAGGTAACTATATTTCTTCCTGTATTTGCAGTTAGTAGTGTTGGCATTATTAAAAATTTATTTATTGTATCTATCGTGACTTGGCTTGTTATGTCATAAGTTCCTGTTGAATTTATCATAGAAATATTTAGATTATTCAAAATATTTATTCCATAGGTAGAATAGTTAGTTATTATTGTGAGATTATTAAAAGTTAATCCATCAATTAATTTTGAATTTACCTCTATTGTGTAAGATTTGTCAATCCCATAATCGTAATTTAATGTTTCAATATCCCATATAACATTTGTCGTTTCTCTTATTAATGTTTGAACGGAAGTAGTATTTGCAGGAATTATTCCACTATCCCACGCAATCTGATTACTTGGAGAAATTGTTGCATTATTCGGTGCAGAATTATTGTAACTTGAAGCAAATAATTCACCTGAAGAATTGTAAATATCTACCCATAGAACTGAATTTATATATTCAGAAAATATGTCTTCAGAATATAAAATAGATTGAGAATAGGGAGTAAGTAAGGGATTTGTTATATTAACTATATTTGAAATTTTCCTGTTCAAAGCAGTATTTGGATATAAGATTAATGAAGGTGTAATTTGAATAGTAGGATAGAAAATTGGATTAATAGTTAATGCTTCAGGTCGTGTTATGGTAATAATAGGAAGGGTTGAGTTTGTTACGATTGAATAATTCAAAGTTCCTGAACTTGAACAATTTGCCTTTAGGGAGATAGTTAAAAATTCTCCAACTGCTAAACCATCACTATCTGTTTCAGTAAAATTCAATATTGAAAATTGATTAGGAGTTATAGTTTGATAAGCACTACAATCATCAACAAAAGTTATATAATTACTACCTCTAATTTGGTAGCATAACATAGGTTTGCAAATGTTACTATCAAAAGATATATTCATTTGAACAATTTTATCTCCACCAAGAATAAAATTTCTTATGAAAGAACCATTACTCCCAACAGCATAATGCTGTGCTGTAAAAAGTAAATTATCTCCTATGCTAACATTTTTAGAAAAATTAACAACGATAGGGGAATTTGGTATTGATTTGCTACTCCAAATATTTGTGCTTGTTCCATCACCTATTGTTCTATTCTGATTGTTCCATAAATACGAAAAGAAATGGACATCAATATTTGATGTTTTTACCTGTGAAACATAATTGGTTTTTGAACAAGAAGTGGTAAGACTTAAATTATCATAGAGGGGAGTGGTATCAAAAGGATATGTATAATTCCCTGTTGTTGAATTATATGTCATAAGATAACTACTCAAATCTATTTGATTTGTTACAATACAAATTGCACCTAAAACTGATTGATTGGTGAGTTCATCTGAATATTTTGCTTGAATATTGGCATAAATTGGAATGGCAGAAGAACCTTGCTGATATAATTTTGCGTCAGTTGAAACTTCTAAAATAGTTGGGCGTGATTGAATTATAAAACTTGAATTTGAATAATTAAAATTTCCTGCTTTGTCATAAACGCTAAAACTCCATCTAATTAATGTTCCTGCATTTGAAACCCCTGATGGATAAGACAAAGTTGTTGAATTAGTAATTCCTGATATATTTGTTATTACCGAGTAAGTTCCCCCAATAGTTATTGTAAAGTTAAAATAACTTAATGCCAAGTTATCTGTAAAATTCCCTGTAAAAATTGTTGTCGTGTTATAATAAATAATAGGAACATTTATGTAAGCAATTAATGTTGGATTTGTTGTGTCTTGTGTGAAAGTGTTATTTTGAGTTGTAAATGAATTGTTAGTATTGTCATTTACATTAAAAAACCAATTATAAATCCCATCTGTTAATGAAACAACAGCACCAACAACTGATTGCAAAGTTCCTGATATGAAAGAAAAAAATGTTTGATTAACTAATGCTGTTTGATTATAAATATTAAGAGTTGCATTTTCCAAGCCGAAATTGTCTGAAAGATTTGCTGTGAAATTTTGGTTGGTGTTATTGTAAGAATTATTTGCAGGAGTTAAAAGAGTTGCATTTGGAGAAGTTCTGTCTAATCTAATATAGTATATAGGAGTTGAATTTTTATTATTTGCAATATCAGTAATATTTACAAAATACCAATAATTTCCATCTGCTATGTTCGTAAAATTTATTGCATAAGTTGGAATGGTGTAGGTTGTAGAATTACTCCAAGTTAAATTTTGTAAATTAAAAGTAATATTAGCAAAATTAACTTCTGTCCAAGTCGTGTTGATATAGACATTTGATTGTGATAAATTTGCACGATTAACAGCAGTATTAGTTCCATAGGAAATTAAGGGGTTTGTTGTATCAAGAGTTACACTTCTCGTTCCACTTGAATTTTGGTTATTGCTTGTGTCTGTTGCTGTTGAATTAAAATAGTAAATCCCATCAAGCAGATTTAAGAAATTTAAATAGAGGGGAGAAGTTAATGAAGTTGAACTATTAAGTCGCCCTGTTGAATTATAAAGATTTGTTGTGATGTTTTTTAATGCTATGTCATCACTTGATGTTACATTCACAAGAATAAAATTTTTATTTAAAAAAGTTCCTGATGTTTCGGTTGGAGAAACAAATTGAAGATTGGGGGGAACTAAATCACTATATTCAATAAAAAGGTAAGGTCTATAAGTTACATTTTCTTTACTTCTGAAAATATCAGCAGTTAAAGGAGAATTTTCTGCTGTTTTTAATACAAAAGAAAGATTTTGAGATAAATATGCTCTTGTGGGGGTAGTAACATTCCAACATTCATAAGCATTAGTGCTATCAATTGCTTGTGCGTCTATTTGTGTTAAATTACAATTTGTTGAATTATCAAATGCAGTTCCACAAGGTTGATTACCCCAAGTTATCGCTGTTTCATTTAAAATATTGCTTGAGTTTGTTCCATCTTTCCAATTATATGCGTGATATACAAATCCATTTAGTGTTGTTCCATCTGTAATTTGATAAAGGCATAAAGAAGCAGTATTTACATAACTCCCCCCTATTGAATTAGTTATAAAATCAAGATAAGTTCTTCTTATATTTGTAACACCATTCCTTATTTCTAAACTTGTAGAAGTTCCATAATTAGTTGTAGAAGTGTCTTGTCTTACATAAGCGTCTTTTGAAGGATAAAAAGTGTTATTTAAAGCAGAAGCAAAATTAAGTGAAGCAAAAGCTAAACCCAACATTATTCCAAAAATTATTAGTGTTTTTAAATTCATTTTGCATTTTTGCATTTTATCATTTTTTCTTCTTATTTTTTAATTTATTTTTCTTTTTTACTTCTTTATATTGCTCTTTGTTCATTACTAAATTTCTTTTCATTTTTTACAAAAAGGGATTTTTGCCAACTTTCTTTTCCCATTTATAATAGTCATTTAACCATTTCTTATCTCCCCAAACTTCTTTTTTATGATGTTTCTTTTTCTTTAGTTTATATTTCATTTTATAGATAACCTGCCTTTTGTAAATAAACACTCATTTGTGGGGTTGCTTTCTTTAAATCTTCATTATTAACAAAATCAAAAGAAATTCTATCATTAGGATTTCTAATATTCCTATATTCTCTTAATCTTTCATCTCTAAAATAAAATGCGTCTTTTCCTTTTCCTTTAATTGCATAAATAGGTAAAGCATTAACGCCACTTCCTTTTCCTTTTTTTGCTTTTAGTTTATATTTCATTTTACTCCTTAATGTGCCAAATCTCCCACCCTACGAAATACTTTTTTAACTATAAATGCAAGTGCTAACATAATCATAACAAAGAATATAGCAAAGACAAGAATAATCATAGGAGTAAGAGTATTTGAAAGAAAACCTAACAATCCATAATAAATTTCAGGAAGCAATCCACTTTCAGTATTCTCTAAATCCACAATCTTTGTAGGTAAGGGCATACCCCCTGTTTCTGTTGCTTGTGTAGTAGTTACATTTGAAGAACAATCAGCAGGGCAATTTACATTATTTTCTCCTGTTTCGCATACAGCATTTCCACAAATTGTTCCTGTTTCAGTTACAATAATTGTCTGTGAAAAAGCTACAAAGGTTGAATGGTAAAAATCTCTAACTGCTACTGACATATTAAAACTTCCTATTGTATCATAATAGCAAGTTCTTGCTGAATTAGTATCTTCTGCACTCCAATTTGAACTATCTGAACATTTTGATTTATAATAAAAAGGGTAATTGCTTTCGCTATCTGTTGCACTCACTAATGCAGTAAGGGTGGTATATCTTGCGATTGATGTTGAAGGAGAATAAGTAACTGAATTAATCACAGCATTTTGATTTGTATAATTTGAAAAAAATACTTTTGTGCTTCCTGAACCTGAACAAATTATATCTTGTGTTCCATCAAAATTCAAATCAGCAGGAATACAATAATTAGTGGGAGCATTTAAATAAGTAAAAAGTGATTGATTAGTTTGTGGATTAAATACACTTAAATTTCCCTGCATATTATAAATAAAATCATTCTTACCATCATTATTCATATCTGCTAATGTTAATCTATGTAGTGTTAAAGCAGAAGTAGATGGAGATTGTATTGTATCAGAAGCAAAAAGCAAATCTCCTGTATTTCCATCATAAATTCTGAACATTTTTACATCAGAATTTAATGGGTGGCTTCTATAAGCTGTAACATAAATATCAGGCAAATAATCTCCATCATAATCATCACTTATTGCTACATCTCCATAAAATCGTTGAGAACTACTTGAACCACCAAGAACAACTTTACTCCAATAAGTAGAACCATCAAGATTATATAAAGTCAAAGTCATAGATGGAGAAGCAGTTGAAATTCCATTTTCTGTTAAAGTAACAAGTTTCCATAAAGAAGTCCCTGTGGGATTTATCATTCTTGCACTTCTTAATTGTTGTCCCCCTGTTACAGAAACATAACTTTGTGTTAAAATTGTATTTCCATTTTTATCAAAAATAGTTACATTACTTACCCCCCAAGTCATAAAATCAATTATTCCATCTCCATTATAATCTGTATAAAAAGAAACAGGTTCGGTATAACCATAAGAAAAAGATAGGGGTGTTTCAATAAAATTAGTATTATTTATTTTTATCAAAGTAGAAGAATTAATAAAATATACATTTCCCCCTGAATTTCTTAATCCTGCTATTGTAGGAATTGAAGTAGTAGTGATATTATAAGCATAAATTAAACTTAATGAATTAGTTGTGGGAGTATAAGAATAAACTTTTAAAGTATAAATAGTAGAATTGTAAGTATAAAGATTTGCAAGTTCATTTACTCCATCATTATTCCAATCTAAACTATTAAGATTAGCAAGTGCTATTCCTGTTAATGTTTCTTGTTGTAAAATTAAATTTTTATCATAAACTTGCAGATAATTTCCATTA
>Ga0315293_10007298_pt1 | contig 10267 bp, 10 predicted proteins | sample YL17G13_20_MG_FD_203071 | JGI IMG/M metagenome (GOLD analysis project Ga0315293, IMG submission 203071) | Sediment microbial communities from Yellowstone Lake, YNP, Wyoming, USA - YL17G13_20 | ecosystem: Environmental > Aquatic > Freshwater > Lake > Sediment | place: USA: Wyoming | collected... | reverse complement strand
TAAATCCAAAATACGGACCATCCCTGGATATGTCCCAATCCTTCAGCCCCGCTTTGAACCATTCGTCGAGTTTGTTTGCCACAGATTTACCCGTATATCCGCCAACGATAAGGTCTTTGAGACGCTACTGGTAATCAGCAAGTTTGAAAAAGTAGTGTTCGGATGTCTGGAAAGTCGGCCTTGCCCTGCAAGTTGAACAGTAGGGATTGATTAGATCAGTAGGCTGATACGTTGCGCTGCAGACCTCGCAGCAGTCGCCATACTGGTCCTCAGCCTTGCACCGGGGACAGGTTCCGCGAACGAACCTATCAGGCAGCGGCATCTTGCAGCTCGCACAATAGGTCTGCTCGATAGTTCTCTTGACGATTGAGCCGGCCTCGTTCAGCCGACTAAATACAAGCTCGCTAAAGTATCTATTCTCTGGCGAGTGGGTCGTGTAATAATTATCAAATTCAATATGAAATCCGTCAAAATCCGCCTTGTGCTCTTTGTGCATCTCTTCAATTAGATTTTCAGGACTTATCCCCGCAGCACGCGCACTTATCATAATCGGCGTGCCGTGAGTATCATCGGCACAAAAATACAGACATTCATTGCCGCACATCTTCTGGAATCGCACCCAGATATCCGTCTGCAGATACTCAACTAAATGTCCTATGTGTATCGGGCCGTTTGCGTAAGGCAAAGCTGATGTTACAACGATTTTTCGCGGCATATTTCTTTGATGGCTACTCAAGTCCAGTATCCTCCTCCTCTTGCTTATCATCCTCCGCAGCACTATCTTGCTCTTGCTGGTCCGCTGTGACCGGCGGCGAGCCGATTACATCAAGCTCTTCCAAAGATATAGCAATCTTTTCTCCGCCCTCATATTCAACCACAACAAGCTGGGTCAGTATCTGGGTGTCAACAACCTTACCTTCGCCGCGTGCAGTTTTAATCCTGCTGCCTTTCTTAGGCAATCGGCTTTTAAGCTCGGTGTAAGTCTCGTCCTCATATCGCAAACAGCATTTTAACCTCCCGCAATAGCCGGAAATTTTTGAAGGGTCCAGCGTCGCTTTTTGCATCTTTGCCATCCGCATATTCACAGGCTGCAAAATCTTCAGGAACCTCTTACAGCAGCATTCCTGGCCGCAGCTTTCCACATCCCCCAATAGTTTCGCTTCATCGCGTGAGCCGATTTGCCGCATCTCAATTCTTGTCTGGTATTCCTGCGCCAGCCTCTTCACCAGTTCGCGAAAGTCAACTCTCCCATCGGACTTAAAATAAAAAATGATTCGCTCCCCGCCAAATATGTGCTCCGCATCCACCACCTTCATCGACAAATTCAGCTCCTCTGTAAAACGTTTGCAGCATTCTATCTCCTCCTTTGCAATTTTTTGCAGGTGCTGCTCTTCACTTACGTCCTCAGCGGTTGCGAAACGAATGAATTTACCGGCCTGCTCAAAAGAAAACTCGGTTCCACCTTCGACAAAGTATGATTTTATTTGCTCGTCCGTTAGTTTAATTTGTCCGGCTTTATAGAAGGTAAGCGGCCCAACAATATAGCCTAATTCAAGCCCTCTTTCCGTTTTTACCACCACACGGGCGCTCAATTTGGGTATCTTGCTCTCATTGTGCTCAAATAACCCGACCGTGTTCATTCGCCCGTAGCGAATGAGCATATATTTTTTTGTTCTTACCTGCCTCGGTTTTGCCGCAGGAACTTCTGTCATCTAAATTACCTTAATGCTGCCTTCAGCTTCACTGTTACCGGCTCACCGTTCATCGACAATGAGCTACGAACCTTAAATTTTACCAGAACCGGCGAAATTTAACAAGAGATGTTCGAAGATAAGCTTCTCGTTAACGCTATCCTCTACCCAGCGCATCGCCCTGTAACAATCGTCAATCTTCTCTGCCGCAGCAGCAGCATCCTGTGACCCGAGCCGACCAGCCAGCTTCTTTATCTGCTCCTCCTGGTCAAAGTTTATCATTTCTCTGGCCGGCGCGACATTTAGATTCATCACATCGTAGTATGCCGACATTATTATCTGGATAAGGGTTTTTTGAACCTTTTGCTCGATATCGCTTGAGCTTTTGTTTTTATTGATATTGGTCCAGATGCCGGTAATCCTCTTACTTTCCTCCAGAAACCGCCCGGCCAAATCGAGCGCCTCCGCAAACTCGCAGCTCGCTACCGCACTTATTAGTTTTCTTTTGGTCTCGTAAAGGTTTGCCCCCTCTACCTCAAGCTTCGCCCACTGCCATCCCGCTCCCAGGCTGCCGCCGGCAAGAACCGCAAAATATCCGGCAGCCTTTTCTCCAATGCCAACCTGTTTCAGCTTATCAATTATCCTTTCTTGGTCTATTGTGCCAAACCGAATTATCTGGCATCTCGACCTGGTGGTCGGCAATAGTCTTTCCAGGCGTGTGCATAATAAAATTATGCAGCAGTATGCCGGCGGCTCCTCCAGAACCTTCAACAAACAATTCTGCGAGGAAACATTTAGCTTCTCGGCCTCACTGACTACAAAAACCTTCCTCTGCGATAAGGTAGGCTTATTCTGGACCTTCGCAACCAGAAATTCCCGAATGACATCTATCGGCAGCTCCACGGGCGTGGTTTTGCCTTTGCCGTTTGTGGTGAATTCCAGCAGCTCTTTATACACGTGGTTGAAGTCGGGGTGCGAGCCGGTTTCAAAAAGCCGGCAGGATTGACACGAGCCGCAACTATCCGAAAAATCGCCGCCGTTAATTTTTTCAGCAACCGGGTTTTTGCAAAGAAGCAGCTTTGCCCACTCCCACGCGGTCTTATATTTACCTACGCCTTCAGACCCGGCAAAGATATATGCGTGCGGCATCTTCCCCGCCGTGAAAGCTCTTTGCAAAAGCCCAATCGCTTTATCCTGGCAAAAAATCTCCTTCAGTGACATCTATGTAAAGCTCACCTCTGAAATCAACCGTCTTACTTTTTCCTGAATCGCCTCGATGTCACCGGAAGCATCAACTACAAAAACGTTCTTCTGCTCACGCGCCAACTGCAAGAAACCTTCGCGAACCTGCTGATGATATTCGCGTCCCTTCGCCTCTATCCTGTCGAGCTTACGCGGCAGCCTCCGGGCGCAGACCTCCGGGTCGGCATCAAGTATGATGGTCAAGTCAGGAAACATCCTCGCCAGCGAATCACCTGCAACTCTTATAACATTATGCATCCCGAAACCCCCCGCGTAACCCTGATAAGCGCAGGTGCTTGAAACCCACCTATCAAGAACAACACACTCCTTTTCCCGCAGCGCCGGCACTATCTTCTCCTGCCACAACTGTGCCCTCGCCGCCATATACAACATCACCTCTGTTCGCACACTCATCGCTAAGTGCTCTGGACTCAACAGTATCTGCCGTATCTTTTCACCGATAATCGTGTCACCGGGGTCGCGAAAGTTGCTGACAGGCACCCCCTGCACCTGAAGCCATTCCGTCAAAAGCCTCGCCTGGGTTGTCTTGCCGCATCCATCCGGTCCATCAAGAACAATAAATTTTCCTCGTAACTTGTCCTTCAAATTATCTTCTCCTAATTTTTATAATAAACCTGATAGCTTTTGAGCCTGCTCCAATATCTGTCTAAGCGAATCTTCCACCTGTAGTTTTTTGGCCCACTTACGTAAATAATCCTTATCAAGATGCTCCCACTGAACAACGGCTACTCCAAGAGCATCACGGAGCTGCTGTTCTGACTGGCTATTTTTAGCCCATCCCAGCTTGCTCAAAATAACGTCTTCAGGCGAGAGTATCCACAGATCGATTCCCATTAGTTTTGCTCTTAATCTGCGGTTGAATTCGGTCAGTTCGTAGGGACCATCTTTTCGGAATATCAAATCGGCTTTCCAGCCAAGCTTATTATCAATAACGTTGAACATCGAGCATATCTTCATTGCTTCAAAGGCCGCCTCAGAGCTTACATAATGGCCGGCTTCGAGGGACTTGAGAAATTTGTCAAGCTGGCCTTGCGTCGGAGCAATAATAATATCGGCGTCATTTGTTGCTCGTGGCTGGCCGTAGAGACTGCTGCTTAAAGAACCGCATACGGCATAAGAAATGCCTGCTGATTCTATAAGGGAGATGAGTTTCTCAAGAAACTTTTTCTGTCCTATCATTTGTCTTCATCTCGTTTTTCGTATGCCTTACGATAAAGTTCGTCTCCTAATGTAATCCGTAATACCTCCCGGCGAACTTGGCTGTCGCTATATTCGGGGTGTCGAAGCCGAACACCATCCGTTATTATTTGGCGCAGGTTGTCACTCAACTCGAAGGTCATCTCTGCCCGGCCTGTTATGCCGATTCGCTCAAGAATCTCAAACTGCTTTCTCAGGGCGTCAATAGTAGTGTCTGGTGGAAGTATTCTCGTAAATCGATTCAATCTTGCACCTTTGCGTTAATTCTTGAATATAGTAACCACTAAAGTAACCGCTCCTATTATTGCACCCAGAACAACAAAGAGCCACATATATTCCGAACACCATACACCAATAGTTTCAATTTTTGAATTGAATTTTCGCCCAAGTCGTTTACCTTTAGGAGTTAGACTAACTAGTCCTACGGCAATATCGAATACGATCAGTTCTTGGTCTCTAAGACGGCGATGTACTTCTTCATCCCATGGCTTTTTGAACGGGAAAGAACTACGTCCAGCAGCCCAATTCTGATAGTAAAAAGCCAGCAGTTTTCTTTCATCTTTTGGCAGCCACATAATTGGAACCTTTTTGGACGGCCAGATTCTTCGCCCGGCGGCGCCGGACTCAGAATGACCTTCGGTCATCTTGCCAGTTGGAAATTTTCTTCGCCGACCAAGTGTTTTATCTTCTTGCAGAACTCCACGTCGGGATTAACCGACAAGCTCCTGTCGGCAGCCGTATAGACCTCGCCCTTCTCCATCCTGACCGCTACATAAACAGCGCTCTTACCCTTGTGAGTCTGGCAGATGCTGCGTATCTCTGCCACCTTTGCCTTGGTAACATCTTTGGCATCTAACTTAATCGTAACCTTAGCTGCTAATTTATCCTTAATCTGCTCCAAAGTTATCAGCTCCACCGCCAATATATTAGGCTTTTCTCTTCTGTAATCGAGCTTGCCCTTTACAAAAACAACCGTGTCCTGCACCAGCGCCGCCCCAAATTTTTTCAGCACCTCCGGAAACATCACCACCTCAACCTGCCCCTGCAAATCCTCCAATGTGAACACAGCCATTTTTGAGCCGGCGTTTCGTCCTGTCTTTGTCAGGTTATATCTTATCTTTGCTACCATTCCGCCAATCACGATTTGCCTGTTCTGCGCACCTTCCTCAATCTGTGAGCTGTTATGCGTCGAATAAAGTGCTATCGTCTCAGCATAATGGCTCAAGGGATTGCTTGTAACATAGAAACCCAGAACTTCTTTCTCATAAGCCAGCATCTGCGCCTCAGGCCACGGCGGCACGTTCGGTAAACTATGGTGGTCCTGCGAATAATCAGCTAATGCAGCCACCTGCCCAAAAAAGTTCATCTGTCCATCTTGCCTGTCAGTCTGCAAACTCGACCCAACCTCCATCGATTTCTCAAGCCCCGCCATCATTTGTGCACGGTTCCCGCCCAGACCATCAAATGCCCCGGCTTTTATAAGCGCCTCAAGCACCTGTTTGTTGGCCAACCTCAAGTCAACATTTTCGCAGAAATGAAACAAACTCTGGAACCTGCCAACCTTTTCACGAGCAACAATGATTTGCTCAACAGCCTTCTCACCTACTCCTTTTACCGCCGCCAAGCCAAAACGTATGACGCCCTTCTTCTCGTCCTCGCCATCCTCCACGTATAACGGCGTAAAATCCACACCGCTCTGGTTGATGTCGGGCGGCAGCACCTTAATCCCCATCGCGGCACACTCGCCAATATAATCGACAACCTTATCGATATTATCCATCTCGTATGTCAGAAGCGCAGCCATATATTCAACCGGCCAGTGCGCCTTTATATAAGCCGTCTGATATGCAATGAAAGCATAGCGGGTCGAGTGACTTTTGTTGAAGCCATAGCCGGCAAATCGCTCGATAACCTCGAAAATCTGCTCTGCCTGCTCGCTCCTGACTCCTTTTTTAACACAGCCCTCGACAAATCTTTCCCGCTCCTTCGCAATAGTCTTCGCCTTTTTTTTGCTTATTGCCTTTATCAGTGCATACGCTTCTCGCAGCGGTATATCACCCAGCTGATTGCAAATCCGCATCACCTGCTCCTGATACACCATAACCCCATATGTCTCGCTGAGGATTTCCGCCATAATCGGATGTGCAGTGCTCCACTTCGCTCCGTGCTTACGCTCGATATAATCCGGTATTAGTATCATTGGCCCGGGCCGATAAAGCGCATTTGCAGCGATAAGGTCCTCTATGCGGTCCGGCTTCATCCTTATAAGCAGGTTCTGCATACCCCCGGATTCAAATTGAAAAACCCCTTTTGTCCTGCCGTTCGAAAAGACCTCAAACGTCTTGCTGTCCGTAAGGTCAAGTTTCTCTAAATCAATCTCAACTCCGTGAAGCTGCCTGACAAGCTGCTGCGCCCGTTCCAGCACGCTGAGTGTCTTTAGACCCAGAAAGTCCATCTTCATCAAACCCACAGCCTCAACCATAGGCCCTTCATACTGAGTTATGATGTCCTCGGTGCCGGACGCTTTATATAACGGCACAAAATTCACCAGCGCCTCGTCAGCAATTACTACCCCAGCAGCGTGCACCGATGCGTGCCGTGTAAGACCCTCCAACTTTCTGCCGATATCAATCACCTTTTTTGTCTGCTCATTTTGTTCGTATGCCCGCCTTAACTCCGGCTCGGACTCCACCGCCCTATCGAGCGTCATATCAAGCGTCGCAGGAACAAGTTTGGCCAACCGGTCTGCTTCACTAAGAGGCACGCCCAACACCCGGCAGATGTCACGGATTACCGCCCTCGCCTTCATCGTCCCGAAAGTTATAATCTGTGCAACCTGCCCATATTTTCGACGCACATAGTCTATAATCTTTCCCCGATGGACCTGGCAGATGTCGATGTCTATATCCGGCATCTCATTACGCTCCGGGTCCATAAATCGCTCAAAAAGCAAATCATATTGAATCGGGTCAACATCGCACAGCCCCAGGCAGTATCCAACCAATGTCCCCACCCCGCTGCCTCTGGCACCTATGGGAATGTTGTTCTCGTGTGCGTATTTACAAAAGTCCCAGACAATAAGAAAGTAACTTGCAAAACCCTTCGACTCGATTACCTCAAGCTCTCTATCGAGTCGATTCTTTATTTGCTCGCTAATCTGGCCATAACGCTGCTGCGCCCCCTCATAGCCCAATTTCGTCAGAAACTCCTCAGGCGTCGAGCCATCGGGCGGCTCAAATCGAGGTGCATGGCGTGTCTTCAAATCAAGCTCAACATTGCACCGGCTGGTAATAGCCAGTGTATTGTCGCACGCCTCAATTGTCTCAGCAAAAAGCTCCCGCATCTGCTGCGGACTTTTTAGATACACATCCGGCGGATAAATCATTCTGTCGGGGTCATCCGACCTCTTACCCGTGCTTATTGCGCAAAGACAATTGTGTGCCTCGTAGTCCGCTTCCTCCAGAAAATGCACATCATTTGTCGCCACCAGACCTATACCCATTTTTCTCGCAAGCTCAATCAAACCCGCAGCAATTTTCGGGTCATCGCCCTCGTGCTTTTGTATCTCGATAAAAAATCTCTCCGGCCCGAATATCTCAAGATACTTTTCCGCAACCCGCCGCGCTGCTTCTTCGTTGTTGCCGGCTATCGCTGCTGCAACCTCACCTTTCTTACAGCCCGATGTGCATATAAGCCCCTCATTGAGTTCAGCTAAAATCTCCTTATCAATCCGTGGCCGGTAATAAAAACCCTCCAGATAACCAGCACTTGCCAGCTTCAGCAAATTTTGATAGCCCTTGTTATTTTCCGCCAGCAGTATCAGATGGTAAGCCGCCTCGGCTATACTTGTCTTTGTTCTGTCAAATCTGCTGCCCGGCGCCATATATGCCTCAATGCCGATGATTGGTTTTATGTGTGCAGCAACCGCCTTCGTATAGAACTCGACAGCCCCGAACAAATTGCCATGGTCGGTAACCGCTACGGCATCCATCTGCAGCTTCTTGCAGCGCTTGAAAAGCTTATCGAACGTTATCGCACCATCGAGAAGCGAATACTGACTGTGCAAGTGAAAATGCGTAAATCCCTTACTCACCATAGACGTGTAAGTCCTTTTTTTATAACAAGTTAAAATAATAACTTTATAGTATGTTTACCTTCGCTATAATAAGAAATGTAAACTTCTCTGTAAAGTAAATTTTGCTCAAAGTGCCGCTCATCGGTTCAGAAAATAAAAATTATTGCAACAATTGCCGCTGAACATTACAATTACAAACAAATATAAAATTTGATGCGCCAGGGGAGCTAAACGCACACCATAAGGTATGGCGAAGCTGAGAACCCCGCACCTGTCTTGATATATCGGTATCGGGGTAGGTGCGGCAGACCCTACGAACCTGCTCGGGATAATGCCCGCGAAGGAAGGCAATGAAAGCGTAAAACCGAAAACGTAAAAGGTAAAACTGACGAAAGTCAGGATTTCAATAGTTTTTAGTTTTACGCTTTAAGTTTATTAAGCGCTTCCTGTGCAGGAGCGCTTTTTTCTTTTATGGATGACAAACAATAAAATCTAAACGAAAGGGCATAAAAATGATAGAGACTGATATCTCAAGAGCGATTGTAACCGAATACAGCAATAGACTATTGGAGCATCTCGACAACGATGTCGTCATAGTCGGCGCAGGCCCCGCAGGCCTGGCCGCTGCTTTCTACCTGGCTAAAGCAAAAGTCAAAACCACCGTTATCGAAAAAAAACTCTCAATAGGCGGTGGTATATGGGGCGGCGCCGCTTGTTTCAACGTCGTTACCTTCGAAGATAAAGACATCCTCGATGAAATTGGCGTAACGACAAAAAAGAAAGGAAATTTATACATAGCCGACTCAATAGAATTTGCCGCCGCCCTTGCCTACAAAGCCAAAAAGGCAGGAGCAGAGATATTCAATCTTCTTGAGGCCGAAGACATTGTTCTAAAAGACGAGGTCGTCAAAGGCATCGTAGTCAACAATGCCGCCGGCCGTTCACTTAAACTGCACATTGACCCATTTTGCATCTCATCTCGATTCCTTGTTGATGCGACCGGCCACCCCGCTGAATTGGTCGGCATCCTCAAAAAAAGAAAGCCGCAGCTCTTCCCGAAAGACTTGCAGGAATATTTTATGAACGTCGAAACTTCTGAATCCGGCGTAGTCGAAAAAACAGGCGAAATATTCCCTGGCCTTTGGGTCGCAGGAATGTCCGTATGCGACACCTATAACCTGCCCAGAATGGGTCCGATTTTCGGCGGAATGCTAAAATCCGGGAAAAAAGTTGCCGAGCTAATCAATGAAAAAATCAAATCTGCCAACGCGTAAACAATGCTTCGGCTTACTAAAAAAGTTCGGCACACCATCGCACATCATCGAGCACAGTTTAGCCACCGCCAAACTGGCTGTGTTCTTAGCCGAGAGACTCAACGAAAAAGGCATCTCGGTTGACGTCCATCTTGTGGATAGTGCCTGCCTGCTCCACGATATCTTGAGGGTTTGCGACCTGAACGATTACAGCCGGTTTGAGCATAGCGCTGCTGACAGGGCCAAATGGGAGCGGTTGAAGGCAAAATACAAAGGTCTCTGTCACGAAGATGCCGCTGCTGCTTTATTACGCGACAAATATCCGCAATTGGCACAAGTTATCCGAAAACACAGATACACAGCCATAGCGAACCAAAAAGACAAGCCCGTAACCTGGGAAGAAAAGCTTGTTTATTATGCTGATAAAAGGGTTATGCACGACAGAATCGTTTCCTTAAAAGAACGCCTCGAAGAAGCCCATAAAAGATACGCTGCCTGGCGCCGGGCAAACGCGCGAAGCTCCCTCGATACCGCTAAAATTGACCGTCTGATTTACAAACTCGAAAAGGAAATCTTCGCTTATATAGGCTTAAATCCTCTCGCAGTTACAGATAAGTTTATCGACTCCTACCAGAATCTCAGCACTGCCATTCAAGCTGCCGCGACGAAGCCCCGACATCGGCAACCTTAACGAATAATCTATCTCGTTTTATTCTCTTGCAATCCTGCCTCTTTCTCCACCTCGTCATATACACGGACATAATCGACCACAAAGTAGTCAGGGAGAT
>Ga0315293_10007295_pt1 | contig 10268 bp, 8 predicted proteins | sample YL17G13_20_MG_FD_203071 | JGI IMG/M metagenome (GOLD analysis project Ga0315293, IMG submission 203071) | Sediment microbial communities from Yellowstone Lake, YNP, Wyoming, USA - YL17G13_20 | ecosystem: Environmental > Aquatic > Freshwater > Lake > Sediment | place: USA: Wyoming | collected... | reverse complement strand
TACCTGGGCATGCTTGAGATAGGGTGGGGGATAGTGAGGATGCAGAATAGGCTGTCAAAGCCCTTTTTGGCAAAGTTTCCTCTTTTTGAAATCAAGAAAGGAATGATAACTGATGCAGACGTTAGGGTTAAAATGGCTGGTTTTTCGGGAGATTCGCCAAACATTCTGCCAGAAGAGAAGAAGATTGAAGACATTCGGCCTATTCGGGAAAAGGATAAAATACGCAAAAATGAAATAACCGAAGAAGAGAAGAAGTTATTGATAGACGTTATGGAATATCCTATTTCCGGAATAGCAGAAAGATATAAGCGGCTTTCGTTCAGTGTCTATAAAGGAAATAGAATAAGAGATACTCTTATTTCTAAAGAACTTCTAAATTCATATTCCTTATCGACCTTTGAAGGAAGAGTAAATTATCTAGATTTAACAGAAATGGGAGAGAAAGCGTTACGCGAAATGGGATATAAAATCGAAAAGAAAAGGGAGGGTGGCCCTGAGCATGAATATTGGAAGCATCGAATCGCCAAGCATCTGAAGAAAAAAGGCTATGAAATTGAGATAGAAAGTCCGATCGGAGAAGGGAAGACAGTGGATATTGTGGCTTGGAAAGATGATGAGAAGATGGCAATTGAGATTGAGACTGGCAAGTCTGATGTCTTAAAGAATGTCGAGAAATGCGCATATCTTCGTTTTTCCAGACCGATATTAGTTTGCTTAAATGAAAGAATTATGGAAAAACTAAAATCCGATATAAAAAAACTGATGATCGAGGGGAACTCAAAAACTGAAGTTTTATCTTTAAAAGACTTTTTCAATATGGAAACAATCGAATAAATGACTCCCATTATTTTGAATTTCTATGCACACGATCGTGGCATATAGTGCATAGCGTGATAAGGTTTTCTTCAATATTCTCTCCCCCTTTTACATGAGGTTTTTTATGGTGAAGTTCTAAATGCCGAGGATCCGAAGGATTCCATTCCTGATGGGACCAACCACAGGAGATACACTTATAGCCATCACGTCTGAGGACTTCTCTTCGGAGGGGGTCTGGAATAATTCGATCATGTTCAGGGCTTTGCCTATTTGCCTGAAGAACATATTCTCCGACCTGTAAATCAGGCCGACCGGTATTCTTAGTCGCTATCGGCCAACCGAATTCGGTCCGTAATTCTCGGACTCTTCTCGCCCACTCCGTTTTTTGATTGGCAACATAACGCAGTTCTTCGCCGCTGATGGGTTGTCCAACATTTTCTTTTAGAAATTCCAATATTTTATCGCGTACTGAAAGGTTTTTCCTTCTTATGATATTAGCGACATTCCATCTATGCGCGGCATCACGGTCTTGTTGAGAGCTAATCAGAATATAATCATCCGGTTTCATAGATCCCAAATCGACGTCTTTTAAGGGAAAATCGTCTTCATTATTCATTTGTTTTGCGGTGATTCCGTTGATGATCTTCCAGCCGAATTGAACTCGAAGTTCCCGGACTCTTCGCGGCCAGTCCTGAATTCCGGAAATCACCATCAATTCATCGCCTTTAATAACCGTATGAGGATATTTTTGAAAATATAAAAGGATACGATCACGTGCCGCGCTTGCTTCTTCTCTGGGAATAAGAGATTTACCTAAATCACGAAGACGATGAAAAATGGGAACCAATGCCAAGACTTTTTTCCGGAGATCATGGCCTTTGAGTTCCGATTCGAAATTCCGAATAAGGTCTTCAATCTTCCTTCTTAAAGCTTCAGAATTATCTCGAATCATTTCTTTCTTCCTTTTGCTTTTAATGGTTCTAAGAAATCAGCCAATATTCGTTTCAGGTGATCTAGATTCTTTATTTGGCATTCCCAAATAATGAGGGTTTTCCAGCCCAATTTGTGCAATTCCTTCTGCTGTCGTTTGTCCCTTTCTATGTTTTTGCTCAGCTTTTTATTCCAAAAGCTCCTGTTTGTCATAGGTCGTTTTGAACGTAGGCATCCTTTGTGACCATGCCAAAAGCATCCGTGGATAAAAACGACTTTTTTGTGCCTCTTAAGAATTATGTCAGGATTTCCCGGCAGTATTTTCTGATATAATCGGAAACGATATCCCATCCTATGGATCAATGACCTTACTATTAATTCGGGCCTAGTGTTTTTGCCTTTGACAAGGCTCATGATCCAACTGCGTTTTTCAGGCAGAAAAACATCGATCATTTATTTGCTATTTAACGATAAGAGCAAGTAGACGATATCGGCGACACGAGATGCAAGAAGCGGGGGGACTGCATTGCCGATTTGTCTTGCTATTTCGATTTTGGATCCAACGAAAATGAAATCATCTAGAAACGATTGCAGCCGAGCGGCCTCTCTATGAGTGATGGGTCGATTTTGTTTTGGATGGAGATATCGGCCTTTTTCGGGCTTGAAGAATTCCGTCCTAATGGTAAACGCAGGCTTATCCCACCAAAGACGACCGAAAAGATCGGTTCCACCGGTCTTTTTTCTAATCCAGCAGCGAGGCGTCAGTTGAGGAGCATTTCTTTGAAGATCGAAGCGATTCATTCCTTCCTTAGGTATCGCTTTGTATCTTGCAAGGCTCTCGCTGGTGGGGGTTCTGCCGAAATGCAGGTTTAAAGGCGGAGGCTCGTTTCGTATTTCAATTCCCCGTGGTGTTGGGAGATCGCTTATCGCGTCCCTGACGGTTCTCCATTTCTGAGCATTGGGGATATATTCGCCGAGAGTGTCTTCGATATATCTGGGAGACGATGACATCTTGCTCGGATTATAATGTGTCTTTCTCGGCGGGAAGAGCAAGCGTGGATCCGCAAATTTGCAGCCTACGATAAAAGCCCTTTTTCTGGTCTGAGGCACACCATAATCAGCGGCAATAAGGATATCTCCCCAAACTTTGAATCCAAGTGCTTCGGCGACTCCCATTATTTCCCCATGTTCATAAGAGCCTAGAAGCTGGGGAACGTTTTCCATCACGAATATTTGAGCTCCGGTCATTTCGACAACTTTCAAAAAGGGGCGCCACAATTGTTTTCTCGGATCTCCTTCTCGATTTTTGTTCAGAAGACTGAAGCCCTGACAAGGAGGACCGCCGATTACGACATCGGCCGAGGGAATGGGGAATTTTCCGGATTGGAGAATTTCATCGATATCACCATAAACAATATGATTTCCGAAATTCGCATTATAGGTTTTGACACAATCTTCGTTGAAGTCATTGGCCCAAACAGGTGTAAAGAGATGACCGAACCTTTCGGAAAAACCAAGAGACATGCCGCCAGCACCTGAAAATAGATCGATTAGGCGATATCTTTTCCTTTTTTTCGTCAATTGGCCGGAACTTCTGTCCTCGTAAATTCGTTCGTCTTCCTTTAAAATGGATCTAATATTCAGCCTAATTTGGTATGGAACAGATTGCTTTTTTCTTGTGGTCATCTCTGGATACCGGGGATATTATAATCGATTAAGGATGTTAATTGAAGACACGAGAGGCCGTGCTGTTTGAAATGAGCAAATTGAGGGGAAAAAACTAACAGTTCCGTTCCAAGTATCAGAACAACTCATCTTTTCCAAATCATAATATCTGTTTTAAAAATTCGACCAAAGAGAATGAAGTAGTAAAAGGTCTATGCCAGAAAGACTAAATAAAAGCTTTTAAAAAAGGGAAAGACTTTAATATAATACGAACCAGTGATTTGATGGGATTGGAAAGGCAGATGAATGGCATCAATATTTGGGCGAGAGGCTAGCAGATGGGTTCTATTGACAATAAAGAGATTAAAAAGCTCTGTATGAAAAATGGCAGATATTGTGCTATCTGCCGAAATAAGCTCATCATTAAAGATGAGTCCACTGATCGCGAAACAATTATTGCAATATTGGCTCATATAAAAGGCAAAAAACGAGGGTCGGCTCGCTACGATCCGAACATGTCCGAAAAGGAAAGAGATTCTGAAGATAACTTAATCTTGGTGTGCCCGAGTTGCCATAAAAAGATTGATGATCAGCCGGAAACTTATACTGCCAACAAATTACTACAAATCAAACTGGAATATGAGAAATGGGTAGGCGAGAGGATACAGTCAGCAATTATCGATGTAAGTTTTGCAGAGCTGGCCGTTGTTACCAAGTCTGTAGCATCGGGGCAGGCCAGTCAAATTGAATCTTATACTATTATTCCCCCTCGCGATAAAATTAGAAAAAACGGTTTATCACAGAAGGTGACGGATCTGATTACGATGGGAATGACTCAGGTAAATCAAGTTGCGGAATTTATTGATAGATGCCCAGACATCGATTTTGGTAACAGACTGAAAGAGGGATTTGTAGCAGAATATGAAAGATTGAAAAACGAGGAAAAGTACCAGGGTGATGATTTATTTTTCAATTTGCTTGATTTTGCATCCAAAGGAACGATGAACTTCCCGGAAAAAGCGGCAGGATTGGCCATTTTGGTTTACCTATTCGAAAAATGTGAGGTGTTTGAGAAATGATACTGCCATCAAAGCATATTAAATTATCAAATTCTCTCATTAATACGGGAGCTGTGTTGCTCAACAGGCTCGATGGTGACTATACGGTCACATTGCTTTGGGATAAGACTAGAAGTCTATCAGAAATAAAGTCATTCGAGAGATTTATACTCGGTCTCGACCTGCTATTCATGTTAGGACTAATCGAATACAGGGACGGCTTGATTGTGAGGTTTGCAATATGATTCATTCAATCAAGTGCGATAAGCCATCATTTAAGACCATCCACTTCAAGAAGGGTTTCAATGTAATCTTAGCCGAGAGAACTAAAGAATCTACAAAAAAGGATTCGAGAAACGGCCTGGGGAAGTCAACACTTATAGAGATAATCCACTTCTGTCTTGGGGGCAAGAAAGGTGAAACGTTAAGTAAGCCTCAATTAGAAGACTGGACGTTTACAATTGAAATAGATTTGGGCGGAAAAAAATATTCAATAAGCAGAAATAGCGCCGAACCCAAAAATGTATTCATTGAAGGGGATTGTTCGGATTGGCCTATTCAGCCCAACATAGATAAAAATACTAATAGACAAATCCTCTCCCAAAACGACTGGACAAGGAATTTGGGCGTTTTAATGTTTGATATCCAATCGACATATGAAGGGAAATACCATCCGACATTTAGAAGCATGATATCTTATTTTATTCGAAAAAACGGACAGAGTGGGGCATTTCTCAATCCATTTCAACAATATAAAAGCCAAGCTGAATGGGATATCCAGGTTAACAATACATATCTATTAGGGCTGGGTTGGCAATATGCTTCAAAATGGCAAGTTCTAAAAGACAGAGAAAAGGTCATATCGCAAATAAAACAAGAAGCATCTTCTGGATTTATCTCGGATCTCATGGGAAATATCGGGGAATTAGACGCCCATAAGATTAGGTTAGAGGCTCAGGCAAAACAAGAAAAAGAACAATTAGATAATTTCAAAGTGCATCCTCAATATAATCAAATTGAAGATGATGCAAATAGGCTGACGAAGGCGATACATCTCCTCGTAAATAACAATATCGATGACAAGCGTCTCCTTGAGTATTATGAAGCGAGTATAAAAGAAGAAATAGACGCGAAACCTGAACAGGTAGCCAAAGTGTATAGCGAAGCAGGTTTAGTATTTTCGGATAGCGTAACTAAAAAAATCGACGAAGTTCTTAATTTTCATAAGAAGATCGTTATAAATAGGAAAGAATTCTTAAGTTCTGAGATTGATAGACTGAAGCAAAATATAGTCCGGAGAGAACAAGAAATACAAGGCCACTCAACGAAAAGGGCCGAGCTAATGCTGACACTTCGAACACACGGAGCCCTACAAGAATATGTTCATCTGCAAACAAACCATCAAAACATAATTTCGCAATTAAAAGATGTTTCTATAAAGTTGGAGAATCTAAGGAAGTTTGAACAAGGTAAAAGTGCACTTGTAATTGAGCATACTCTATTGCAGCAGAGCGCGGCGAAGGATCTAGGTGAAAGATACGCTCAAAAAGAAGAGGCTATTCTAGCATTTAATAACTATTCCCTGCATTTATATAAAGCACCCGGAACACTGTCGATAAATGTTGAAAAGAAAGGATATAATTTCAAGGTTGACATACAGAGGTCAGGAAGTCATGGCGTTGGAAATATGAAAATATTCTGCTACGATTTATTGTTGGCCAAACTATGGGCAAAACGGAAGAAGACACCAATGTTTCTGATACATGATAGCATATTGTTTGCGGATGTTGATGAAAGACAAAAAGCTTTGGCATTGCAGCTTGCCGATTCAGAAGCCCGAAAAGAGGAATATCAATATATTTGCACATTGAATTCAGACGCCGTGCCCCATAAAGAGTTTGATAAAGAATTTGATTTTGATAGTTTTATTGTCGCAACCTTTACCGATGCAAAAGAAGATGGCGGTCTTTTAGGAATCAGATTTTAAGGAAAATGGTAATTGTTCCATGGAAAGCATGTCTTAGAAATAGATATATAAAATAGATTTCTCAATAAATAGGGGTGAAAAGTGAGTATGACGATTGACTTCGCATTCTCTCTCTGGTAATAAAAAAGCAAAAGGCAAAAAATAAGAAAATGGCTCTAAACGAAGAAACTGTTAAAAATAAGATTGTTATTCCGTACTTCCGCAAACTCGGATTTGAAGATGAAGAAATCGATTACGAAATAGGATTCGAAATTCAATTAGGACTTTCGAAGCAATATATTTCTAAGACTATAGAAGAACGAAAAAGAGGCTATTTAGATTTGCTTATTAAGAAAGGCGATCAGCCCCTTTTTGTGATTGAGACTAAAAGCCCCGAGCATACATTGACTGATAAGGACAGAGATCAAGCGATTTCTTATGCAAGGCTATTAGATAAGATAGCCCCTTATTCGATTGTAAGCAATGAAATAGATACGAAAATATACGACACGATTACTAAAGAATGTTTAGATGATACTGATTTAAAGAAATCATCATTTGTGAAGAACGGATATTCCATTTCCTTGAATGAAGAGCTAAGATACGAAGCCCTAAAAAATCTGTTTGGCTATAATTATAATAATTTATTGACTTTTTCAAAAAGCCAAATTGGCGCAAGGATGAATTCTTTAAGAGGATCTGAAAAAGATTTATCTAAAAAATATATTCCCGAATTATATACGGAAAATTATGAAGTTGAAAAAGAATTCGAAAATTATCTCAAATCTAATAAGGTGGTATTTGCATTAATAGGAGAGCAGGGAGTCGGAAAAACTAATTTATTATGCAACATGGCAATTAGATTAATTAATAAATATCCTGTTTTGTTCTTTAATTGTAGTTTTCTGACACAAGGAATATCTCATGCTATCGCAGAAGACTTCAGCTGGACTTTTTCTGCGGATAAATCACCTATTCAAATTGTGAAGAGATTAGAGGATATAATAAAAAACCATAAAAAACGTCTATTTTTGATATTAGATGCTATAGATGAATGGACGGTCCCTCATATTAACAAGGATTTGAACGAATTTTTAATGAGGATAAAAGATGGAGATATCAGATTAATCGTTTCATGCAAAGACTCAGAATGGCCGAGATTCTTAGAAATATCAGGGCTACCAAGCGAATTCGTTGAAAACACATACACTGGTTCTGATACAAAAGAAAATAAAATAATTGGACTTCCGGGAGTTAAAATTAATAGATTAAACGATGACGAACATAAGGAAGCCATAGAAAAATACAAAAGAATATATAATTTCTCAAACCAATTAAGCGGCGCTGTATTAGAGGAAAGCAAGCTGCCACTTATGCTTAGGGTAATTTATGAAATATGTGAAAATACCAATAAAGAAATAGATCCGGATTTAAATTCTACGGAAATATTAGATAAATATCTTAATAAAAAGCTCGAAAAGGTTTCTAATTCTAGAGCCGCAAAAGATATTCTTAGAAAAATAGGAAATGAATTATATTTATTGAACCTAACAGAAATTGAAGAATCAAGAATATCTGATGAGCTTGGAGTAGACATTGGTTCAGAAGAATATGGTTCATTGTTTTCGCATAATATATTGGAAGCTAAAACATCGACAATTGGTAAGAGGGTCATACGATATTATTTCGAGAAAATTAGAGATTTTATAATTATTTATTATTCAAAGAATTGGAGAATATTAGACAAGACTCAATTTAAAATAATATTAAATGAAATACTTTCTAAAATATATGGCGAAAGTCTATTGTCACTTTATTTAAGAGAAGCTGGTCAATCTCATCTGGATGCTTTCCGAGAATACAATGAAGAGAATATAGAGAGGTGTATTAGCGAATACGAATCTACAGTCCAAAATGAGTTCCCACAACTAAAGGGTATATTATTTCCATATGGGGAAGATAATCTTGGCATAATTTGTTTTTTAAATAGTAAAACAAAATCAATTGAAGGATATGGATTTCGTCAGACTAATGAGAAGCACCCAGAAAAAATGACAATTCTGGATATTCCCTTTTATAGTGCCATTTTTGGTCCCAAAGAGATATCAAATAAGATATTCTATGAATATAAAACAAGTCAAATAAATGGGAATTATCCCCATATAATAATTAATCCAAGGGCGATATCGCATAAATATATAAAAGAGCAAGTATCGAAAATAATGAAGGAAGGAAAATTAAAAGAAATTAAAAATATTGGATTTGCACTAGAAAAAACGTATGACATAATATATCAAAAAGGAAGAGAGTTTGGATTGGGAGAAAGAACTCAAGATACAATCAAACAAATTTCCAATCTATCGTGTAACGAAATAATTGAGAAATTGGAACAATATAAAATTCACAGGTATGCTGAAAGATGTTATATAGAGCAATTAAGAAAAGAGGGGAAATTAAAAGAAGAAAAACGTGGCACAATAACCACCTATAGTTATAGTCCTACTCCACAAGATAGAAGTGAGATTCAAAAAATTGCCCTTGATTTAATTGATAAAAAGAGTCCTTGTCTTGATCTTAATGTTCCATTGCCCAAAGAATATTATGAACTAAGGAATAGCGTTGATGTTATAAAAAGCGATCGCGAGTTCATAGGTAATCCTTTGTTGCCTATCGGTGACTTAAAAAAACCTCTATACCAATGGGAATCAGAAGTTGCAGATTACTCTGATGTTGGGATAAAAGAATACGTGGAATCTTTTTTCAGGAACGTTTTTAATGAATATAGGATATTAGTAGAAACGAATTACGATAAAGTTAAAAATCAACTTCCTTTATATCGATCTTTACCTATTCATTTATTTGCGGAAATATCTACTCCTCAAATGCACGTGTGGGGCAATAAATATCCAGATAGAGAAATTATCTATACTTTTATTAAATCAGATAAAGAAGATTATGAAATATATATAAATACAACAGACCGAAGATTTCAGAGAATAGGCACTAGGCCAATGACAATACATAGCAAGAAGGGTTCAATTAAAGCGGAATTTATTCAATTATCCCTAGTGTCTCGTTTGCTTAGGGGGGAATTCTCAGTCTTTAAAACTCCCATCCGAAATTACGTTTATAACCTATTAAATAAAGAAATGAAGGAAATAAAAATCATTGGATAATATAGACCCGCAGGAGGTTTCATTGTTGAGCTGGCTGACGATTTGCACTTTTTATCTCCACATACCATTTCTCAAAATACCCCTCATACCCAATCCCCGGAAAAACCACGAAATAGCACGGCGTCGCTGAGCAGCAGAAAGTCTCAATCAAATCCGAATATCCCCTGTATTTTCGAAATCCCTTTGTCTTTACCCTGACTTCATAAGGAAACTCTTTTTTCAATTCTTCGTCCATTTCATCGCCCTACAATTCTCCCTTATCTGCGAAGCTATAAAATCTATCGAGCCCTATGATTATGTGATCGAGGACTCTGATTTGCAGCATGTCACCCGTTTGCTTTAGCAATTTAGTTATTTCTTTATCACAATACGATGGCTCGGGATCCCCTGATGGATGGCCGTGAACGAAAATAACGGAAGTTGCCGAGGCAAGCAGAGCTGATTTATAGACTTCCCTAGGATGGACCGGAGCAGAATCCATAGAGCCCTGGCTGACCATGTCCACTCCGATTAGATGGTTTTTTACGTCTAGGAAGAGCGAATAAAATTTCTCTTTATCGCTTTCAACGAGTTTTTTGAATGCCGAATAAACGTCGCTTGAGCTGCTTAATTTCATGGGTTTGTACTCGTTATGGCCTTCAATGACAAGCTTGGTTC
>Ga0315293_10007293_pt1 | contig 10269 bp, 8 predicted proteins | sample YL17G13_20_MG_FD_203071 | JGI IMG/M metagenome (GOLD analysis project Ga0315293, IMG submission 203071) | Sediment microbial communities from Yellowstone Lake, YNP, Wyoming, USA - YL17G13_20 | ecosystem: Environmental > Aquatic > Freshwater > Lake > Sediment | place: USA: Wyoming | collected... | reverse complement strand
TTTCCCACACCTATAATAGCTACGTTGATTTTACCCATAGTTGATCTTGTTCCTTTCATGTGCTGGCTATGCCTTAGCTTCAATCACCTGTGACGCCCTCACTAGCAATAGCGGCGACCGGCAGCCATGCAATACCTTGTCAGCCACACTGCCCAGCACCCAGCGGCTGACTCCGGAGCGTCCGTGGGTGGACATGGCTACCAGGTTAACCGCTTTGTCGCGGGCATAATCAATAATTACACTTGCTGGCAGTCCAGAGATTACCTCATAGCGGGCGGCGATGCCCTTCTGTTTCAACCGCTGCTCCATCTTGGTGAGATATGTCTTTGCCTGAGCCAGCACATCCGCATAAACATCGGCCAGATGTACTGTATAACCCTCTATAGGGATGGTCCTCTCCAATGGTATAACTACCTGAAGCAGTAACACCTCAGCATTTGTCTTGGAGGCTAGCTCTTCAACATGGGGGAGAGCCGACTCCCCCAACGGGGAGCCGTCCAGAGGCAGAAGGATGCGTTTCAAAACCACCGTCTCTAGCTTGGGTTCCTCGCTTTTGCGAGCGCTGATGAGGAGTACCGGACAGGAAGCACCCCGGAGCACCTTATCAGCCACACTTCCCATCACCCAGCGGCTGACTCCGGAGCGTCCGTGCGTGGACATAGCAATCAAGTTTATCTTGTTTCGCTCAGAGTAGTCCAATATAGCATCGGCAGCTTTGCCGTACAATAACACAGAATGTAGCCGAATTCCAGATCTGCCTAGTTCAGCAGCCATATTGTCAATATAGACCTTTTGCATAGACTCCTGCTCACAGGGGGGCTCACAGACAGTGACAACATCCAGCTCAGAGCCCAGCCGTAGCGCTAATTCCTGAGCATACGGAATGGCTACTTCTGCCAGTTCCGAACCGTCTAGCGCTACTATTATCCGCTCATACATGCGTTTTTCTCCAGTACCGGCCAACCACTTGCCTGGCAGGCATTATTATGCTATTGTCAAAGGCTGGCGTCAACTCGACAGTTTTGAGAGGTGAATCGTGATATACGACTTTCATTGTCATACCAACCTTAGCGACGGAGCACTAACCGCCATTGAACTAATACGCCGTGCCCATCATGCTGGCTACAAGGCCATCGCCGTGACTGACCATGTAGCCCAGGGCAGCCTCCAGCGTGTACTGACCGAGATAATCCGCGACTGTGCTCTGGCCAGAGCACACTGGGACATTCTGGCCATCCCTGGCGTGGAACTGACCCATCTGCCTGCAGCAGCAATTGCCGAAACTGCCCAACAAGCCAAAGCATTGGGTGCCTGGCTGGTAGTGGTTCATGGTGAAACAACTACCGAGCCGGTGGAAAAAGGCACCAACCGAGCCGCTATCCAATGCCGCAACGTTGATATATTGGCACATCCAGGTCTACTCACTCTGGAAGAAGCCGAGCTAGCTGCTGCTAACAATGTATTCATAGAACTTTCTGCCAGAAAGGGCCATTGCCTCAGCAACGGGCATATCACAAACATAGCCCGTCAGGCTGGCGCAAGACTGCTGGTCGATTCTGATGCTCACCAACCTGATGAGCTACTCTCGGCTGCCTTGGACTTACACGTGGCTCAAGGTGCTGGCCTTAGCCGTGAGGAATGCCACCAAGTGCTGACGCTCAACCCTAAACTTCTGATACAAAAGCTGCGTCTCCCAGGGATAAAACAGGACTAATACGGACTTGGCCGAACTGGTTCAGCGTCCTTCCTGGGAAAGCTCGGATAGTCTACTAGCTCTTGCCAATGCGGAACACCTTGGTGCCACAAGTCGGGCACGTGCCCCGGGTGGCCGGACGGCCGTTCTTCAGGGTGACTTTCTTGGGGTCCTTTATCTCCCTCTTGGCTCTGCACTTGAAGCAATAAGCCTGCATCAGTATTCACCCCCTTTCTGTATGCTTGCAATATAAACATATCTAGGTCAGAAGTCAAGAGGTTTGTTGTCAAATTTGGCTTGTTTGGTCAAATTCACCCGTTCCGCTGGCCTGGCAAAGACCTTGTAAGGATGCCACAGTCCGCTTTCCTTCTGCACTCGCAGCAGCGCCAGAAAGCGGCCATCCTGAGAATAGGCGCGGCAAATCTCCTCATCCGCGTTTGTCTCCAGAGCCAGCAGACGCCCCTGCTCTATATCCTGCTGCTCTGCCTGGCCCACCACTACTGCCTTCAGTGGCGATAGCACTGTGTCCATGGGATGAACCAGAGGCAGCCATTCCCCCTGACACACTAGCTTCTCAAAGCTAGCCAGAGAAGTAGCATCCCGTAGGTCAAATGTACCACAGCGGAGACGAACCAGGTTTTTGAGGTAAGCGCCACAACCCAGGGCCTGGCCCAAATCATGTGCTAGAGAGCGGATATAAGTGCCCTTGCTGCAGTCCACCTCTATGGTAAACAGAGGCAACTGGCAATCCACAAGTTCCAGGCGAGATAGATGAACTCTGCGGGGACGTCTGGCTACCTCCAGGCCGGCCCGGGCCAGCTTGTAGAGACGTTGCCCCTGGTGCCTAAGGGCGCTGTACATGGGTGGCGTCTGCTCCAACCAGCCCCGAAACTGGGCTAACACCTGCTCCAAGCGCTGATGGCTGACCTCCGAAGGGTTGATACGCTGAAGCACCTTGCCTGCGGCGTCGTAAGTATCAGTGGTTATACCCAGTTCAATCTGAGCACGATAGGTTTTGGAGGCCAACATTAGGAATTCGGCGACCCGAGTGCCCTGGCCCAAGCACACTGGCAATACACCTGTGGCAAGCGGGTCAAGCGCACCGCCGTGGCCAACTCGCCTCAGACCGGTGAGCCGCTTCACTTTAGCCACCACCTGGAAAGAAGTCGGACCCAGCGGCTTGTCTATATTGAGGATGCCGTCAATGGTCAACAGTACTGTCGCCCTGATTTGACTGGGACTCTACTTGATCTATAAGCTGTAGCAGATGACTGCCGCGCTCAATAGAATCATCCCGTAAAAAAGCTAATTCAGGGACAAAGCGCATGGTCAGCCGTGGGGCAAGCTGTCTGCGAAAAAAACCTGAGGCAGCCGCTAATCCTGCTAAAACCCGCTCTTGTTCCTTCTCATCGCCCAGGATGCTGACAAAGACTTTGGCCTGTCTCAGGTCTGGTGAGATAACCACTTCGGTTACGGTGACAAAGCTGTCCAGCCGTGGGTCTTTGGCCTGGCGCAACAACTCACTTAGCTCCTCACGAAGTAGTTTGTTAACCCTCTCAGTGCGCCTACTCATGTCTCTATCCTGGTCCGTCTGATGTAGCTGGGCTACTCTGTCTTTCTCTCACGCCGATAAACTTCAATAAGGTCGCCCACCTCAAAGCCAGCGAACCCTTCCACACCCAACCCAGCCTCAAAACCAGCGCCCACTTCCCGGACATCCTCTTTGAAGCGCCTCAAGCTATCCACCTGCGCCTGATGGAGCACCTGCCCTTGACGCAGCACCTTAACCAGAGCGCTTCGATGCAGCCTGCCATCGGTAACGTAAACACCAGCCACCTTTCTCCCCTTGCCGGCACCAAAGACAGCCCGGACTTCGGCATGTCCCTCCACCGCCTCCAAGTAAGACGGCTCTACCAGGCCTCTAAGTGCCTTCTCCACATCCTCCACCAGCTCGTAGATTATGTTGTAGAGGCGGATGTCTACCCCCTCAGCCTCCGCCTGCCGCCGTGCTCCTGGCTCTACTGAAGTATTGAAACCAACAATGATACCCCGAGAAGCTAAAGCCAATAGCACATCGCTCTCGGTGATGCTGCCGCTGCTCGCGTGGATCACCCCCACCTTGGCCTTCTCGGTCTTCAGGCGCTCCAGGGAGGCTTTTATAGGCTCAATGCTGCCCTGAACGTCTGTTTTAAGTACTACGTTTAACTCCTTGACCTCGCCAGCGCTAATCTTGCTCGCCAGCTCGCTGAGGCTCATCGACTTAGTTGTTTCCTTCTCCGCCTGGTGTTGCTGCACCAGCTCCTTCAGTACGCGGTCATCAGCAGCCACCTGGAATCTGTCACCTGCTTGGGGCACAGTGTTAAGGCCCAGGATTTCCACTGGAGTGGCCGGTTCAGCCCGCTTGATGCGCTTACCTTTATCATTGAACATAGCCTTGACCCGCCCCCAGCTATTGCCAGCTAAGACGCGGTCGCCTTCTTTAAGCATGCCATCCTGCACCAGAACCGTGGCCAGGGGACCTCTGGTCTTGTCCAGCTTGGCTTCAATGACCACACCCTCAGCAAGCTGGTCTGGGTTGGCCTTGAGCTCAGCCACCTCAGCCACCACCAGGATATTCTCCAACAGTTCTGATATGCCCTGCCCCATCTTAGCTGAGACCGGGACACAGATCACATCGCCACCCCACTCCTCGATCACCAGCCCCTGTTCGCCCAACTGTTGTTTAACCCGCTCCGGGTTAGCATTGGCCTTATCTATCTTATTAAGGGCTACCACAATGGGAACCCCGGCAGCGCGGGCGTGGTCAATGGCCTCCACGGTTTGGGGCATCACTCCGTCATCAGCAGCTACCACCAGAACTGCGATATCAGTCACCCGAGCGCCACGGGCTCGCATAGCGGTGAAAGCTTCATGGCCCGGGGTATCCAGAAAGGTGATGCGACGCCCATCCACTTCCACTTGATAAGCGCCAATATGCTGGGTAATGCCCCCAGCCTCAGTGGCCACCACATTGGTCTTGCGGATAGCATCCAAGAGCTTGGTCTTGCCGTGATCAACATGGCCCATGATGGTTACCACAGGGGGACGAGGTTGTAGGGCAGCTTTGTCCTCCTGGGCGACCTGCCGTGCACCAGCCCGGGTCGACTTCACAGGTAATGCTACAGCCTCAAAGCCGAAGTCACGAGCCACCAAAACGGCATTTTCGAAGTCAATAACCTGGTTGATGTTAGCCATGATGCCCCGCCGCATTAACTGCTTGATGACCTCTATGGAGCTGACTGACAGCAGTTCGGCCAGTTGTCTCACACTAGGATAGTTTGGCAACGCCACCTGGCGGGGTGGTGCTTTGGCAGCCTTCTTGACAGTAGCGCCGGTGGCCACTGAAGTTTCAGCTGCTGTCGAAGCTGGCTTCTTGGTTTCCATACACTCTCCTTAAGAAACCAGGCTAACTGGCTGCACCGGTGATTTTTTCATCGGCCAAGCTCTGCCCGTATTCCAGCAGACGCTGTCGCTTCTCCTTGGTGAGGCTGGTATGCAGAGCACGTCCCAAGCGATCTTTTTTCAGCCCCTCTTGCCAACAATTGGGCCTGGGACAAAGATAAGCGCCGCGCCCCGACTTCTTGCCTGTGACATCTACCTCCACCTCCCCGTTTCCCAGCCTGACCAAACGGATCAACTGTCGCTTGTCCCTCACCTGACGGCAGCCCACGCAGCTACGCTGGGGCAACAGCCGAGCTTGAGCCTCCTGTTTACTTCCTGCGCCTGTTACTTCGCTTTTAGACATACTTTCTCAATTTGCCCCCGGACAAAACTACTCCGAGGGGTAATCCTCGTAGCCTTGCCTGGCACGGTGTGCCTTTTTCTTGGCCTTCTTGGTCTTTCCCTCAGGGATAATGCCCCTGGCTACGGACAAATCCTCAGCGAAGCGTATCTGTGCCTTTTCCTTAGATGGTTTCTCCTCTTCGAAAAAGACCTCTTCAACGAGTTCCACCGCAGGTTCAGCCTCCGCTACACCCGCCTTTGTTGCTCCAACCACCGGCACCGCTTCAGCCACGGGATACACAACCTGTGGTTCTAGTGTAGGCGGGGGTGTCATCTGAGCCTCCCCAGCCGCCGCCTCGGCCAGAATCTTCTCGGCCTCTACTACAGGCGCAGCCTCCTGCACAGTCACCTCAGCCTTAGCTGCTTCCGCCTTTTCTGCCTGTGCTGCGGAAGCACTCTTAATATCTATGCGCCAGCCGGTCAGCTTAGCCGCCAGCCGGGCATTTTGCCCTTCCTTGCCTATGGCCAGAGATAGCTGCCGGTCAGGCACAATCACAGTAGCTGTCTTAGTCTCTGCATCAACCTTTACACTGCTGACTTGAGCCGGGCTGAGGGCATTGGCGACAAAGGTGGCCGGAGTGGGATGCCACTGAACAACATCTAACTTGATCCCGCCTAGCTCGCTGACAATATTCTGTATCCGGATGCCTCTCTGGCCGACGCAGCAGCCCACCGGGTCAACGCCTTGCTGGCGGGCGGCTACAGCCACCTTGCCACGGTTGCCAGCCTCCCAGGCTATAGCCTTCACCTCCACCACGCCGTTGTGGATCTCCGGGATCTCCAGCTCAAAGAGGCGCCGTAGCAGATTGGGGTGAGAGCGTGACACCACCACCTGAGGCCCCTTGCCGGTTCGGCTTGCCTCCAGCAGATACAACTTAAGCCTCTGACCTATGCGATAGCGCTCCCCACGCACCTGCTCTGTATCAGGCAACACTGCTTCTGTCCTGCCCAGGTCAATGAATACCTGCCTTGGTTCAATGCGCTGCACTATCCCGCTGATAACGTCGCCCTCTCTGCCCACAAACTCCACATAGATGGCATCCCGCTCCGCCTCCTTGAGACGTTGCAATACCACCTGTTTAGCTGTCTGAGCAGCGATGCGCCCAGCACTACGCGAGATGACCTCCATCTGGACAGTATCACCAAGCTGAATCCCGTTCTGAATCCGATGGGCGTCGGCCAGGGAGATCTCCTGGCGAGGATCAGAAACAGTCTCCGTCACCACCTTCTGGGCATGAACCTTGACCTCGCCGGTGGAAGAATTAATCTTAACTGAGATGTTCTGACCACCGGTAAGGCTATCCTTTTTGTAGGCCGATACCAGCGCAGATTCCACTGCCTGGAGGATTACCTCCTTGGGCAGATTCTTCTCCGCCGATAGCTGGGTAATGGCCAGTAAGAAATCACTTTTCATAACCCATGGCCTCCCTTGAACTTGCCCTCCCAAACACTAACAAAAAAGTGGGCAGAAACCCACTTCTGGTACGCTCTTTTCTGTAAACTAATATAGCACGTTCTGGGGAAAAATACAATACCCTGGGATGTGGAGCAACCCCTCCTCAGGACAGCCCAGAGCCTGCGTCTGACCACTATGGCACAGAAAGGCGATATAGGCGGCTAGGGCGGCGTCACACAGGTCGTGGTTGAGACAGGGCAGGTGAGGCGGTTAGGTCTATACCCCCAGATACATGGCGCCATCGCCTTGGGCCGTCAGCGCCTAGCGCCAGACTTTATAGCCCGGACCGGTTTTACCCTCAACCGCTTGAGCACCTCCCGTCCCGCCACCAGGCCACAGGCCGAGGCCTGCACCAGCCCGCGGCTGACCCCGGCCCCATCGCCGACAGCGAACAGGTTGCGCACCTCAGTCTCCAGATTCTCCGTAAGCTCCAGCCTCAACGAATAGAACTTGACCTCCACGCCGTAGAGGAGGGTATGGCGGGAGGCCACGCCGGGGGCTAGCTTATCCATGGCGTTGAGCATCTCCACAATGCCCTGTAGGTAGCGATAAGGCAGCACAAAGCTGAGGTCGCCGGGAACGGCGCTCTTCAATGTGGGCTGCACCACACAGCGCTCTATCCGCTGGGGGGTGGAACGGCGCCCTTCCAGCAGGTCGCCCAGGCGCTGCACCAGCACACTGCCGCTCAAAATGTTGGCCAGGCGAGCGATATACCGCCCATAGGCGATAGGCTCGCGGAACGGCTCAGTAAAGGTAGTGCTTACCATCAAGGCAAAGTTAGTGTTATCAGTTTTGCGATCGGTGAAGCTGTGTCCGTTGACCGTAGTCACCGGGTCCTCGCCACCGGTTGACTCCATGGTAACCTCACCATAGGGACACATGCAGAAAGTCCTGATGCGGTCATCAAAGCTCTTGGAGTAGAACTCTAGCTTGGCCTCGTAGAGAACGCTGGTCAGATCCTCCAGCACCACCGCTGGCACCTCCACCCGCACCCCCACATCAATGGGGTTACTCCGCCATTCCAGGCCTAACTGAGAGCCTTGCTTGACAAGCCAGTCAGCGCCTTCCCGCCCCGGAGCCATAATTAGATAGCGGCAACCGATGCGTTCTCCGTCCTCCGTCTCCACCCCGGCCACAGCCCCATCCCGCACCAGCAGCCTTGCGGCGGTAGTGTCCAGGCGCAACTCCACCTTTCCCTCCAGATGCTTTCTCATGGACTTGAGCACCTGGCGGCAGCGCTCCGTGCCCAGATGGCGCAGTTTCACCGGGATAAGCCTCAGCTCAGCCAGACTGGCCCGCCGTGCCAGGCGCTCCACCTCATCACCCACGCCGTAGACCTGCTCCGGAGCGCCAAAGCTGAGATAGATGTCGTCAACCTGCTGGATCAAGGCCTCAGTCTTCTCCGCTCCCAGGTGCTCTTTCAGCCGACCTCCTACCGCCGAGGAAAGCGTCAGCTTGCCATCGCTGAAGGCACCGGCACCACCCCAGCCACTCACCTGGCTGCAGGGGTGGCAGGGGGGACAGACATTGCCCTTGCTGTTTGCCGGGCAAACACGCCCGTTGATGTCCTTGCCCTTTTCCAAAAGCAAGACACTCACACCTTTGGCCTGGGACAGCTCCAGGGCGGCAAAAATACCCGCCGGGCCAGCCCCTACGATGATCACATCATACCGCTCAGAATAGCGCTCAGACATGCTCTTCTCCACACAATTCAGCCTTCATAGCCTACAGGGGGAATAACACTGTGGAAAGTCCCTAAAGCATTTTAGCGCAGATGAGGGAAATGGTCAAACGACTGTGCCTGCAAGAGAGTGCTTGTTGCCTTCACAGAGACACCACAATGTATGAAAATGGGGATTCCACAAGGGGCAAAGCCCCTCTAGACTCTCCGATGATAAATGGCTGTGCTATCTCGGTCTAATCAAGGCACCACCGGCATCCAGCAGTCTGAGCAGGGTAAGCTCCTCCTGCGAAGGTAGGTCCACTTGTTTCACATCGGGTGAAACCTTCAGCTCCCAGCCGCACTGCTTCTTTATATGGCTGAGGGCATCCTCTTTGCTACCTGGCTTGGGGAAATAGGCAGTGAGTACGAACTCTTTATCGGGGGCAGGTTTTTCAAAAATACCCAGATCGGATATCAACATGGTCACCTTGCTCCCCGGGACGGTCACATAGGAGACCTTGTCCACAAAGCGCTGAGGCGATTGTGTCACCACCAGCATAAGCTCAGCGGCATTGCTGGCATCGTTGGCTCCTCCCGAGCCTACCAGGTGAGCACCGCTGCTGGTCAGGGTGCTGTTGATGTTGCCCTGCTTATCGATCTCGGCTCCCCCCAACACCGACAGGCATTTGTCGGTGCCTGCCACCAGCCAGCCATAGACCTGCATTACATCGCACAGCATCTTGCAGGTAACCAGGCTGTGGTAGTTGGTGGTCGAGGGGTCGCCGGGGCGGGGCATGTAGCCGAATTGCCCCGAGCCATTAGTCACTTCAATATCATAGCCTTCTTCTCTAAGTTGGAAGTAAGCCAGCCATGTTGCCGCTAGAGGTGTGCCAGCGCCGACGAGCAAGGTCCGATATCCTCTCTGAAGAACTTTCTCTCTCACCTTGCGGGCAGCGGTCACAATCATCATCTCAGTGGCGTTGTATTCTTGTCTGGTAGAGATATTATTCAATAGTGGCTCTAAGGTCTTCTCCCAGGTGTCTCTATCGGCTCTGGTTCTGAGCAGGGAAAGCCTGGCGCTGCCCAGTTTTTTCAGATACTCTTCATGAGAGGGACAATCCAGCACCCACTCTTTCACCCAGGCATTAAGTTGGCCGGGGTCACGCCTGGCCTTTCGGACTTCGTCCATGTACTGGTGGTCCTCACCATAGCTCTTGAAAGCGGCGGTTCCTTTGTTCATCAGCCCTTCAGGGTGGGCACCAAAGGGTGCCACTGAAACAGATTTGACCACCTGTCCAGGCAACGTCACCAAACCAGCATGTCGCCGGATAAAATCCGTAGAAACCAGCTTCTCCACCGTTACCACCACACCACCACGGCTGGCTCTGGCTCCCCATCCCGCATAGCATGCCTTGGGGGGTGTGGACATAATGGTATTGCCATAGCGGTCAGCAACCAGGGCATGAACTATGGCCAGGTCAGGGTTGAGGGCCTTCACCAGCCCCAGGCGTTGTCCGCTGCCAAAGGGATCGTCCATGGCTTTAAAGGAATCCTGGTTGGCCTCAGCCAGGCTGCTGCCCAGGAGCGATTTGGTGGGCAGGAAGCCCACCCCCAAAGCCCCCGCCATTAGCCTGA
>Ga0315293_10007291_pt1 | contig 10270 bp, 6 predicted proteins | sample YL17G13_20_MG_FD_203071 | JGI IMG/M metagenome (GOLD analysis project Ga0315293, IMG submission 203071) | Sediment microbial communities from Yellowstone Lake, YNP, Wyoming, USA - YL17G13_20 | ecosystem: Environmental > Aquatic > Freshwater > Lake > Sediment | place: USA: Wyoming | collected... | reverse complement strand
CGTCCTGCGCCGCGAGCGATATCGCTGGGGCGCTCCTCACCGCTCGCCACGGCGCGCAGAATCGATGCGTAGAGCGCCTCCTGGTGGAACTCGGTACGCAGCAGCTCCTCCCCTTCTCGGAAGAGAACGTGGCCCGGAGAGAGAAAGGTTCTCTGCACCTGCTCGGCCAGCCCTGCCTTGCCGACTAAGTGCCGCAGGTAGGCCGGCATACCTCCGAAGCAGGCGTAGGCGCGCACCTTGTCCTCCGCATTCAGGTGGGGGAAGAACTGAGCGGCGTCCAGGTAATCGAATGGATGAACCGCAACCTGTGCCGTGCGCCGGCCATGGAGAGCGCCCCGAGCTCCGGTCAGACCCTCCATGAAGGAGAAGCCCGAACCGGCAAGCACGAGCATAAGTTGGGCCGACTGATGCACGCGGTCCCACCAGCGCTGCACCAGCGTGTCGAGGCCCTCGGTCATCTCGCAGAGGTATGGGAACTCGTCAAAGACGACCAGCAGGCGCTGGTTGCGCGCTTGTCGCGCCAAGTAGTCCAGAGCGGCATCCCAGGTGGGGAAAGGCGCAGAGCGAAGGTAAGCATCGTCGAACGCAGCCGCGGCCTGAAGCGCCAGGTCGGCCAGGATGTCGCGTTCCGTCATCCGTGTGCCGTAGAGATACACGGAACGCTTGCCCGCTGCGAAATGCGACAGAAGGGTCGACTTGCCCACTCTTCGGCGGCCCCAGAGCGTCACGAGCGCGGCGCCCGGCGTAGCCCAGGCTGTCTCCAGCTCGGCCAGCTCCAGCTCTCGATTGAAGAATGATTCGGCCATAGCAAGTGTTATTAGGTTAGCACTTATTAAGTCCGCACACAATATCTGTTCGGCTTGCAAGAGGAAGAGACATACTCGTCGCAGACCGCCGGTGGGAGCCGGTCCACGAACTCTCGCAGGTTCCTGTCAGTGGAAGCGACGTAGTAGGGAGAGTAGTTCTGGGCGCGGTTGTACGTGCGGTTGTGGGGCGGCAAAACTCCATCCGTATCTGTGGCGTTGACACGCTGAGCCGCCTTTCTCGTCGTGGCGCAGCCGGATACGGTGATTCGCTGGCAGCGCACGTCATGGTAGCGCTACTGAGCCCGGAGGAGCGACGGGTGCTCGAGCCCTGGGGCGAGCGCGCGTCCCGGGAGAGGTCCAAGATCTGATCCGGCGCCTGGCCAAGGAGAACCCGAGCGGTGGTTCAGCCAGTCAGCGTTCCAGATACGGATGAGGTTTTGCCACCCCACAGGCATGATGGGCCGACAATTGCCGCGAAGGGAGGGATGGGAGAAGTCCACAGGGTCGACTCGGTCAGCCTTCAGCGAGTGAGAGATTGGAGGTCTGACCAATGAGAACACTCGACCCTATCCGTGTTCAGGAAAGACGGGGAGAGTCGCTCGTCGCTCTTCTACACAAGTACGGCGAGCGGGCATGCCAAAGGGGTAAGACCCAAGCGCAAATCGCCCGGGACGCGTGGCTCGATGAGAGCTACGTCTCCAGGCTCCTTTCCGGCGAAAGAGACAACCCAAGCCGCGACGCTCTGATTCTTCTCGGCAATTGGGGGTTGGAGCTGGCGGTTGAGGAAGTCGACGAACTCCTGATAGCGGCGGACTACAAGCCGCTAGTCCTTCCGGCGACGTTGAGATAGCATCGCTTGTGGGGCTGGCCGGTCTTCCGCCCTCCCTTCGCTACTTCACCCTTGTGAGCCGCCTGGGAACCATCCTCTGCCGTGACTCTGCTATTCCCCCAAGCGGCGAGAACATCCGCATTTTCTCCTGTAGCTGCTCCGGCAACAAGTGCAGGTATCGCAACGTGGTGCGGATGTCGGCGTGTCGAAGCATTCTCTGGACAGTGTGAAGGTCAGCGCCGTTGCTGAGCATTCTCGTGGCGGCGGTGTGGCGCAACAGGTGGGGATGCAGTCTGCGGATGCCGGACTTCTTCGCCAGCCGGTCGAATGTCGACTTAATCGACTCGTAGCGTAGCGGCTCGCCGAAGATATTGAGAAAGAACGTCTTCGTCCTCGGGTCGGCGGGGACGCGGAAGCAGGTCGAATAGCGGCTCAAGGCTTTTTGCGTGGTCACCCCGATGGGTACATAGCCTTCCTTGTCGCCCTTGCCGCTTACCCTGACGTACATCTCTTTGACGTGAACATCTTCGACCTCGAGGTTGGCGACCTCTTCTAGGCGCAGTCCACTCTCCACCATCAGGCAGAACATCGCCCTGTCGCGGCAGCCCACGTCCGTGCCCGCGTCGAGCAAGGACAAGAGCCGCGCTATCTCCTGGTCGCTGAGAACGTCGATAGTCACGTCCTCGTACTTGGGCACTTTCGGCATTTCGACCTGGCGCGAAAGCTGGTCGCTCAAGTAGCCTTCGCGCTCCAGCCAACGCAAGAACGTCTTTAGGGTACGGGCATAGGCGTGGACGGTGAACTTACTCAGCCCGTTTCCTCTCGCGGCGCGAAGGTATTCGCGGATGGCTTCGACCGTAAGGTCTTCAAGGCGGGCCTCCGGGCCCAGCGAGTCGGCGAGACGGCCGAGCATGTCGGTGTACCAGCGGACGGTTTTGGGTGAATGATTCCGGTCCTCGTGGTACATGGCGAATTGTCGTATCAGGTCGGACAGTCGGATGTTGGTCTTGTCCACGTCTTGCCACCTTCTTCGTTGGAGTCTCGAAGGCATCATCTCTCTCCTTCCCCGGCCGAGTCATGGCCGGAAAGACAATAGAGCCCTAAGCGTCCGAGACGCTGAGCCCTAAGCCTCCGAGACAAAAGGGGTCAAGAACGGGTGTCTATGGGGCAAAATTGAATCTGGAGCGGGAAACGGGACTCGAACCCGCGACCCTCTGCTTGGGAAGATTGTGCCCGCTCCGCCGAATCCGTTTCAACCCGACGCCTCGTTCGTCTCGATCACCCTGTAGTGGGAATAGAGAGAAGTCGCGGGTTATCATGCCGCTCGGATCATACTCCGCTGCCGCCGTGCGTCCGCATCGACCTGCCCGGCGCCTAGATCCACCCCAGCAGCACTCCGAAAAGGATGATCGCGGCTAGGTCGACTGCGTAGATGGCCGACACCGCCGTGATCTTGTTTCGAATCCTTTCCATGTCGTAGACCCAGAACGCCACCGTCATGAAGGGCAGATAGCCGAAGAGCACGATAAGCCAGACGTTCGGGAAATTCCACCAGGGGTATTCCCACACGAGCGCGTCCGCCCTGTTCAGCAGTACCTCGACAAACACGCAGAAGACCGAATTGACAACGGCAAAGAACCAGCGATTGGGGATGCCCAGGATCCTCATGTTCTTATCCGCCGGCAGCAGTTTTACGAAGGCCACGCCCGCGACCGCGAACATGAAGCTTATCTCGATAGTCAGCCCGACGAGGATCAAGTAGGCAGTGTCGCCGGGTGTCGTCCATACAGCGGACCGATCGGTGAAGTGCAGGACCAGGGCGTTCCACGTCTCGTTGAATACGTCCATCCCAAAGAACGCGAGCCCGGCGAGGACGATGCTCCAGTTTCGGCGTTCAATCTCGACGGCATAGACGTATACCGCAATCGCAAACAGCGGGACCACGTACCACTGGAAGAGGCTTGTGTCCCTCAGGATCTCGAGGGCCTGTCTGGAAGCTTCGGTCATCCTTCACCTCCTCCTGCTTCAAGCATCTCCAGTCTTCCTTTCTGGAGCGAGCATGCGTGTCCTGCTCCGACTCGCTGCCGCCATGGTAGGAGAATTGCGAGAACGTCGCAAGATATCAGATACGGATGAGATTCTTGGGCCCCACAGGCGGGAATATCGACGACGAACCCCCCGGATCAGGAGTTGACGGATGTCTGCGGCCGGGGCCCTCATTCGTCTACGTTGCTCTCTCAGACACGAGCGAAGGGATGCTGCACCGCCTCGCCCACTGCCCTCGCACGCTCCATCAGACGCCGGAAGTTGGCGAAGGTCAGACTCTGGGCTCCGTCAGATAGGGCGCGCTCCGGGTTGGGGTGTATCTCGATCATCAAGCCATCCGCGCCTGCCGCCACTGCCGCCAGCGACATCGGCTCCACTAGGTACCAGCGGCCCGTGCCGTGGCTCGGGTCAGCGATGACCGGCAGATGGCTCAGCCGCTTCGCCAGCGGTATCGAGCTGACGTCTAGAGTGTAGCGCGTGCCCGTCTCAAAGGTGCGTATTCCGCGCTCGCAGAGGATCACCTGCTTGTTGCCACGGGCGAGAACATACTCCGCGCACAGGAGCCACTCCTCCACCGAGCAGGACATGCCCCGCTTCAGCAGTACCGGCTTGTTGCATTTGCCCACTTCGTCGAGGAGGAAGTAGTTCTGGGCATTGCGCGCGCCGACCTGCAACAGGTCGACGTGCTCGGCCACAGTCTCCACGTCGCGTGGGTCCATCACCTCGCTGACGGTGGGCAGCCCGACTGCTGCGCCCGCCTCAGCCAGGATGCGCAGCCCCTCGTCAAGGAGGCCGCGGAAGGAGTGAGGGCTGCTGCGCGGCTTGAACGCACCACCTCGCAGAACATGGCCTCCCGCGCTCCTAACTGTGTGTGCCGTCGCCATCATCTGCTCCGGCGTGTCCACCGAGCACTGGCCGGCGATGATGACCGTCGAGCCGCTCCCGATTTCCACGCTGCCCACTCTTACGGCTGTATCGTCCGGCTTGAGCTCCCGGCTCGCCAGCTTGTAGGGTCTGGAAATGGGCACAGTGTCGTCGACGCTGGGATAGCTCCGCAGCTCATCCGACAATTCCGGGTAGACGTCCCCGATAACGCCTATCACGGTGCGTTCGACCCCAACGATCATGTGGCCGGAAAGACCCGCCTCCTGCAGGTGATCCAGCACCGCCTGCAAGTCCCGTTGACTATGACCCTTTTTCATCACTACCATCATTGGCTATCTGCTCCAAGCATCATCCATGCGGATCGTATTGTCACTCAGATCGGACAACAAGGCCCCCGTTTAGGTGGTCGCGAACGATCTCACCGTCACCTGCCCCCACAAACGCTACCACAGTCTACGTTAGTGTGGCCATGGGCTGCAGCCGTAGTCTGCTCCAGTGAGGCTCTTTTTCGGGGTTCCCTGTGCTGCCCAGGGATTCGGCGACGTTCAAGTGGCGGTGCCCGGACGCAGGCGGCAGGAGTATTTGAGCTGCCTCGATCGAGATCACCGAGAACCGGTGGGCCGATGCTCCCTCAGGCCCTGACCCTCTGCCCATCACGCAGAGGGTCAAAGACCACCGCTCGGGGACGGGTGGTCTGTGCTCTTGACCACGCGTAAGGACGGCCCAAAGCACGGGCGCCACAGATACGGACGGAATATTGGCACCCCACAGGGCTCACTCAGCAAGGCAGAAGGTGTACGACAATGAGGCGGAATGGCATCCAAGAGCAGTACGGGACCACGCTGTGGGCAAGAATGACGCCGTGGGACGAACGGAAGCGGTTTCGCAAACCGCGGGGATAGACGGTTCAAATCCCCCACTGGCTCCAGTTTTCGAATCTCATTTCGGCGCGAGATGTCTTCCACGCGCCGAGGATAACCTAGGCCGCCGCCGCTTCGCTGGATTCCAGTAGTTGGATGAAGGGCCCAACAAGCTCCGGGTCGAACTGAGTGCCAGAGTTTCGCCTCAACTCTGCCACAGCTTCCTCATCCGTTAGGGCCTTTCGATACGGCCGATCGAGAATCATCGCGGAGTATGCATCTACAAGCGCCATTATGCGACCTGGAAGGGGTATCTCTTCCCCTTTCAAGCCCCGAGGATACCCCATACCGTCCCAGCGTTCGTGGTGGCAGTAGACCGCGTCGGACACGTCCTCCAGCTCCGGGATACCATGAACGATAAGGTTGCTCAGCACCACATGCTCGCGCATCAAGGCCCGTTCCTCGTCAGACAATGGTCCGGGTTTCTTCAGTATGTCATCCGGGACTCCGATCTTGCCGACATCGTGCAGGAGGCCGGCAATACGCAGCGCACTCACGGCACCCTCGGTTAGCCCTACCGCCTTCCCAAGCTCCACAGCGAACTCAGCGTTCTGCTGAGAGTGGCGGCGCGTGTAGCGATCCTTTCTGTCGACCGCCCTCACGAGAGCATCAAGGACCCCGAACGGTGAGCGTTCTCTGGTGATGATTTCGCCTGGCTCCCGCTGCGTGACTACCACGGCGCTTCCGGAGACTTGCTTCGCCTCCGCCAGTGAGGCGTCTGCGTAAGCGATCAATTCCTCCCGGTGCATGCTATCGTCGGGACAGACGGCGATACCCATGCTGAGTACGAGAGGCACGCTCTCCCCATGAAGAGGCTGAACACGTTCGTGAGATAGCGCTTCAAAGAGCCGGTTCGCGCACGAGACGCCCTCGTCACGGTCGGTCTCCGGCAGGATAGCCATGAACTCGTCACCGCCATAGCGGCCGACGATGTCGATGGATCGAATTTCCCGTTCAAGCACCTTCGCCATCTGCTTCAACACGCGGTCTCCCTCCTGGTAGCCATAAGTGTCATTGAAGAGTCTGAATCCATCGATGTCCATCATCATGAGGGTCACGGGCCGACCGTAGCGCAGACTGCGTTCCACCTCCTTGGCCAGCTCTTCGTGTAGAGAACGGTGGCTGCGGAGTCCGGTCAGTCTGTCCGTGGCTGCCTGGCGTTTCAGTGCCTGCTCCACCCGGATGCGCTGGCTGGCCATCTTGTTGAGGTCCCGGGTGGCAAAGGGGCGCACCACTAGCGGGACGAGCCTGAGCAGTATGGCCGCTCCCCCGAGAATGGCAAGCAGGCTAAGGCCGGTCAACAGTCCGAAGGTGTGGTCCGAGACGCGGCTCGCTGCCGCTTGTTCGGCTGCCAGTTTGCCTCGCTCGCCGTCGGCCAGTTGCTGCAGCTCGGCCATCACCCTCTCGACCCCAGGCCAGATCCGTGAATAGTACTGCCGCCCCAACTCCGTCTTGTCTACACTGTTCAGGGACGTCACAAGGCTGACCACTTCCGGATCTTGCATCAGCTGATCCAGCTCTGAGTCCACCGCATTCAGCACGGCGAATTCGTCCATTTCGCCGATGGCGGAAAGCCCGGCTTTAGCCGCCGTCATGTCTTCGTCGATGGCCTTTATGGATTGGGGATACAGGGCTGCGACAGGGGCGGCGTCTTCTGAGAATATGGAGGCCGCAATCTGGGCGGCCATGAGGAAGGTCTGGGAGCGGGCATCGTCCACGGCGGCAGTCACTGCAGAGTGGTGCTCGACCGAGTGGGCCGCTTCCTTGGCATGCTGGTCACGCCAGGTTGCCAGCGCCACCACGCCGACCACAAGCGCCAGCAACGCCATGCTCGTTAGCAGTGCGTGATTTCGGGCTGATCTCACTTTGAGCATCGTTCTCTCATCAGGGAGACAGGCCGCTCGCAGCGCATGCTTTGAAGGACGCCAACAAGCTTTCTTGGCAGTTCACAGCCCGTCATGCTGCCTTTGCCCTCGCCTGCTCTTCTGCCTCGATTACCGCCAGGAACGCCTTCACCACCGCGGGGTCGAACTGGCTGCCCGACCCTTTTCGCAGTTCCTCCTTCGCCTCTTCGTGGCTGAGCGCCTTGCGGTAGGGGCGGTCGAGCGTCATCGCCGAATAGGCGTCCACGGCTGCCAGTATCCGTCCCAGGAGCGGTATCTCATTTCCCTTCAGCCCGCGCGGGTAGCCCGCGCCGTCATATCGCTCGTGATGGGTGGCCACCGGCTCGATGGCGTCGGAAATCTGGGAGATACCCCTGACAATCGTCTCCCCGAACTGGACGTGCTGCCGCATCACTTCCCACTCGCTGCTGTCCAGGGGCCCCGGCTTCAGGAGCGTGCTGTCCGGTATCGCGATCTTCCCGACGTCGTGCAGGAGGGCGGCCTTGCGCAACGATTCCTTAGCGTCTGCTGGGAGGTGCAGTCGGTCGGCCAGCCGGTCTACGTAGCGGACGTTGTCTTCGCAGTGCCTTCTCGTGTAGGGGTCCTTGTGGGCCAGGGCGTTGAGCAGGCTGTGCAGAAAGCCGAACCCGAGACTCCACGCCGCCGGTGGCTCGATGACGCTCTGGTGTGCCGACACGAGCCGTCCCCCGCCCAGCCTTTTCGCCTCATAGAGCGCGGCGTCGGCGAGGGCCAGAAGCTCCCGGGTTCCCACGCCGTCCTCGGGATAGCAGGCGACGCCAATACTAACGCCTAGGGTCACCCGCTGGCCCGAGTCGGCCGGTGATAATGGATGTTCAGCGAGAAGTGATACTATCCGGTGCCCTGTCTGCTCCGCCTCGTCGCGGCTGGTCTCCGGCAGGATGGCCAGGAACTCATCGCCCCCGTAGCGGCCGAGGATATCCGACACCCTCAGCGCCTTCCTGAATACCCCGGCGGCGTGCCTGAGGGCTTCGTCGCCTACAAGGTGGCCGCGGGTGTCGTTGAAGAACTTGAGGTTGTCCATGTCCAGCATCAGGACAGCGAGAGGCTGACTGCTGCGGCTGGCGCGCGCGAACTCCCCGTCCAAGCGCTCGTGGATGTGGCGGTGGTTGTAGAGACCGGTCAGGGAGTCGGTGATGGCCTGCTCCTTTAGGCGCTCGTGGAGGCGGGCGTTCTCAATTATGATGGCGGCCTGCTTGGCTACAGCGGCCAGCGTTTCGACCTCCTCTTCGGGGAAGTGTGTGAAGTCGCTGAAGGTGTTCACCACCAATATCCCCACCGTCTTCTCGCGGTGAACGAGGGGGTACACCACCGCCGATTTGACTTCGAATTCCTTAACCCAAGCGGGTGGCAGCACCGTCGAAGCGGGCGCGTTCTCCTCTACGATCGGTTCCCACGCCCTAATCGCCTCGCCGATCCCCTTGAACTCGGGTATGGGAAGCCCGATGGAGGCGCGGAACTTCTCGAACAAGGCTGCGTCCCCCGGCCCCACCGCCATGACTGGCTCCAGGGTGTGCGTTTCCTCATTGAACAGAAAGATGCTGCAGCGCTCGCCGACGGTGAAGTCGAGGACGGACTGGCTGATCGTGGCCAGCACCTTCCGGAAGCTCAGGTCGGAGGCGGCGACCGATAGCACGTCTACCAGCGCCTCCGCCCTTTGGCGCTGCTCCCGTTCCTGCTCGCAGAGGCGGGTATTCTCGATCGACAAGGCCACCTGGTCAGCGAACAAGCCCGCCAACTGCACGTCCAGTGGCGAGAAATGGCGTGGTCTCCTATCGCCAATACAGAGACAGCCTGTTACATCATCTCCCGTCCTCAAGGGCACCACCAGCAGGCTACGTAACCCCTCGCCCGCCAGGGGATCCCCGGCGCACTTCCTATCGGCAAGGAGATCGGAGGCGACGGAGGGACGACCGGTCCGGAAGACGCTGCCGGTTATGCTTTCTGTGGGATGGCGGTGCCAGCGTTCGCCGAACTGCGGTGATAGGCCGTGCTGGCCGCGGAACGTGAGACAGCCCTTCTCATCGAGCAGAGCTATCGTCGACGCATCACTCTTGAGGATCTCGCAGGCAAGCCGGGTCGCAGAGGCCAAGACCTCGTTGAGGTCCGCCTGGCGGCGACGCGGCGCTACACCGCCGGAGGACTGCTGGCCGCGGTTCTCGGGCATAGCGGAACTTGCCTTTTCTGAGGATATCCCACCAATCATTATCGGCAGTCCTTCGCAGATAACAATATCGAAAGATGACAGGAGAGAGCTCAGTTCACGACTGCGGGTGGCGCCTCGACGAAGTGCCTCTTAAAGAATGAGACAAATGTCTCAGACAAATGCTGGATATAACGAGTCACAACCCGGCAACCCATGATCGTCTTCGGCGAACTGCCGCTCAGCTTCGTAGAGTTTGTTCGAACGGCTCGCTTCCTAGGGCGTGAAGCCGTTTGAAGACGGTCGAGGATTACGTACGCTACTCGCCCTCTTCTCTCATACACAACGTGGGACATCCTGTCTTCTCCAGACTCTTCTACCGGCGCCATCGCAGCTCATGCATCAGCAGCCGCAGGCCTGTGGGGTGCCAATACTCCATCCGTATCTGGGAGAGCGGCGAGTGGCAAACCAGGACCGCCGAATGCCAGCAGGGGAGCGCAAGCCCTCTGCCTGGAAAGCAGATGGTCGCCGACTTGAGGCGAAAGAGGCTGGGCGGAATGCCCAGCCTTCCTTAAATGTATGTGCGTTCTGGAGCGGGAAACGGGACTCGAACCCGCAGGGCTTCGCGTCCGACCCTCCATGCTCAGTGGGGGATCACGGCCGAGGCCTTCCCGACGGAGACCTTGGTCTTGTCCTGGTTTTCGCACCATACGTCCAGG
>Ga0315293_10007288_pt1 | contig 10274 bp, 8 predicted proteins | sample YL17G13_20_MG_FD_203071 | JGI IMG/M metagenome (GOLD analysis project Ga0315293, IMG submission 203071) | Sediment microbial communities from Yellowstone Lake, YNP, Wyoming, USA - YL17G13_20 | ecosystem: Environmental > Aquatic > Freshwater > Lake > Sediment | place: USA: Wyoming | collected... | reverse complement strand
GTGGGCGCTGCTATCAGGGTAATTCCTTTTAAGATAATGACTTTTGAGGAATGCGGCCTTCCTGTAAATGTGGTACGGGATTTCTGCAACAGGCAAAAAGGCCTTGTGCTTGTTACCGGAGCTACCGGGAGCGGAAAATCCACGAGCCTTGCCTCAATGATAGACTATATAAATACTAACAGGGATTGTCATATCATAACAATAGAGGATCCCATAGAATATGTGCATTCAAATAAAAAATCCATAATAGACCAGAGAGAAGTCGGAGGTGATACCCATTCTTTTTCGCAGGGGCTTAAACACATGCTGAGAGAAGATCCTGACGTCATACTCGTAGGAGAAATGAGAGACCTGGAGACAATAGAAGCCGCACTTGTTATAGCGGAAACAGGCCATCTTGTTTTCACGACGCTTCATACCTCTGACAGCGCGCAGACAATAAACCGTATTATAGACGTATTTCCCTCAAGGCAGCAGGCGCAGGTCAGGACTCAGCTTTCTTTTGTATTGATCGGCGCCCTGTCTCAGCAGTTATTGCAGCGCAAGAGCGGGAAAGGCAGGGTTTTGGGAGTGGAAGTCCTTGTGGCGAATAATGCGGTAAAGAGCCTGATAAGAGAATCAAAAATGCATCAGTTATATTCCATAATTCAAACGGGCCAGAAGGATAATATGCAGACTATGAATCAGGCGCTTTTTGAGCTTTGCAAAAAAGGCGATATCTCGGAAGAAGAAGCGCTGGCAAGCACTGCGGAGGTGCAGGATATGGAAAGGATGCTGCGTGGCAAATAGAATCAACCTGAAACAATTGGGAGAACTTTTAGTCGAGATGGGCCTTATAACCAAAGACCAGCTTCACCATAGCCTTGAGGTTCAGAAAGATAAAGGCGGGTTGATAGGCCAGGTGTTGGTTGATTTAGGCTATGTCAGCGAAGAAGCGATTGCCCAGGCCATTACAGCTCAATACGGTTTTCCGTATTTACCGCTGGAAAATTATGAAATCGATACGGAAATCGTAAAGATAGTCCCTAAAAATGTCGCGATACAGTATTGTCTCATCCCTGTTGATAAGATAGGCTCTAATTTTACGATAGCAATGGCAAACCCTTTGAATAGCCAGGCAGTAGAAGACATCGCGCTTTTGTCGGGTTTATACGTGCAGCTTTTTGTGAGCACGGCGACTGATATCAAAAAAGCGATAGAGAAATATTATAAATAACAGCTGACAGCTGAAAACTTATCTATGTATTCGCTAAAAGAGCGCCTGATAGAATTGTTGATTAACAATAAAGCCATATCAAAAGCCCGTTTGGATAAGGCATTGAAGATCCAGAAAGAAAAGGGCGGCTCCCTCAAAACCATTCTCGTTCAGTCAGGCTTTATAACAGAAAAAGACCTGATATCAGTTCTCAGCCAGGGCCTTGGCATCCCGCTCTTATCTCTGGCGCGTTTTAAAATAGATCCCGAACTTTTAAAACTTATTCCGGCCGACGCGGCAAATAAGTATCAGATAATACCTGTTTCAAAAGTCGGCAGCATGCTTACCGTTGCCATGGCTGACCCATTGAATGTATTCGTGATAGACGATCTCAGGTCTCTCACGGGCCTTGATATAGGCATCATTATCACTTCTCAAAAAGAGGTTCAGGACGCGATAGATCAGTATTACGGAGAGAATACTCACGAAGTGATAGAAGAGTTAATGAAAGATTTAAAGACACAGGAAATGGAAATTATTCAGGTAGGCGGGGCAGAGGAAAGCGTGGATTCCGAGAGGCTGTTTAAGCTGGTGGAAGAAGCGCCTGTTGTGAAATTGACAAATATGATCCTTGAAAACGGGATAAGGACAAGGTCCAGCGATATACTGATAGAACCTATGGAAGATTCAGTGCGCGTCAGGTACAGGGTGGACGGCGTATTAAAGGAGGCGGAATCACTGCCTAAAAACATGCATGACCCCGTTGTTTCAAGAATAAAGGTCATGTCTGAGTTAAACATTGCCGAGCGCCGCCTTCCGCAGGACGGCAGGTTCAGACTGCAGATAAATAATAACAACGTGGATTTCAGGGTGAGTATCCTTCCCTCAAGCAAGGGCGAAAAAGTAGCGCTGAGGGTACTGGATAGATCCCAGGGGATACTGGATATTGATAAATTAGGATTCAGCGAAGACGCTCTGGATAAGATGAAGAAATGCGCGTCCAGGCCTCACGGCATGATACTTGTTTGTGGCCCGACAGGAAGCGGCAAGACCACGACGCTCTATTCTCTTATGAGATATGTCCATACGCCCGAGAAAAATATCATAACAGTCGAAGACCCTATTGAATATCAGATAGAAGGCATTAACCAGGTTGCTGCCAGACGAGAAGTAGGCCTTACGTTTGCCAGCGCCCTTAGATCTATCCTGAGGCAGGACCCGGACGTGATAATGATAGGAGAAATAAGGGATTTTGATACAGTGGACATAGCGATAAAATCCGCTCTCACGGGCCATCTCGTATTAAGCACGCTTCACACGACTACTGCCCCGGGCTCAGTGGTGCGCCTGATAAATATGGGCTGCGAACCTTTTTTAATAAGCGCGTCGCTCATCGCGATAATCGCTCAAAGGCTCATACGAAGATTGTGCCCTAAATGCAGGGAGGTTTATAAACCGGGCGAGGTCTTATGCGCGAAACTCGGCATTGATGTCAAAAAAATAAAAGATAGCTCGTTTTACAGGGCAAAGGGGTGCAGCGCTTGTTTAAATACCGGGTATTCAGGCAGGGTAGGTATATGCGAAGTGCTTTCGATTACGCCTGCTGTGAGAGAGCTTGTTTTAAAACGGGCCAGAGAAAATGAAGTAAAGCGAACAGCCAGAAACGAAGGCATGAAGACCCTGCGCGAAGACGGTATTTTAAAAGTTTTAGCGGGCCTCACCAGCCTTGAAGAAATATTGCGCGTTACAGTGGCGGACGAATAATTAAAAACCTATTCCGTTCGGCGATCGGAATAAAAATTCTGATTCCGATCGCCGAACGGAATTTAGAAAGTAGTATGGCAAAGTCATTAAAAGACAGATTAATACAGGCGCTGGTTGACAGCAAACTTATTGCACAGAAAGATCTTGAGAGAGCCAGGAATATTCAGGTTAAAGACGGCGGAAGCCTTGGACGGATACTTGTTAAAGAAGGCATACTGAGCGAAAAAGACCTAATGTTCATGATGAGCAACGAGCTTAGCCTGCCCGCCATTAATCTCTCAAAGTATAAAGTGGAGAAAGATTGCGTCAAGCTGATACCCGAAGCAATGGCAAGGCAATACAAAGTTATTGCCATATGCAGATTTTCCAATACCTTGATAGTCGCCATGGCAGACCCATTGAACATATTCGCCATAGATGACCTTAAGATGCTTACGAAATTTAACGTGGAGCCTGTATTGAGCACCGAAACCGACATACTGGACACGATAGACAAATTGTATGGTTCAGGGGACAGGTCTTTGTCGGACGTCATTAAAAATACGGAAGACTCTAATTTAGAAGTTATAAATATAATGAAGGAGGAATTTGACATCAGCGAGGCTGTGCTTGAAGGCGAGACGCCCTCCATTGTCAAGATAGTGAATCTTATAATACAGGAGGCTTTAAGAAAAAGGGCTTCTGATATTCATGTTGAGTCCGAGGAGGGTTATCTCCGCGTTAGATACAGGATTGACGGAAACCTGCAGGATGCCCTGAAAATACCAAAGAAGAATCAGAATGCGGTGCTGGCGAGATTAAAGATCATGTCAGGCATGAACATCACCGAGTCAAGGATGCCGCAGGACGGGAGATTCAAGATACGCCTGCAAAAAAAAGAAGTTGATTTCAGGGTGTCCATGCTGCCGACCGCTTTCGGAGGCAAGGTAGTTTTAAGGGCGCTCGATAAAGCCAATCTCTCAATGGGCCTTGACGCGCTGGGTTTTTCGGCTGACACGCTCGCCAGGTTTAAAGACGCTATAGCAAAACCTTTCGGCATGATACTTGTAACAGGGCCTACGGGAAGCGGAAAATCCACGACCCTTTATTCAGTCATAAATCAGATGAATACGCCTGAGAAAAATATTATAACCATAGAAGACCCGGTTGAATATCAGGTGGAAGGCATAACGCAGATACAGGCAAATTCCGATATAGGGCTGACTTTCGCAAACGGACTGCGCTCGCTATTGAGGCAAAGCCCTGATATAATAATGATAGGAGAGATACGGGATTCAGAGACAGCGGATATCGCGATAAAGGCGTCTCTCACAGGGCAGTTGGTATTGAGCACGCTTCATACAAATGACGCGCCTACAGCCATTTCCAGGCTTATGGATATGGGCATAGAGCCTTTTTTAATAGCGAGTTCTGTCGTGCTGGTGGCCGCGCAGAGATTATGCAGGATGATATGCAAATCCTGCAAGGGCAAAGGCTGCAAGAAGTGCAGCTCAACAGGTTATTTAGGAAGGATAGCTATACTTGAGGCATTGGCAGTGGACGATAAGATTCGCGAGATGATAATAGAAAACGCCTCTGTGGACGATATAAGAAATTACGCTGTTTCAAAAGGCATGAAAACTCTGCGCGACGACGGCATGGAGAAATACAAGAACGGCGTAACTACCATGGAAGAGGTTGTGCGAGTAACAACGGAGGAGTAGCAAAGCGAGCGTGGCGTGCCCCGTACCCTTGTGGTATGGGGCGAGCTTCGCGCAATATAATGCCTACATTTAAATACACGGCAAAAGAGGCCGGCGGCAAGACAGTCAGCGGGATTCTGGAATATTCGGACAAGGCGCTTCTGATAGACGCGCTCCGCAAAAAAGGGCTCGTGATAATTTCCATAGAAGAAACCGCGAAGAGAAGAGCCATGTCTTTTGGCGGCGGCGTAAAGCTGGAAGAGATAGTCATATTTTCCAGACAGCTCGCCACCATGGTGGATAGCGGCATACCCCTGGTCCAGGCCCTGGATATTTTATGCGAACAGATAGAAAAACCTGTTTTTAGAAATATCCTGGCGAAGATAAAAGATGACATAGAGACCGGTTCGAGCCTTTCAGATGCGTTCGCGAGGCACCCGGCGGTATTTTCAACTCTTTATGTGAACATGGTAAGGGCCGGAGAATCAAGCGGCGCGCTGGACGATATCCTGGACAGGCTTGCGGCGTATCTTGAAAAATCAAGCATGCTGCAGAGAAAAGTAAAATCCAGCCTTGTCTATCCGACTGTCGTGGTAGTAATGGCGATGCTCATAACTCTTGTCATGCTTATAAAGGTCATCCCGACTTTCAAAGGCATATTCTCGATGCTGGGCGGGACTCTGCCGCTGCCTACGAGAATCCTGATCCTTGTAAGCGATACTATAAGAGAGATGTTTTTGTACGTGGCCGCTGCGGTAACTGTCGCTGTGTTCGCGTTAAAAAAATATATGAAGACTGCTCAGGGAAAAGAAAACTTTGACAAAATGCTTTTCGCCATGCCTGTCTTGGGACCTCTTTTTAGAAAAGTGGCTGTCGCGAAATTCACAAGGACGCTCGCGACGCTTGTTAAAAGCGGGGTGCCGATACTTATTTCGCTGGAAATAGTGGGCAAGACCGCGGGCAACGCTGTTATAGAAAAGGCAGTGGAGTCTGTGCGGAACAGCATAAAAGAAGGCGAAAATATAGCTGACCCTCTGGCCAGGAGCAACGCTTTTCCTCCGATGGTTGTCAGGATGATCAAGGTAGGGGAGCAGACAGGCGAACTTGAAAAAATGCTCACGAAAATAGCTGATTTTTATGAAGATCAGGTGGATGCGGCTGTGAGCGGCCTTACCAGTCTCATAGAACCTCTGATAATAGCCTTTCTCGGCGTAGTTATAGGCGGCATAGTCATTGCCATGTTCCTGCCTGTATTCAAACTAACTGAAATTATCGCCCGCTAAATAAACTTGACAATAGAAGGGTTAGGTGATATACTAATTATAGTTTTTAAAAGTTTTGTTTTTGTTAAAAACTAATGAAAGGAAGCACATGAAAAGACATTCCGGTTTTTATATATTAATTATCGCGTCAGCGATGCTTTTTATACTTGAAACATCTTTGAGCGCCGAGACTATCTGGCAAAAAAGACAAAAAGTTTTGCAAACTGAACCCCAGGCGGAAAAGCAAGAGCCAAAAGAAACTTCAGCCCTTGCGCCTGAAGAAGATATTACTGCGGACGATATGACAAATGAATCTGTTGCCGCGTCTTTGATTGAAACCACTGATCCATACGCGATAAAAATACCAGAGCAATACGGAACTATAATAGAATCTTCAAAGGGCGCAAACAATAAATTGATTATATATATTCAGGATGCGCACGCGAATTATGATGCCCAGATGAATGAGGCTAATATCGTAGAGTCTCTTATGAAAAATTTCGGAGCGAAATTAATTTTTAGAGAGGGCGGAGTTACCAACTCTGATTTCTCTTATTTGAGAGAAAAGACGCCTCTTGAGCAGAGAAAAGAAAGGGCGCGAAAACTTTTGCAGGGCGGGGTGATTACGAGCGATGAATATATTACTATCGCTACAGATTATCCGATTGCGATCCAGGGGATAGAAGACAAGGCTTTATACGACGCCAATAGAGAGGCATTGTGGAAAATGGATTCGTTCAAGGATGCAGCAGTTGATTACGTAAATAAACTCAGGGCTGTTGCTGACCAGATAAAGCCGAAGATATACAGCGCTGAGATTATAGAGTTCGATAAGAAAAAGAAGGATTATGATGCAGAGTCTATTGACCTTGTGGAATATTATAGATACCTTTATAAAAAGGCTGAGGAAAAAGGCGCGTATATAGGGCAGTTTTCCAATTTCGCGGCTTTAGTAAAAGCAAATGACCTGGAGAAAGGCATCAACATGGCGAATGCTGTTTCTGATAAAGCGACAGACGAGGAAAAGGTAAAATATAAGGAATACACTGATTTATTGAAAAATTTGAATGTCCAGAAACTTTTTAAGGAAGAGCCTTTGTTGGAAAACGCCCTTAAAGATGAATTGGCAGAAAATGATGACCAAAAAGAGCTTTTAAATATTTCAAAGGCGCTGGGTATCATGAAAAGCCTTCTTATTATAAAGGCAGTGCCTGAGGAGTATGATTATTTTGTTGAGAATAAAAAATATTTTGATCCTGAACTCTGGACGAGTTTTTTGCAAGAAAAAGCTGATGCCAATGGCATTTCGGTAAACATGCCCCAGAATAAATATGTGATGAGCGACAATATAGATAAGATAGAGAATTTTTACAAAATTGCTTTTGAGCGCAATAAAGCTTTTATTAATAAAATAGAAAATAGAATCAATAAGGACAACCCAAAACTCGCTGTGTTAATTGCCGGAGGTTTTCATACGCCAAAACTCACGCAGCTTTTAAATGACAAGGGTTATTCTTACGTGGTTATAAGCCCGCGTGTGACAACCCAAACAAATGATGCGCTTTACCGTTCTTTGCTGAAGCGGGAATGGTTACCAGGCGTTCAATAAAAAGAGGAGGTAGGTCATGAAGTTGAGAAATAACATTACGGTATGTGTCGTGGCGCTTGTTGCATTTTTGTTTGCAGGTATCAGTGTGTCTTATGCAGCTATTTTAACAGGCCATATGCAAACGCCTGCGGCAGTTGAAACACCGGCAAAAGCAGATGTGGATAAAGCTGTGGAAAATCCGGGCGAGCCAAATACTGATACAAAAAAATTAGCGTCAAATGAAGGGCTTGAGATGGTATGGAAAAATTCTGTGCAGGAAAGGTTTTTGGCTGAACGTTCCGATAATCAGCTGATAGTTTTACCCGCTAATATATTTGCTGATATGAATGACGATGGCATTAAAGAGATTGTAGATATAGTTGATTCAGGTAATTATGGCGTATCTATAGCTGCAGAATCTCAGGAACAAATCAGCCAAGTTATCAATAGATTCGTAGGGGCAGGGCTTTTAAGAAAAGATGCTACTGCTATGGATTTATTGCAAAACATAGGGATCCCGGTTGTTTTGGTAACAAAGAATGTATTTGATGCAGTGAGTGAGTTATTTAAGGCGCAGGGCGTCGCAGTAAATTGCATATTAAATAACCTGACTCCAGCAATAATAAAGGCATACAAAGAGCAGATATAATGCAATAGTTTCGGTTTATTTTTGGGGTTTTTTCGTTTCCGATCGCCGATCGGACAAATCTCCGATCGGCGATCGGAAATGGTGTCGCCCTTGAGGATTGCGAGGCAATACGAAGAAATTCCAAAGGACAAGCCCCGCTGCTTGGCAGTGGGGTTACCTTGCGCTTGACAAAATAGCGCGTATATGCTATACTTTTTTTAGTTATTATTATAATTTTAAGCCATTAAAGGCTAAAGAAAGGGGGAAGCAAACATGATGCTGAAATTAAGAAGCAGGCATGGTTTTACGCTCGTAGAAATAATGATAGTAGTCGCAATCATATCTCTATTAGCCGCAATAGCAATCCCGAACTTACTAAGGGCAAGGCATAACGCGAACGAAGCGGCAGGAATAGCGGCCCTGAGGACGATCAGCACCGCGTGCGAGAGTTTTCGCGCAGCTCAGACACCTCCGTCATATCCAGCGAACCTCGCGGCACTTAGCGCGGCAGTACCGCCTTATATAGATACCGGGTTAGCAGGCGCTACAACAGCAGCGACCGCGAGACAGGGATATTTTTATACGTATGCGCAGGTAGCCGGAGGCGCAAACCAGTATACCTGCACGGCAGCGCCGGCAGTAAGCGGAACGACAGGTACACGCGTATTTTTCGTAGACGAGAGCGGAGTAATAAGGCTTACTAACGCATCGGGCGCTCCGATAGAATAAAAGAATTATTGATGTTATTTAAAAAAAAGTGCCACGCGTATGCGTGGCACTTTTTTTGCCAAGCAAATTCGAAGAATTTGCTTGATCCTGACCCGCCATTGTTTCTGTGGCGGGGAAGGATCTTTAAAGATTCCGCAACAGCCGGAATTTTTGCTTGACTTTTAAGCCATAATAATATACATTTATTATAAATGAAATCAAAAAGAGGGCTTGCCCCGTTCCAAATTCTAAAGGATACTCTATTGACCATTTGTAATGTTCGGAGTAAGGATTCTCGGCAGAGCAGCGATTATCGTAAAGAATTTGGAACGGGGTTTACGTTAGTTGAGATAATGATAGTGGTCGCAATAGTCATGACTCTTGCGACGCTTGTTGTTTCAAGCGTATTGCGCGCCAGGCATAACGCGAATGAAATGGCTGTCGTAGCTGCCTGCAAGACCGTTGTTACGGCATGCCAGAATTTTTACGCGAACACCCTTCCGCATACCTATCCTGCGGGCCTGTCAGATCTTATAGCCCCAGTATCAATCCCTCCGTATATTGACAGCGTATTGGCTAGCGGGACAAAACAGGGATATAAATTTACATATGAACTTATAGATGCCGAAAGCTTCAAATTAAACGCTGATCCTTCTGTTTCCGGCAAGACCGGGACAAGGCATTTTTTTGCAGATGAATCAGGTATTATAAAGGCGAATCCTGACGGACAGGCGGGTCCGGCTGATCCTGCGGTGGAATAAAAATTATAATTTTATATATAGTGTATATAAGTATTTAATATGGGAGCTAAATAAGAGTGATAAGGCCTGCGGGGATAGATATAGGAACTAGCAGCGTAAAACTAATAGAGCTCCAGGAGAAAAAAGGCAAGCTTGAGCTTTTGAGGTGCGCCGTTAATGTTGTTTCCGGCGAAGATGTGAAAACAAGCCTGAAAGATCTGCTGGCGCTTTCAAAACTATCTTCAAGGCGCGTGAACATATCTCTATCCGGGCCGTCTGTCATCGTGAGGTATATCGAGATGCCTCCTATGAAAAAAGAAGAGCTCAAGAGCGCGATAAAATTTGAAGGAGGGAAATATATACCGTTTAACATGAATGAGGCTATATTGGATTGCGCAGTGCTGGATAAAAGCCCTTCCAGCGCAGCGAACAGGGTGCTTCTGGTGGCTGCGAAGAAAGACAGGGTAAATGCCTGCATGGAAATGTTTAAAGAGATCGGTTTGGATATAGCTTCCATAGACGTTGACGCCATGGCGATATTAAATTCTTTTCAGAGATTGGGCCTTGAAAATGAGAAGGAAAGCGTTTATGCCATGATAAATATCGGGGCCAGGTTTTCGAACATGAATATAGTCAGCAAGGGCTGCCCTTATTTTACAAGGGACATACTGTGGGGAGGAACAGATCTTACCAGCAGGATTAAAGAA